>JAEEGL015443733.1_pt1 | contig 15902 bp, 17 predicted proteins | sample 9134231 | NCBI WGS metagenome assembly JAEEGL01 (sample SAMN16246548, study PRJNA631951) | gut metagenome | biome: gut microbiome; feature: rumen; material: fiber-attached | host: Bos | place: Iran: Karaj | collected 2018-10
AGGGTATTCCATATTGTAGTCCTACTAGCCACATTACTTACTCTAGTTGAAGAAGACCAATGTAACTGTAAATAAAAAGGATGTAAGAAGCTAAACTTATAAGGAATCAACCTACGCAATGATGCCGTTTTGCGCTCAAAGGTTAGTTTAATAATTTGTTATCGGTCCTTGCATTAGAAAGGAACTCATAGGCACGCTCTTCCATCCATTCTTCAAAATGCATAGACATTGAATCAACTATTTCATCTTCGTCCTTTTCATTGGTAAAGAGATAGATGAACAGACAATGCTGCTCGAGTTCGTCCAGTGCACGATACTCTTCGTGCATTATGTCAATAATCTCCGAATAAGCATCCGGAAAGGAATCTTGTAGAATTCCCTCTGACTGGGTAAGATCTACTGATAGTTGGTCAAAATAAGACAATGCAGTGGTGGACTTGTGACGGTCATTGAGTTTTGTCACGATGTTCTTAAAGACTTTGTCTTCAGTATTATATCCTATTTGTTCGCATTTTTCTATGCTAATCATCTGTGGCATAGGCTTCTCCGTGTTTTTTATATTGCGTATGTATCGGGTCCTTCCTTGAATATGCCTTTACGTTATTTAAACATCAGGAATGTTATCCTTTTCTACAAACTCGAATAACTCCTTATTTAGGTAACGTAATGTACAGAAGCATCTATCGTCTCCATTGACGGTGCTAGACTCCTCATAATAAAGTTCAACACCATTGATATTGTCGGTCCAGAATGCTCTATGATCTTCTTTATAGAGATTACCCTTGCCATATTTATTTGTGAACACTTGACATGCAGCGTCAAAATGTTCTTTCGCTCTATCTACACTCTCATAAGACGCCGTGAGTGAGATCAGAGCAATCATATTATCTTGATTAAGACCGACGTCGACGTAGTTCCATGATAAACCTCCATAAGAGATTTCCATAGTTAATGGAAACGCTCTAATAGCAGAAGCTGTCCCAATTTTTTGACTCTGCGTGACAACATAAGCATTTGTTTCTTTACCAATAGCTTTCATGATAGCCTTCTCACTGGACTTATCGCAGAGCTTTAGCCCAAGAACTTCAGTCTTGATAGGCACCTCCGATACAATCTGTTTTTGAGGAATGCTGCCACAAGCCCACATGAAAAGTGATGCAGTTATTATTGTTGCAAATGATGTTATGTACCTCATAAATAGTTTATTAGTTATTGTGTTTTCTCATAATATGAATTATTTCGCGTTTATTTATTCCTAAAGGTTTTGACCGGAAAGAACTTGAGCTTTACTGGTAATGGTTTTCAGAACATCCTTTTTCTTTATCAACTCTTCTCTAAAGAAGTTTCGATCCATATAGGCCAGTTGTTTGACAGCTCCCAGACGGTTAAAGTACTGAGCGATGTAAATGCAACGGCTGCTGAAATGGACTTCCGAGACATCTGGATTATCCACAAGAAAATCTAGAATACCGATCATGGCCTCTCTCAGACGGAAAATTGTAGAGGCGCCGAAATAGTGGGTGCGGATGCTGTCGTTCTGGAATAACATCCGGGTAAGCTCGTATTTGTCTTCTCGGCTTTCATCTACAGAACAATATACCGACCACCAGAGACCCGCCAGGGATGAACGAATCATACCCTTTGAGCTGCGGAACCAGCGTTCCTGAATGTATTTGACATCCCCCTTATCTGTGAATACTTCAGGAAAACGCTTCTGCATATAACCGAATAGATCCACGTGGGTTAAATAGGTCCACAGTTCCATCCTGGATGCTGACAGTGGCGTAAGTTCGTTGTACTCCTCAAAAAGCGTAATGGCAGACTCCAAGTCGTTATTTGGATTGAGCCTATCGTTGAGGCCATCTGGCTGATGCACATTTGCCATAAGGCGCACTTCGGCTGGGTCGTACTCGAAGGAATCGCCTCTGTACTTCTCTGGGTTTACGTTACTACGGAGGGTCTCAACATAGGACTCTTTAAATACTTTCTGCAGTGCCATAATTAAACCTCCTCCTTCATTTTTAGTTCAGCGAGATGTTCAAACATCCGCTTGTAGGGATCAGCCAGCAGTGCCTGGGCCAAGTCGAAAACACGCTCTTTATCCGTGATATCGAAATCTTTCAACTCTTGTTCTGTCGAGAGGCGGTACTTGATAGAATCTGACCATTGTTTCCCGTCATAAGCTGAATCATCAATGTGATAGAGAGCAAATACCAGAGCATTAACCACAATGGACGAATGTATGATTTCAATGAAGTCACGGTCGGCGTAGATTCGCTCCTGGTACTCCTTGAACATCTTAGGGGGAAGCATTATAAGAATCTTATCTTCCCTGATATTGAACCAGGTGGGCTTATTATCATCACCGCCATTGGCAATTTGCATGAAAGATCCTGCGGCAAATAGCTTGTCATATTTGACATCCAGATTGTAGTAAGCCGAAGGGAACGCCACCAGGACATCACCCGGCCCCATGTCGAAATACACGCCATCGTAGTCGGCGTTGAACATGGAGTTATGGTAGTGCTCTATGGGAGTTTTGACAGTCACGAAGGAATCGAATTCAATCCTTCCGCTGACACTCTTTCTGGGTATTTCTATGGTGAAATCAGCAGAGGATTGCTTGATGCAGCTTCTATAGAAGGTACGCGAGCAGTTGATCTCACACACATACTCAGCCTTACCCTTGCGGATGAACTGAGCAATCTCTTTGTTCTTCTGCTTCAAGTGGACCTTGAACTGCAAGGTTGTAGCATTCGTGATGGGTTTCTCAATGGAAACACAATCTGCCTTGAGCAGAGGATATACATCATCGCTTATGCCAAGAACCGGATACGGAAGAGATATGTCATTTATTTTCATAGGCTTCCAGTTTTATCGCGTGTCTCATGTCGTCTGCAAGACGAATTTTCATGGTATTCTTACCCTCATGGAGCTTTAGTCCGTAAACGGTATTATCGATTACATTTCCTACACTGGAGGAGATGACGCGGATTCGTTCATCATCTTGTTCTCCGCCGGTGAAGATAACCACCTGGCCATCCTCAACCTCTATAGAGGAATGAATGATAATGATGTGATAAACCACGCCATCCTCGACTTGGGCAAAGGAACGGTAATTTACTTCAATTGGATATGCGTATGTCCCCAGTTTGCCCTTTTCTTCATTCTCTTCGTGTGGCGAGCTGGGCAGCTTGGAGGAAGGTTCACCACCACTTTCCTTCGTGGGTTTAGTGGTATGACCGCTGTACAGCTCTCCCAGTTCTGCATCTTCAGCAGTCGAGCGATAATTTACCAAAACATGACCAGTGGAGGTTTTCTCTTCTGGTGCAGGAGCATAGAATGGTTTAGGATCAATCAACTCAGTTGTGCTCGATGTCCCTTCATCTTGAACATCTCCAGTCGGAGCTCCGGTGAGCGCCTGGTTATCGATATCTTCATTTTCTTCTGCAGAAGTAGGAATAAACAGGAACTCTTCCAATCCGGCGATGTTGAGGTAATTGGAACCGTTGGAGGAAAAAATCTTAACCAACGATTGGTCAATGAAATCTCCCATCTCCTTTAGGGCTTTTTTCCCTTCCTCACGCTTGCGTACAGGACTGTTTTTCCAATCCCACTCTGAATGGGAAGGATTCTCTGTGTGGCGCAGTATTTCATTGCCGTGCTCATCGTCGCAGATGAACACACCGTAGAATCCGTAGCCGGTAGAATTGGGCCGATTATAAACCAACATCCTTGGAGATCGCATGAAGGAAATGCGGTCAACTGCCTGTTTGTTCCTATTTACATAGAAACGGACATTTCCGAGGTGAGGAAGTATATCCTTGATAAAAAGATGGCGCTTGTCTGTATCAGCCATCTTAACCGATTCATAATACGGACGAGGGTTTGCATGGCCACGTTTCTTATCCTGATCATCCGGGAATCTGGTACAAATCAGTTCATCAAGGGTCGAGGCGTTGATTTCAAGTACATCACTATCGGTGAATAGCTGATTATCAGTACTGCGCCTGATGGTGACTGTTAACTTTCCTTCTATGATAGAAAGCCAGAAGTGCAGCAGGACTGCACGAACTACATCTTCATAACCCTCGTTCTGGTCTACGCCAACAATACTAACCGACGTACCGGGGACGTCCCTGCGAAAACGAGCCGGGATTCGCTCCGGATCTGTAACTGGCTCGCCGTTGTTATTGTCATAGAAACCGACATGTGTGCATTTCACGCCCTCAATCTCATGTGTACAGAGCGAAGAAACACCCTCAAAGAAGTTCTTGCCATCTTGAGTTTGAGTGGATACCAACACAGTGCGGATCTTGGACACATTGAAATAGGCCGCCTTTCCGAAGCCATAAGAGCCACCTGCGCTATTCATCGCCTTGCTGGAATTGCCGGCACTACGTACAAATGAGTAAAACGGGCAAGAGCGCTCTCCTGGGCGATAATCCATACCAGTGGTATTGCTATCGCTCACCTCCAGATAATACACCCCGCCAACTGAATTCTCATTGACGTAGTTAACCATCGGCTTAAACTTCTCTTCAGCAAGAGGATTATCTTTCCAGAAGTCTATACAAGCACAAAAATGGTCCCGAATGGCGAAAAGGCCAGGATGGTTTTTACCAATCAACCTCTTCCAACGGAATACCACATGAACTGGTTCATCAGGATTCTGGACTGCATCAAGAGAATTTTGGATGGACTCGCGTACAAGCGATTCAAATGGCTCTTTTTTAAAGAGCTCGCTCATTGCCTCGTTTGGGCCTTGATCCTGGCCTCCCGGCGACGGCGCGAAGTGCCACCTACAATCAAGTTCTGAAGCAGACATGTTTAACTATTTCTTGAAAGAAAAACCGCCTTTCCCAGACTGTTTGTTGAGTGCGTTGGAAAAAGCCGCCTTTGCATCACGCAAAGCCTTCCCGATTTCAGCAAACATCAACTCCACATCTTCGGAGTCATATTCATAATTGTTACGGTTTGAGCAATTCTGGAGAAGTCCCAGATAATTGATAATCTTGGTGACACGAGCGGATGCGACTTTCGTGAATCTCGCTCTTTTAGCTGTTTCAGCCATAGATACACTTACATTTTAATTCAGAGCAAATATAGATATAATTATTAAATATCGCAAATATTTATAAAAAATATACTGGAGTCGTCACTATATTTGATAAATATAGTCACATTCGTTACAAATATATGTCAATTGAGCTTCCTAATTGGCAACTGTAGATTGATGAGTGAAGGTCGTCCTTCGCATACACCCAATGAAAAGAGTACCAATCATAAACTCCAGAAGGATAGGAGAAAAGACTATATAACCCCAACAAAGCATGGGGGGGACAATGAAAAAAGACAGTTCTAGATTATAATAGAATTTCTATCCCCACCCCCTTCAGATACTCATACGTACCATCATAGAATTCAGGCTTACGAGTATCATCCATGGGGTTGCCTTCGGGAACGCAGATAACCATACCCTGACGGGCACGCGTGAGAAGCACGCGGTAGGCGTTTAATTGATAGGCACGGCCTTCTTCCTGATTGATGTTCTGCCAGCGGTCGCTTCGGAAATTGAAATGCTGCCAATAATTACCCTTGGGATTATATCGGAAATCGCCATCCCACACTAAGCAAGTCCAGTCCAACTCCAAGCCCTGAATATCAAACTCCGTTGCCACATCTTCTAGGAACAAGGAGGAACGGATATCAGTTATTGGATTAAGGAACCAGGGAACGATATCGGCCTGCGAACGAATATCAATTGCAAGAGGCTTGAGTCTGAAGGCCTTTGAAGAGACCAACATCCCGTATCGCTCAGAGCCACGGGCATTCTTCCTAAGCCATACCTTTGCCTTATTCAGATCTCGGGTGAGCACAATGGGATAGCGCTCACTAATCTGGGTATATGTCTTCTTGGCCGCATCAACGTCCAGATCCAGAAGCTGGTGCACGAAAAGGGAAAGCGTCTCCGCACGGAATGAGCGTTGGGATACAGCCAGGTGCAAATCTGAGCATGTATGGACATGAGTATTATCGGCCAGTAACTCCGACACATTTCCTTCAGCGTACTCCTTGTCCGTCAAATTATTCGAGATGTAGATTTGCCAATCAGGGAAAGTCTCGTTAAGGGCTTCAATCCACAGGCCGATACCACCTTCACCCGAGTTAATCTCCTGGCCGCCACCCACCAGACAGACAATGGTTGCCCAGTCCTTGTGCTGGTCCAAGGACCAGATAAGGAACTCACCCTCTGACATAGGGAAATTAGCTATCCCCTTCTTACGCGCCAACCAAGCACTGAGATGCCGCATATCCCACATTCGCTGCGCCTCATCGAAGATGGCGACGTTCTCCACTTCGGCCGCATTATTCTTAGCTGCAGTAGACACCTTGGCGGGGTCAATCTCGATTTCACCAGTAATGGGCAGCTTAAGCTTAGCAAGCATATTATCCCGGTAACGGTGAATAATCTGGATGAAGCGGCTGACCTGCCTTTCGGCCTCTGTCTTTGTGCAACGTAATCCTTTTGCTTTCTCCTTAACGACCTTATCCCTAGCTAAAGCTTCTGTGAGGACCTTTACCAAAGGCCCATTTCCAGAAAGGTATACTGCCAGATCCCCTTGTTCCTGCTGAATAGCCACATTTAGGCCGACGAGCGTTTTACCTGCACCAGGCACACCTGTAACAAAGCATATGCTCTTCTGCTTCTTCTCTTTCGATTCCTTGATGACATCAAGAATGAACTTGGTGCAACTATCAATTCCCGCTTTATCAGCCTCATGCTTCGTGATATCCTCTACGCTATGATTCATGTAAAGGGCAGAAGCTGCCTGGATAATGGTAGGGGTGGGATAATATCGACTGTATATCCAGTCTTGGGAATTGATAACGCCACCGTCTTGTTCTTTCTCCATAACTCTCTCTAAAAGGGAAAGCAATGTTGCCGCATTGGCAAAGAGAGGCTCGTATACCTTGTCGTCGTAGTAACTAAAAATCAGCTCGTTGTCTATTGCTTTGGCCTTTGTTGCCACCAAAACTGGCACTATCGTGAAATGAGCGCTTTCCTCGTGGAAGTTCTTGAGATCCAGGGCATAATCCCACACCTGTTCTTTATCGTTTACATTGAAGCTGTCCTCCCCTGCTTTGAATTCCAAACAAAAGACTATACCATTAACCAGTAGGGTAACATCTATTCGCTTCCCAAGACGAGGAATCGTATACTCAAAAACAATATGGCCCTGGACCTTGAGTTCAGATAGAACGTCCTTCATAATCTGAATCTCCTCCAGCCATGCATCTCGTTGCTCTAGGGTCAAATCGAAAGTGTTGTCTTTAGATAGCACACCCAAAATTTCCTCATCCTTTTGGCTGAGGAAAACCTGAATGGGGGCATCATAAAAACAACGCTTCATCGTTATACTGTTTTTATAAATCTCTTCAGATACTCTCGAAGGTTGCTATTACATGCATAAACATAGCAACCCTTAATACCACGCACCAATAACACCTTATAAGCATTGATAATAAATTGTTTAAGCTTATCATCATTGGTTTGTTGCTTAACCTTGGAATCAAAAAAGAGGTTTCTGTCAATGACTATAGAGTTAGTAAAAGGATCATAATCAATCTCTCGCCCTAAGATTACACCAACTCTATTAAGATCATAACCTTGAGAGGTGTGAACACATCCTATCTCTTCAGGATTGCTGTTCAATATCCACTGACTACTTTTGCGGTTCCAAAAGTATTGCTTTCCTTCTAATTCGATATCGGGAGTATTTGTATCCGCTGCAGAAACCCATTCCCAAGAATAGCCGGCTAAAGTACGGCAAAGACCTTCATCTACATCTTTCTTGCAAATGAATTCAATCATAGCGTTGGGATCCTCATAAAGCTTGAATTCATAATTACCAAAATCCTGATATTCAGGATCTCGTAAATTAAAAATATCATCGATATATTTCATAAAGTCTCCCCCACCCTGACAACGCATTTGTGACTTCAATTCACGGCTGATGGTAACGTGAGCGTCGAGCTGTGTACGCATTAAGTCAACCGGAATATCTGTTGGCTTTATACTCTGATTCTCATCATAAACAAGAATCTGATAACGGCTCTTTTTGAGGAGGAAATCCAGATGGGTGGCCTCTTTAGGGTTTAGGTTCAAACGCTGACAACATTTATCAAAGGCACCCATCTCAGTGCCGGACATGGCGACGCGACGTTTTAATCGATGAGACTCATCAACAAAAACAACATCGTAATCCCTTTCGCCTTTTTTTGTAACCACCTCATTGGGACCAATCACCATACTTGCACGCATCCCTTTTGTGGATTTGCCAGAATATTTGAACACCATCCTAAACGTAGCACGTATGGAGGCCATAGGAACAACAAATCCAATTTTTAAGTCGTCATAGCCTGTTTTTATCTTCCATAGTTTATAGAAGCGTTCCAGTTCCGCATGCAGGGAGTATCGCTCATCAAGATCATCTTCAGAATCCGTTTCAAAGTCATAATCGAAATGTACCGACTGGCTCTTTAGAAGAGTCATAATCATGTTGATCAGAACCAAAGATTTCCCGGTTCCTGCGACTCCTTTTATAAGAGCCATCCCCTTCTGATCATTAGATAGTTTACTGATGATATCTCGTATGATATCCCTGCAAACTAACTCCTGTTCTGCGGTTAGACTTGTATACGGCGAGTATTTAAAGAGGTCGGAATTCTTAATTCCAGCATAGGGATTCTTTACGAACCTTTTTCGAAATAGATGATCCCATATCTCTTCTACTTTTGCCTGATAGATGGTTCGATTATAATAATTATGAGAATAAGACTGCCCTGCATTACGATTCTGAAGCTTTCTTCCATGATAACCCTTCTCTTCTTCAATAGCAGCTTCAGCTTCTAACAGATGTATCAGATTCTGCTCAATATCCAGAATTGCAGATTTGTTAAACAGATCATCAAAAACGATTTTGATATTCTTAAGACGGCGCCTATCATGAAAGAACTTTCCATTTCTGTCTGCGTGCTGGGAATAACGTACAAATGCACTGGTGGTCTCACCCACATAAACCTCATCGTCATTGTATATTAAATACACAACAGGCCAGTTTGTGCCATGTGTCGTAGATGCAATCTCTTGCTCTGCGCCAGGGAAAGGATAGTCACGAATTATGAGAGAATGATTACTCATACTATAGTTCGTTGTACTTCTTGGCGGTTCCTTTCGCTTTATCGGCAGGATATTTTACCGCATTAGCTACAATCTTTTCCTTTACAATGGTAGAGACATCAAAGCCGTACTTACGAGCAAGCAGCAAAGCGTAAATGAACACATCGGCCAGCTCTTCGCGGACCTTTTCGGGCTTGGCATCTTCGGCCTTTTTCCATAAAAAAGCCTCATTAAGCTCGGACGCTTCAATGGAAAGCGCCAGTGCCAAATCCTTTGGGTTATGGAATTGATCCCAGTCCCGTTCATCGACAAATGCCTTGACCAGCGCGGTCAAAGCTTGAATATCGTTTTCCATGTAGATTGCTTTTCTACAAAAATAGTCATTTTTGATTAAAAGTGAAACAGATACGATGGAGAGGGGGACCTAATAAAACTGAAGGCTGATGAATAACTCATCAGCCCAGTGTGCAGCGAATCCGTAGAATCACTTGCTGCAAAGGTAGTGTTTTTCTTGAATTAGCAACAAATCCCAAGACAAATCCGGAATGAGGAGATGCCCGGTCGGGCCGGGCATGACGGTTGGCAGTGCGGTTAACGGTCCAAAGAGTGGGACGTTAACCGCGAAAACGGCCTCTAGCGAGGTTAACGGTCCAAAGGATGGGACGTCTACCGCAGTAAGAGGGAATATAAGAGGACAGGGGGTGTTCCGACGCGACCTTTGTCAAAAAAGGGTCCGCGCGTGGGCTTGTGCAGGGAGCGGTGCCGCGAAAGCGGCATGACGACGTTTGTTTGACGACGTTACGGGCACGGCCGAAGGCCGGGACCGTAAAAGGAGGAGGTTAGTCGTCAAGCGACCGGGGTGAGCCCCTTTTTTGGCATCCGAGCTAGGGACACCCCCTGCCTCTTCTTGCCCTTGCACTAATCGGCCCGAATGATTATATTTGTCTTTGGGTATAACGGTCGTCAGAATCGGCCGGTAATGAAATCAGGAGTAATGGGCTTCCCGTTCTGGGAAGTGGCTCCCTTCACAAGAGAATAGTCATTCATCCCGCCAGTAGTGGGAGTCTTTAGTTTATATATTATATTGTAAAATAATATTAATATGCTATCTTTGCAACATCTAAACGATATACATTATGTCAACTACTGCTATTTCTATCCGCCTTGATTCTGATATCAAGAAACAATTTGACCAGCTCTGTAAAGAGTTTGGCATCAGCACCAACGCCGCATTCAACCTGTTTGCCAAGACCGTAGTCCGTGAACAGGCTATCCCCTTCCCTATTTCGCTAAACAACAGCGAGTCTGAGAAAAGGTCCATCGCAGCGCAGAACGCCCTGAACCGCGCTCAGCAACTATCTGCTAAAGAAGCACACGAGTGGACCGATGAAGAAATCGATGAATTAATAGCCTCTTATAGGCGAAAGAAAAGAGAACAATAGAATGATATATGCAGTAATTGACACTGAAATCGCACTTTCGGTTGAGGATGCCTATATGGTGACGAATAATAAAAAGCACTTCCCGAAGAAACCAAAAGTCGTCACACCCTCTGAGATGCTTATCCTGCTAACGAATTCTGGGATAATATGACAGATCCCAGCCCCAGGATGGGGAGATGCCCGGCCGGGGCCGGGCATGACGGTTGGCAGTGCGGTTAACGGTCCAGCGAGTGGGACGTTAACCGCGAAAACGGCCCCTAGCGAGGCTAACGGTCCAGAGGATGGGACGTTAACCGCACAGCCCACCCCGGAAAACCAACCGCAACTACCCCAGCAGGGATTCTACCACTCCTTTCATGAAAGCTATGAAGGCGGGGTTGGTGCTGGTGTGGAGATAGGAGGTTCGGACGATGTCCAGGGCGGCGTAGGGGCGAAGTTCCTGGTTCAGGGCTTCCACGTCGTCGGAGCCTGTATAGGCCTTGGCGAAGGCGTACCAGAAAGCCACCATCTGTTCCAGGGTCATGTGGGTAAGGGCCTGTACCTGGGGAATCTTGCTATCTACCATCATCATTTTGAACAGGTGGGCCAGATCCATCTTGTAGTAGCCCTGCGCCAGCCAGCCCAGGTCAATCCAGTATGCCTTACCCTGGGCCATAATGACATTGCCCAGCTGGAAATCTCCGTGGAGGCATTTCTTGTCATCCGGCATGGACTGGACCAGCGCCTGCAAGCTTGCTCTCTGAGCCTCAGTGACCAAAGGCGAACCCTCCAGCGCTTTCAAAAGCAGCTCCTTCATATTGGTCACCTCCACACCCTCCGGAATAACAATGTCATGCAGGGCGTGGCCCAGATCGGCCATCATGGCGGCAATCTCCGGAATGCGCGAAGGCTCATCGGCACACATGCGGGCGAAAGATTTCTTGCCCTCGATGGACTGGCAAAGGTAGCCGTGGTCTTCCCCGTCGCGCACAATTTCATAAACCTCCGGGGTGGGAAGGCCGATAAGGGCAGCCGTCTTGGCGGCGTTGAATTCCTTTTCCACGTTTTGGGCGGCGCCCAATTCGCGCCTCACCAGTTTGAGCATGACGCCGGGATGCGCTTCCGACAAATAGGCCTGCCCATTGAACCCCTCTCCTACCAGGGTCCATTCGCTAAAATCAATCTGCTTGTAAGTATTCATGCTAACAAAGATAATCATTTTGTCAATTACGCGGAAATCCTTATATTAGCAAGAATAAAAGAACATGAAAATCAATGATTAACTTAATACCGGCAACACTGGACGAATTCGACTCCGTCGTCGCGTTTTACGACGACGTCATGGAGCGGACTCCCAATGTATACCAATATGCCCTCTGGCAGACAGGAAAACACCCTACGGCCGAAGGAATCAAGACCTACATAAAAGAAGGAGACCTGTACCTGTACAAAGAAGACGGGAAAATCGTAGGCGCCATGGCTTTTCCCATGTACCAGGGAGAAGATTACCACCCGGTAGAATGGGCCCGGCCGCTAAAGGATGACGAAGTGGCCGTCCTCCACATCTTCGCCGTGAGTCCGGACATGCAGGGCAAAGGCATTGGTGCCCAAATGGTGAAGGCCGCCATTGAACTGGCCCGGGAAAAAGGCCGGGATACCGTACGGCTGGACACCCTTGCCACTAATTTACCGGCACAGCACCTTTACACCTCCCTGGGCTTTCAGTTCCGGGGCCAGCAGCATCGCTATGCCGAAAATACCATTTGGACAGATTTCTATTACTACGAATATAACGGATAATATATGCAGAACTTTGTTTACCAAACCCCTACCAAGATTATCTTTGGCCAGGGCATCATTGAGAAACTCCCCGGCGTGCTGGCACAGTACGGCAAAAAAGTCCTCCTCACCTACGGTGGCGGAAGCATCAAGAAAATCGGCCTTTATCAGAAAGTCCTGGACCTTCTGAAAGACTTCGAAATCACCGAACTCCCGGGCATCCAGCCCAACCCCAAGTACAATCCCAGCGTACTGGAGGGCACCCGGCTATGCAAAGAGAAGGGCATCGAGGTCATCCTTTCCGTGGGCGGCGGCAGCGTGCTGGACTGCTCCAAGGCCATCGCGGGCTGCGCCTGCTTTGACGGAGAGCCCTGGGACCTTATAACCGGCAAGGCCCCTACCCTCAAGGCCCTCCCCATCGTGGACATCCTCACCCTGGCGGCCACGGGCAGCGAGTACGACTGTGGCGGCGTCATCTCCCGCACGGAGACCAACGACAAGCTCTGTTACGCCTCTCCCCTGGTGTTCCCCCAAGTCTCCTTCCTGGACCCCTGCTACACCTTCAGCGTGCCCAAGAACCAGACGGCGGCGGGTGTGGCCGATGCCATCAACCACATCCTGGAGCAGTACTTCTGCGAAGACTCCACCCTCATGAACGACGGCTTCTGCGAGGTCGGCATCAAGAGCCTGATGGTCAACGGCAAAGCCTGCATAGACAACCCTGAGGACTACACCGCAAGGGCCGAGATGATGTTCGTATGCACCCTCGCATGCAATGACATCATGTCCCTGGGAAACAGCCGCTCCGGCTGGCCCATGCACGGCATCGAGCACGCCCTCTCAGGCTACTACGACATCACCCACGGCGAGGGCCTGGCCATTCTCACGCCCCGCTGGATGCAGCACATCCTTAGCGAGCGAACCCTTCCCCGCTTTGTCAAGTACGGTGTAAATGTCTTTGGAATTGACGGCCGGCTGCCCAAGATGGAGATTGCCCAGAAGGCCATTGATTCCACCTACGCCTTCTTCCAGAGCATCGGGATGCCCATGCACCTCCGCGAGGTGGGCATCGGCCCTGAACGCATAGACGAAATGGCGCATCACGTGGCCGTGAACGAAGGCCTGGAAAATGCCTACGTTCCGCTGGACGAGGAAGACATCAAAGCCATCCTCCTCGCGTCCTTATAGGCCGATTAATGATAAAACAGGAAGCCGATATAAACCCGGGGGCCGTGCGGAAGCATCTTGCCCCCGCTTAAGGCGCAGAGGTAATCTACCTTGAGGGTCAGGTGCATAGGACCCGACACAATGAAATCGCATCCCACGAAGGGATCTATGGCCATAAAGCCCTGCTTGTGGAAATAGGTCCCGTCAATGGGATCCCAGGCCTCCTGGGGCTCTTCCATCATAAGCAGCGTAGTCATGGCTCCCCCGCCCAGAGTAAGTCCGGCGTAGGGTTGAAAACGGCCCAGGACCGTATAGAAATCGGCCAAAAGGCCTCCCCAGCCGTATTTTAAATAGCTTCCATTGCCGCGCTGACTCAGCGTAGAAAGGTAACCTTCCCCGCCCACGCGGAAATGCTCGCCCAGATGCAACCGGATAACGCCCCCGATGCCCGCGGGAAGGCCTTTGGCCTTATACCCAATGGCATCCAGATTCCCGGACAGAAAGCCGGTATGGATCATCATACCCCCATCAAAGCCGCGCAGAAGCTTCTTCTCCTGGGCCGATAAGGACAAAGCCACCAGCAGGGCCGTTAGGATTAATACGACTCGTTTCATAATTGCATCTCTTTACGGCGGGCCTCATAGTATTCGTGCCGGGCGGGATTCTCTGGGAACCAGCCTTTTAGCACCCGCTTCTCCTGTTTGACAACCTCATGGATGCTCCAGAAACTGGAGAAAGCCACGGCCCCGGTAATGGTAGAGCCTATGAAGGAAGGAATAAACAGCGAAGCCACTGTGCAAATAATACCCATCACCAGAAAGACCCACCAGACCTTTTTTCCCCAGCGGTACTCCCACGAGATTACCAGCGGGTGGAAAATCCCTATGCAAAGGAATACGGCAGCGCCTACTATTATACCATTAAAGTTCATATCCTTGTGTATTCGGCGCACAAAGATAGGAACTAACAAAGGATAATTTTAGAAGAAATCAGCCCGAAATTAGGACTTTTCGGGGATACCCCCTACCACTTATCGTAGTGAATGTTTTCCGGATTCCACTTATCCTTGGGCTTGTCTTTCCCGGCAGGATGGCCCACGGGAATGATGCAGAGAGGTTTTACCTCATCCGGAAGCCCCAAAGCCTCGATGGTAGGCTTCATACGGTCTTCGTACGGGTAGCAGGCCGTCCAAACGGCACCCAGGCCCAGGGCCTCGGCAGCCAAAAGGAGGTTCTCTGCAGCTACGGCGCAATCGGCCGTCCAGTTGCCGTTCTGTCCGCCCGTTTTATTGGTGGTCTTTCCACAAACCACAATGACAACCGGAGCCTTGGCAATCATCTTGTTAAAGCCGCCGGCCAGTTTATTCTTCACTTCCTGCTCCCTTACCACCACAAAGCGCCAGGGCTGTGCATTCATGCCGGAAGGAGCCGCCATGGCTGCCCTCAGAAGGGTTTCCACCTGCTCAGGGGTCACATTTTCATCTGTGTAGGAACGGACACTCTTGCGGGCGTGGATATTATCCAGCGCGGCCTGGTTCACCGGCTTTTCCTGTGCAAATCCACTCAGGGTCATCATGCACAGAAGAGAAACAAGGATGAGTTTAATTCGTTTCATATGTCTTTATTGGATTAGTTGCTGCGCGGCTCTTGCTTACCAGAATGACACCGCCCACGATGGCCATGGCGGCCAGCACTTTCTGCCAGGTAAGGTGGTCCATACCCGTCCAGATGCTCACAACCGTGGCAATGATGGGCGACAGATAATTATACATGCTCACCAGCGTGGGCCGGATGAGCTTCTGGCCATAAGGAATCAAGTAATAGGCAATGAAGGTGGCGAAGAAAATCAGGTAGCCAATCTCCCACCGCACGGTCACGGGAATGGCCGCATAGTCCATCGTAAACATCTCCTTGGCCGATAACGGCAGAGACATCAGCAGCGAGAAAAGGAATACCCATTTCATAAAGGTAACCACGCTGTATTTGGACACCAGCGGCCGGAAGATACCCAGATACATGGCAAAGGTAAGGCTGTTGAGCAGCAGCATGACCAGGCCTAAAGGCGTAGTGGCCGATGCCCCTCCCCCTCTCTGCACGGAATTGAAGATGAGGAAGAGGACGCCCATGAGTGAGAGCGTCACGCCGCCGGCCTTCTTCCCGGTAATGGGCTCGCCCACAAAGAAATAAGCCACAATCATGGTAAACACCGGCCCCAGCGTACCCAGAATGGCGGAATCAATGGCCGTAGCCATAGTAATTCCAATCAGGAACGTCATCTGGGTAAGGAAGAAGCCCAGGAAAGACGCCAGGGCAATGCGCCACATATCTCCCTTCTGGATCTTCTCCTGCGGC
>JAEEGL015707304.1_pt1 | contig 15902 bp, 13 predicted proteins | sample 9134231 | NCBI WGS metagenome assembly JAEEGL01 (sample SAMN16246548, study PRJNA631951) | gut metagenome | biome: gut microbiome; feature: rumen; material: fiber-attached | host: Bos | place: Iran: Karaj | collected 2018-10
GCCAGATCCGTTTGCAACTGCTACGTTTACTAACTCGCCTGCAATGGTATCTGCTTCTGGAATTACGTATGTTGTTTCAAATGTTTCTACTGCATCTGGCGCTAAGCTTTCTATTGTCCACTCGCCGCTTGTTAATTCATCAGTAACTGTGATGCCTGTTAGTGTTACGTTACCATCGTTTGTTACTGTAATTTTGAATGTAACTGTTTCACCTAAAGCATATGTGTCTCCACTTGCAGGTGTACTTGTTATTTCTTTTTCTACTTCCATGTGTGGATTTTGTTCATCTACTGGAACTGGAACATCTCCACTGTTTTCTACATCGCCAGATCCATTTGCTACTGCTACGTTTACTAATTCTCCTGCAATGATATCTGCTTCTGTAATTACGTATGTTGTTTCAAATGTTTCTACTGCATCTGGTGCTAAGCTTTCTATTGTCCACTCGCCACTTGTCAATTCATCAGTAACTGTGATGTCTGTTAGTGTTACGTTACCATCGTTTGTTACTGTAATTTTGAATGTAACTGTTTCACCTAGTGCATATGTGTCTCCACTTTCAGGTGTACTTGTAATTTCCTTTTCTACTGTCATGTGTGGATTCAAGTCCTCAACTGGGATTTCTTTTTCTCCACTATCTGTAGTTTTGTCTCCACTAGTTGATGCTACTGCAACGTTTTTAAGTTCTTGACCAATGTCTGCTTCAGTAATTGTGTATTCATATACTAATGAAGCATTTTCGCCAACTTTTAATTCTTTAATTAGTTCATCACCCGAAACTAAAACTACTCCTTCAAGTTGGTCAACTATTTGAACATTTTCTAATGCAATATTACCATTATTTGTAACTGTAACTAAGAATGTTACTGTTTCACCTAGTCCATATTTATCACCACTTGCTGGTGTACTTGTAATCTCTTTCGAAACATCCAAGCTTGGATTATCTGGAACAGGAGTTGCTGTTGGTTTTGGTGTAGTCTTTGAACCACCGCCACCACCGCTTGGTTTCTTAGTAGGCTTAATGTCTCCACTTTCCCTATCAATAACTATATTCTCTTCAAGTCTGTTCAATAGTTCAACAGTCTCGGCTCTTGTAACGTTTTGAAGAATTCTTAAAGAGTGATCTTCATATCCGTTGATAAAGTTATGAACAGAATAACTATGTACAGCTTGATATGCCCATTCTTCGATTTGTTTGCCATCAGTATATTGTGCAAGTCCATCTTTGTGATCTTCTGGATATACATCCTTATCGATTCCTAATATTCTCGCAAGAATAACTGTTGCTTCTTGACGTCTAATAGGTGCATAAGGTCTAAACGTTCCATCTGGGTAACCTGTGATGTACCCTCTTGAAACTGCCTCAACAACATCTTTGGCAAACCATGCATCATCATTTACATCACTGAATGTATTGTTAGCTGTTGCTGTAAGCTTATATCCAAAGAAGTTGTTAACAATTCTAACAAATTCAGCTCTTGTAATTGTGTTGTCAGGTCTAAATGTACCATCTTCATATCCAATTACAAATTCCCTATCAAGGAAATCCATAATCTTTTCATAGCACCAGTGCTTGCTACTTAAGTCTGAGAAAGACTTGGGTGCAACAGCAGATACAAATGAAACAGATATTACTATAGTCATGATTGCTATAAGTAAATATTGAATTGCTTTTAATGCTTTGCTTTTCATTTTCCTACCTCCATGTTATTTAACATTAATAATAATCTCTTTATGATATTTATCATCATTTGTATTGAAAGAAATCTTTGTACTTCCATCATGTAGTGCCGTAAGAATACTAAAGTCTTTATCAAATGAAGCAATCATTTGATTTTCAACTTCAATACTCAAATCTGAATCTTGTGATTCTTTTGGGAGTTCTACTGACATTTGAACCTTATCACCAGAACAAAGCTCTAAAGAATCATTAATAATTTTTATCTTGATAGCATCACCAGAATGCTCCAAAATGCCAACCATTATGTCGTCGATATCATCATCAATCAGTTCAAGCTCTCCTATGCTATCTGCTCCTCCAGAACCTTTTATTCTGGAAAGCATTACAACATATTCAGCAAAAGAAAGATTTTTCTTTGGCTTGAACGTTCCATCAGGATAACCAACAACTATGTCATTACTAGCTATAGCAGAAACATATGGCAGCGCCCAACTTGAAATGTCATCTGAATCAGAGAAAGGACACTGTTCTGAGTTCAAATCAACATTCGTAAGTCGTGCTAAAATAGCACATGCTTCTTCTCGCGATACCAAATCATTTGCCATAGCGTTTTTCAGGTAACCATTTTGATTAGCGACATCAATAGCTTTTTCTAAAGAATCTGATTCGTCGAACGAATAATATCTATTCGTGAGTTTTGCAAGTTCACCTTTAGTAATTGGACTATTGAGTGCCGATTTATCTAAGTCATCAGAAACATATCCTTTGCTAACAAAACTATTAATTGTTTCTGACGCCCAATGGTTATTAAAATCAGCTCCAAGAGCTATATTAGAGCATAAAATAATCAACAAGCTTATTATCGCTGTTGATTTAATAATCTTTATCTTCATGTATATTAAACACTCCTAAAATACAAACTACCAGGGGGCAGTTTTATCTCGCGCAAAAATATACCACAAGTTGTCATAACTATCAATACTTTTTCCTACGGAAATAAGATTTTTTTATCATTTCTATGAATATTATTCTTCTTTTGTTTACATAATTAATCTTGCCGCATTAAAAAATATTTTTTCTAGGTAAAATCCCTACTTAAAAGCATTGATAAGATCTCCCCTTTTCGTACTTCCGTAGCACTTTCAGTATTCAACACTTTTAGTGTAATTTGTCAAAAGTATTGAAGCTCTAGTGTTTCGCGCCTTTTAGTTGTTTACTTTAGCTTACAAAGATGCTATAATTAAGTTAACTTATTATATACACTATTGTATCTAGTAAGTCTTACAAAAGATAAACTTCCAAATAATTGGAAAGGAGGCGAGGCATATGACATATTCTAACTTTTTCAAAGGCAAAAGACTCTTATCTTCTTTAATCTGTCTTATGATGTTAGTTTCTATAATGTCATTTGCCTTTGCGCACACTCCTATTGAGTACAACATTAATCCGGAAACGAAAGAGAATTCTGTAATAGACACAAAAGCTCAGAAGAAGTTGTCTTTCACCGTCATTGATACTTCTTCCCCAATTTTCTATAACGAAAAAAAAGTAAATATCAAGAATAACTCATTTAGTGTGGATGTATCAAAACTATCTGGAAAAACAGAAGTTACTTTCACAGATGAGTTTCAAAATTCTGTGTCATTTAACTACAACTTCTCCGCAAAAGGTGGAAGACTATTAGACTATGAACTAGTTGAAGGTAGGGATTTAAACACATATATTACAACTGTAAAGGGAATTAAGATTATTTATACAGATAGAGAAAAATCTGCTCTTAGCAAATTAAAATCATATATGAACAAGGTTCCAAAAAATATGCTTATTAATCTAAAAGAAATAAAGATGATTCCATATTCTAACACAGTAAATATTGCTGGCACTACAAAAGATAGCACCATTACACTATATAACTTTAGCAAGTATTCAAAAGCAACTCAAAAGAATATAATCTATCATGAAGTTACTCATACGTGGGCTAATAAATTGATCGATAAAAAGATAATTGACTACTCTTATAGTGATTATAATGAAGTAGTAAATACAGATGGAAACTTTGTTAGTGGCTACGCAAAAGACTTTGCAAGCGGCCATAATGGTAAACTTAGTGAAGACTTCGCAGATAGTGTTGCTTTTTACATCATTAATAAAAGCTCATTTATAAAGCAATATCCAAATCGTGCAGTTTATATTAAAGGCCTACTCAATATAAAAATACAATAGCGATACAAATAATAAGCCGTCCTTCTTATTCCGAAAGGGCGGCTTTTATTTTACGAACAAAAATGCACCTTACAAGGCGTGACCCATAGTATTATTATTTCGAAAGGAATTGCCAAAGGCTTCCGACTTCTTAATGATGTGTATTTACAGTAGCAAGAAAATTTATGGACGGGAGCACGAATTGTGCGACCAGGTGTCCGTAAATTTTCTTAGCTATTGTTAATACACATTATTTAGTGTCTAGAAGCCGACGCACCTTCCTTGAAGAAATAATAATACTATGGGTCACGCCATGTAAGGTGCATTTTGGTTTCATCTTCTCTTTATAGTCTTGCTACTAGGTCATACTCCATTGCATCTATGATTTCGACCTCTACAAAATCCCCTATGATGACGTCTTTTGTATTTTCAACATATATAACTCCGTCTGTATCCTCTGGTACTTCTCTATATGAACGTGCAACGTAGTATTTGCCATCTTCTGTAATATTCTCTATTAAAACTTCAAGCTTCTTTCCTATCATTCGAGTATTGTTTTCTTTTGATATTTCTTTTTGAACTTTCATTATTTCATTTGCTCTTTGCTTTTTAAGCTTTGCTGGCAAATGTCCATCCATCTTTTCAGCAGGTGTACCTTCCTCTTTAGAATACGCAAAGCAACCTAGTCTATCAAATTTGACTGCCTTAACAAATTCCTTTAGCTTTGAAAAGTCCTCATCCGTTTCTCCAGGAAATCCTGCAATTAATGAAGTTCTTAGCACTACATTAGGTATTTCTTTTCTTATTCTTGATATTAATTCATTTATTTCTTTTTCGTTAGTTCTTCTTGCCATACGCTTAAGAACACTATTAGAAATATGTTGAATTGGCATATCAAAATAATTAACTATTTTCTTTTCATCTTTGACAGTAGTTATTAGTTCATCTGTTATAGACTCTGGATAAGCATACAAAAACCTTACCCAATGAAAATTCATCTTGCAAAGCTCTCTCAATAGTTCTGCCAATCTTGGCTTTCCATACAAATCCATTCCATACTTTGTGGTATCCTGAGCAATTACAATTATCTCTTCTACACCTTTATCACTAAGTCCTTGTGCCTCTTCAATTATTTCTTCAAAAGGTCTACTTTTGAATGGTCCACGTATCTTTGGAATTGCACAATAAGTACAATTGTTACTGCACCCTTCTGCTATCTTAAGATATGCATAATATCCATTTGTAGTTATTTCTCTGTCAAATGGGCTAAGCATGCTAGTATAATCATTTACAGTATCTTTATTCTTCTTAATCAATTTTTCTATAATTCCCCAAAAATTGTCATATTCCGATAAAGAAACAAACAAATCAACCTCTGGAAGCTCTTTTGCAAGGTCTTCTTTATATCTTTCTACAAGACAGCCAGTAGCAACTAGATATTTGCAATTGTTCTTTTTATACTCTGCCATCTCCAAAATAGTGTCTATTGCTTCCTTTTTAGCACTATCTATAAATCCACAAGTATTAACTATAATCATTTCGGCGTCTGCCGGATTAGATACTATTTCATATTTATTTTTCTTGAAAAGTCCTATCATCATTTCTGTGTCTACTAGGTTCTTACTACAGCCTAAGCTAATAAATCCAATTTTCATACTTTTTTCTCCACTTTTAAGTCTATTTTCGCATCTAAGTGAAATAATACCACTATATCAACAATTTTTCAACATTATGTTTACTGTGCAGTTGAATTATGCTATAATGAATAAGCAAAATAATATTTATGGAGGTAATCTTTCTCAACTCACAACTCTCTTCACGCGACAAAGCATTGATAAGGAGGGTATCAATATGGCAACGAACGCATACTACAACATTCGTGGAGACGAGGGTTCCGTCATCATCGATGAGGGAAGCCCCGAAAAGAACTTGGAGATATTCAAGAAGGAATTCCACTACCTCGCCGACCGTATTAAGTCGGTCTATATCTGGTATGACCCCCGGAAGGTTGATGATCCTGAGCGCCCTGAGGGCGAAGGATACCGGACACTCACATGCTTTGGCGATCTTCTGATCGTGGAGGTTGCCGATATGACTGCTGGTACCGGTACTAAGACCGACGAGTGGACTCTCAAGATCCTCGCGGCTATGGGATTTAAGGTTTCTGGCAGTGAGAAGGACGTGATAAGGCATGGCAATCCCGGCCATGTCATCACCTCTCTGAGGATCGATAAGTAAAACAAGACGACCTAAGGCTGTTGCCCTAGGTCGTTTTTGTTATGACTCAAATAATGCTTTTGCAAACTCACTTGCATTAAAGTTTTGAAGATCGTCTATCTTTTCTCCGACACCAATAAACTTGATTGGAATACTCATTTCTGAACATATTCCGATTACTGCTCCGCCCTTTGCTGAGCCGTCCACTTTTGTTAAAACAAGTCCAGTAACTTTTGATGCTTCACTAAATTCCTTTGCTTGCACAATCATGTTTTGGCCTGTTGTCCCATCAAGCACTAATAATACTTCCTGAGATGCTTCTGGAAGCTCTCTATCAATTATTCTTTGAATCTTGCTTAGTTCATCCATTAAGTTCTTCTTTGTATGAAGTCTACCAGCTGTATCTATAATTACAATGTCATAGTTCTCATCTTTTGCTTTCTTGATTCCATCAAATACAACTGATGCAGGGTCTGAGCCTTCCTCTTTTCTAAAGAAGTCTACACCTGCTCTATTTGCCCAAACTTCCAATTGTTCAATCGCTGCCGCCCTAAAAGTATCAGCTGCAACACATAGAACTTTATTCCCATTATTCTTGTACAGATTTGCTATTTTACCAATTGATGTAGTTTTTCCTGCTCCATTTACCCCGACCATCATAATAATTGAAGGCTTGGTATTTAAATTAACTTCTGAATTGTTCTTAGTTAATTCTTTTTCTATTTCTTCAATTAATGCTTTTTGAATAGCATCTTTATCTTCGATTTTCTCTAACTTTGCTCTATTTCTAAGCTTGCCTATAATGCTAGAAGCAGTCGTTACACCGACATCAGATAGAATTAAAGCTTCTTCAAGAGACTCTAAAAACTCTTCATCTACCTTTCTAAAGTTTGCCATTACTTCATTTACTCTATCATTAAATGCCTCTTTGGTTTTAGATAAACCATTCTTTAGTCTTTCAAAAAATCCCATTATATGTACTCCTATATTTTCTCTATATTAATCAATATGTTCTTCATTTTAACAATAAGATCATTTTGCTTTTCAATGATTTGATCATATTGTTCAAGCTTCATTCCCTTTGAAAGAATCAAATCTAGCAAATCATCAATTTCTTTAGATACCGTAGTTGCATCTTCATTTAACGTCTTAGATGAATTTTGGATTATTTCAAGAAGTTCTTTTAATTCATCTAATTTTTCATCTGACATTTCTACTGTATTCTCGATAACCTCTATTTTTAAATTATTAATTCTTTCTGCAGCTGCTCTAATCTTATTGCTAAGACTATCCTTGTATGTTTGAATCTCGATATTATTCTTTTTAATAATATCAACTTTTACTTGCTTTGACTTTGATAATAACATTAATTGCTCAATTGTAAGTGATGGAATGCTAGTATCTTCGCCTGATGTATTATCAGCATTTAATACTCCACCAGTAGAAAATGTTATCACAAATGCTAGTAGTAAGGTAATAATACTCTTTTTCATATTACACCTCACCATTCTCAAGGGACTGGTTAAGCTTATCTTCATCTACTGTTGGCACTTTACCAACAGCTTCAAGAAGCCCTTGCAATGCATCATCAATTTCAGTCAAAACTTGTTGCTTTTCTTGATTTGAAGTTTCATTGTCTGACTTGATAATTGGTTCTACAATAATATTTTCATTATTTTGTACAGGTGTGTTACCTGACTCTATTTCCTGATTACCAGATTGTTCCATTATTGTTGGAACTTCTACGACAACCTGCGTAGGCTTAGGTGTGTTTGTAGCTTTTTTAGTTGGAGCTATAGTAGGCTCTGGAGCTTCGGTAGGCTTTTTTGGCTCTTCACCCGATTGCTTTATTTCAGTGCCAGTTTTGGTTGAAGCAGGCTTATTAGACGGAGCAATTGTGACACTTTTAATAGGTAATGACTCGCCAGAATGGATTCTATTAATCTCTTTGGGTTCCTGGCTTATATATGCAAAATATATTCCACAAAGCAAAGCTATAGAGAATATAATCATTATAGTTGCTATAGTCATTATTTTTCTATTCAAAGGTCTCACGCTCCTTTCCTAGTAATCTATTCAAATACAATCGGTATATGAATTGTAATTTTAGTCCCCTTACCATATTCGCTGTCAACTCTAATTGTACCATCATGCATATCTACAATGTTTTTAACAATATTAAGTCCTAATCCTGCACCATTGGTAGCATTACCATATTCATTAGCAGTATAGAACTTGTTGAATAAATAAGATATTTTGTCTTTCTTAATACCTGTTCCAGAATCTGCTACTTGAATGATTGCATTTTTGTCTTTTCTATTAATTGTAACTTTTATATACCCCTTATCTGTGAATTTAAATGAATTGTTGATTATATTAATAAACACTTGTCTTATTCTATCTTTATCAGCAAATAGCACAATGTTTTTAACCTTTTCTTCTAAAGTAAAGTTAAGCTTCTTTTCACTAACCATGCCATCTAATTCTATTTTAACTTCTTTAGCCAAGTCGTTTAGAACGAAACGCTCCTTATTAAGTTTTGTAGAACCAGACTCTAGTTTAGCAACCTCAACGATTTCTTTAGTAAGATCCTTTAGTCTATTTGCCTCATTATATGCGAGTTCAAGATACTTCTTTTCATCTTCCGGCTTAATTACGCCATCTAATATTCCTTTTAGAAAGCCGATAATTGATGTTAATGGCGTACGAAGTTCATGTGAAACATTAGCTACAATATCTCTACGCATTTGTTCTGCAACTAATATTTCTTTTTTCATTATATTAAACGATCTGCCTAGTCGGCCGATTTCGTCTTTTGATTTAATTTCTATATCTGGAATTTCTCTTCCTCTACCAAGTTCAATAGCGTAGTTACTGATTTCTACAATCGGTTCTGAAATACGAATTGAACTTCTTAAAATTGTGAAAGCACTAATCATCACAGCAACTGCAATAATTAGTATCATGGTGTTTAGTACTTCTCTAGAAACATTATTTAGCTCTGTCATAGGAGTAAATAGCAATATTACGCCAGATATTTGCCCATTGTATTCAAGTGGCATTCCGACATAAACAACTTCATCCTCAGAGCTAAGCTTAATCGGGTTCATTCTCTGTACGGTGGCTCCGTTCATTATTTCTGTAATGTCTGAAATGATTTGAGAGTTTAACTTCATGTCAACGTCTTCATTACCAACCGATAACCTACTAGTATCCGGGTTTAAAACATATATTTTGATATTAGATATGTAGCTCATTGCATTTATCCATGAATTAAGCTCAACTCTGGTTATTTCATTGCTATAATATCTTCCCATAAGAGCATTTGTCTTTACACCAGCATTCTCCAAGTTGGAAGCAGCCTGTAAGGTGAATTCTCTATAAAAAATACTTAGCATAAAAAATGATATAACTAAAATGATGGCTAAAAACAAAGACAAATATGTTACAAAGAGCTTCATATAGATACTTTTGAACATATTACTTATTCCTTTACTTCAAATTTATATCCAACATTCCATATTGTTTTTATTTCCCATTTGTTCTTTGAACTAGATAGCTTTTCTCTGACGCTTTTTATATGAACATCAACTGTTCGTGTTCCGCCAAAATATTCGTATCCCCATACTTTATCTAATAACTGTTCTCTTGAAAATACTTGATTTTTATTAGTCATGAAGAAGTATAATAATTGTATTTCTTTTGGTTTTAAATCTGTAATTAATTTGTCGTTAAGTTTTACTTCATAAGTGTCTAGGTTAATCTTAAGATTATCAACCTCAACTCTTTGAACCTTCTTTTGCTCTTCCTTCGGAGCCTTATCATCCTCTCTTCTAAGATGCGCGCCAATTCTTGCAATAACTTCAGTAGGCTCAAAAGGCTTAACTATATAATCATCTGCACCAATATTTAAACCTTGAATCTTATTCTCAAGCGTGTCCATTGCTGTAAGCATAATAATTGGTACTTTAGAGAATTGTCTTATTAGCTTACAAGCTTCCCATCCATTGATAACAGGCATCATAACATCCAAAACTATAATATCTGGTTGCTCTAATTTTGTCTTGTTAACCGCTTCACTACCATCATATGCAAAAACAACTTCATATCCCTCGTTTTTTAGGTAGATGTTTAATAATTCACAGATGTTTTTGTCATCATCAACAACTAATACTTTTTTCAATGAAACTACGCCTCCTTTAACGTAAAACAAAGTTCAAGGATTTAATATAACAAAAAAGAGATTAGTTTCGGAAGGACGCGCCTTTCTAAAAATAACCTCTCTTTAAATGAATGCCATACGGCATTCATCGTATTATTCTGATAAACTACAAAAGATGCGTGGTAATCCACATCTTTTGGATTCATCAACTTATCGAGTTCTCATTCGTGTAACAGCATGTTTTGCGAGAGTAGATACAAAACAGTGCACCTCATGAAATCCAATAAATCTCATGAATCCGTAATTTATCTGCAAGCGTCCTCCGCTTTCAATCATATAATATACATCTTTTTTTAAAAAAAGTTAAGTAATTTGTTAAAAAATTGTAAACGTTATTTTTTGTTAATATGTATACCTTTTGCCGAAATAACTATGTCAATTACATTCATTGCCGTCAATCGGTCGATTTCCTTACGTATTTTTTGTCTAAAGTCCGCCAAAGCAGGCTTTACGACTACTCCATACTCTACTATAACGTCTATATATATCATTATTCCAGCTTGCTTTGTTTCAACATTTATTCGCTGTACCTTGTAAATTGCATTAATCTGGTCCTTTACATAATTAATAATGGTCTTAAATACATTGTCTGAAATAGTATATTTACCCAAGTAGCTAAAAGTTGGCCTTATTAGAGACTTCTCAAGAAGAACAGGCTCACTATTTCTGCCTTTCCACTTAAATATTTGAAGTGGGTCCAATAAATACCCAGAAAAGTCCTTTTTTAGTTCAAATGTAGGAACAGGTATTACATGCTTTCCTCCAGACATTCTAGCACTTCTGGCTGCAGCAATCTCCTCTGGACTAGAAACATCCTCTATATAAACCGTTTCCTCAATCTCTGGCAATTTAAGGTTTCTAACTATCTTTTGCACCATGTCATCTGAAGTTCCAAGTATTAAAATGCTCTCTGGCTGTTCCCTATTAAGAACTTCATTAATTTCTTCAACTTGACCTTTGAATGAAAAAAGGGCTCTTTTGACAGCTTCTATTTTTGTAGATGCCTTCTTAGCTGATTCTCCACAAAGAATCTTATTGCCTTTTATTAAGATTGCATCGTCTATAATATAATCTGTGTTTTTAAGCTTTGCTACCATTTGAGCTCTATGGCTTTTTCCTGTTCCGGCTAGGTCCTACAAATGCAAAAACTCTCAAAAGTATCCTCCTTTCTCAATGCATTACGCTTTTATAATATTATAAACATAATTTGACCTTTTTTAAACACTTACACACAATTTGTAACAATAATGAATAAAAACTTAAAAGAGTAGAAGATTAAACTTCTACTCTTTATCTTAAACATCATTATTAAAATGTTTTACTCAACTATTCTCATCATGTTTACTCTGCCTTGATCATCAATTTCGATTACTTTAACCTTAATAGGATCTCCAACAGAAACTACGTCTTCAACTTTCTCAACTCTGCCTTTATCAAGTTTAGAAATATGAACCATTCCTTCTTTTCCAGGAGCAACTTCAACGAATGCACCAAAATTCATGATTCTAACTACTTTACCTTCATAAATCTTGCCTACTTCTAAATCCATAGTAATTGTATTGATGATTTCTAATGCTCTGTTTGCAGCATCTGTGTCTGGAGAAGCAATAAATACTCTTCCGTCATCTTCAATATCAATCTTAACACCTGTTTCAGCAATAATCTTGTTGATTGTCTTACCACCGCTACCAATAACGTCTTTAATCTTTTCTGGGTCAATAGTAGTTGTAATAATCTTTGGCGCATACTTAGAAATCTCTGGTCTAACTTCTGGAATAGCCTTAAGAATAATATTGTTTAAAATGTACTCACGAGCTCTGTGTGTTCTCTCGAATGCTTGCTCAATAATATCATATGTAAGACCATCAATCTTAATATCTACTTGAATAGCTGTTATTCCATTTTTAGTTCCTGCTACTTTAAAGTCCATATCACCAAAGAAGTCTTCTATTCCTTGGATATCTGTAAACATTACATATCTGTTTCTGTCATTTTCGTCTGTAACAAGACCTGTAGAAATACCTGCAACTGGTTCTTTGATAGGAACACCAGCAGCCATAAGAGCCATTGTTGAACCACAGATACTTCCTTGTGAAGTAGAACCATTTGAAGATAGAACTTCAGATACAACTCTAATTGTATATGGGAATTCTTCTTCTGATGGAATAACTGGAACTAGTGCTCTTTCAGCAAGTGCACCATGTCCAATTTCTCTTCTTCCTGGGCTTCTAACTCCTCTAGCTTCTCCAACGCTATATGGTGGGAAGTTGTATTGGTGCATGTATCTCTTTGATGTTTCTTCATCAAGACCATCTAACTCTTGCTCGTCTGCTTTTGTACCTAATGTACAAATTGAAAGAACTTGAGTAAGACCTCTTGAAAACATTGCACTACCATGTGTTCTAGGTAATATATCTACTTCTGCAGAAAGTGGACGAATCTCGTCTAGCTCTCTTCCATCAACTCTTCTATGTTCTTCAAGAGCCATGTATCTAACAACTGTTTTCTCAAGCTTGTAAAGAACATCTGCAAGCTTCATTTCTTTTTCATCAAATTCTTCGCCATACTTTTCAACGCAGTATGCTTTAACTTCTTCTGTAAGAGCATCAACGTTTCTGTCTCTTTCTGTTTTTTCTACTACACATACAGCAGCTTTCATTTTTTCTTCAAAGTTTTCTTTTATTTCTTCAAAGAAATCATGATCAACATCTGCGCTTATGTATTCAAACTTTGGCTTTCCAATTTCGGCTTGAATCTTTTCAATGAACTCACATATTTTAATGATTTCTTGATGTCCCTTTTTGATAGCTTCTAGCATTAGGTCATCTGGGATTTGATCTGCTCCAGCTTCAATCATAGAAACTTTTGCCTTTGTACCGGCAACTGTAAGGTTAAGTCTATTATGCTCTCTTTGCTCTAATGTTGGGTTAATAACTAATTCATCATTAACATATCCAACAGATACTGCTGCTGTAGGCCCATTAAATGGAATATCTGAAATAGAAAGTGCTGCAGAAGTACCAATTTGAGCGGCAACTTCTGGTGAACAATCAGGGTCTACTGAAAGCACGATAGCATCAATACAAACATCATTTCTCAAATCTTTTGGAAATAGTGGACGAATTGGTCTATCAATTGCACGTCCTACTAAAATTGCTTTATCTGCAGGTTTTCCTTCTCTTCTATTGAATGAGCCTGGAATCTTGCCTACTGAATAAAGTCTTTCTTCATAATCTACTGAAAGTGGGAAAAAATCGATTCCCTCACGAGGTGCCTTAGAAGCTGTGGCATTAACTAATACACAAGTATCGCCATACTTTACTAAAACGCTCGCATTTGCTAGAGCTGCCATTTTACCTGTTTCGATAGTAAGTTGGCGTCCAGCTAAATCCATACTGTAACTTTTTAACATATCTCTTCTCCTTTAATAATATATTAGGATCCAAGGCTATTATACAGTAGTTGTAAATTCTATAGCCTTAAAAAAGGCTACACAATTTACACCTACTAACCTTAAATCCGACAATATTGTACTAAAACTTTGCTCTTTTGGCAACTATAAAGAGGAATTTTAAAAAGCGCCTAAAGAGCATTGCTTTTATTTTGGGCTAGTATAAGGTATATATAAAAACAAAAAAGTTGTCGCCCGCCTAGGAGTTGGAAATTTTGCAAGCAAAATTTCCTTCCACAAGCTCCATCAAACTCTTAAACTTTTTAGTTTTTATATATACCTACACTAGCCCCCAAAACAATCAAATATTTCGCTTCACGTTCGCCTTCTTCTGAAAATAAAAAAGCGCCACTTAAAAGTGGCGCCTTTCAAAATTACTTTCTTAATCCTAGTTTTTCAACTATGGCTCTATATCTTTCGATATCGATGCTCTCAAGATACTTAAGAAGTCCTCTTCTTTGACCAACCATCATAAGAAGTCCTCTTCTAGAGTGGTTGTCCTTCTTGTGAACTTTAAGATGTTCTGTAAGATGAGTAATTCTTTCTGTAAGTAAAGCAATTTGAACCTCAGGAGAACCTGTATCTCCCTCGTGTGTTTGATATTTTGCAATAATTTCTTGTTTTGTCATCAAAATGCACCTCCTTTAAATATTCAATAACCCATAAAACCTAGAAAAAGTTGTATCTCCTCAATCCAAGAATTAGGTAAACGTATTGTAGCATGTATCATAGAAAAAATCAAGCATAAATTATGAATCTAGGTTAAAGTAAAGGTTTTTAACGGAATCTTCGCCCTTCATAAGCTTAATATTTACTGTGTTTGGAATATAATAATTGCTGTTGTCATATTCTAAGTGAAGAGTTCGTTTTTCGCCTTTTTTAAGCTCAATATCTTGGTAATTGCAAACAGAAAGGCCTTCTCCATACGTCAAATCAATCTCATAGATCGAATGATCAAAAAACCATGATGTGTTTTCAACGGTGCAGTCCATAACTATCTTATCTGTAAACACCGCAAGTTTAGAAACTGTAAGTTTAATGTCTTCGTCTTTTATTTCCTTGTCAAAGTATCCATAAATATACTTATCAGGAGAAATTGTGAAAGATTTATCATTTAGATAAGACTTAAACAATAAGTATGTTGTTTTGGTTTCCTTTTTCTTTTCTTCTCCGCTTTCAATTACATTTACGTTGTATACCATTCTAGCTTCAAAAGCATAATCAGACTTAGACTTGATGCTCTCCATGTTAAAAGAATCCCAGTCTATATCTCTAATTGAATTTAAATATTCATCATAACTAACATATTCTTTGTATTCATCTGTAAATAAAGTGTTGTAGATTTCTTCGAAATTACCTTCTTTTGCAAGCTCTTTGTATTTATCGATTGAATACGCTCTTATCATAAACGCATCTTTTATGCTAACACTTACAAGAGATTTATTTCCAACTCTAGTATATATAGAAAGTGGTTTTTTACCATAAATACTAACAATAAGCCATAATACAAACGCAATAGCTAACGCAATAAACAAAAATTTAAGTAACTTCTGTAAAAAACGTTCTAGCAAGCTTTCTTTGTTAGAGTCCTTATCCTTCTTTTCTTTGCCACTATTGCTAGCACTTTTTTCCTTAATCTCGTCCATTAATATCACCTATATCAATATTATCTCATTTTTGGTTGTTTGAAAAGATTAGTTATCTCCATTTAGCTTAAATAGCTTCATTAGTTCAACAATAAGTATTGGAGCAAATACTAGTCCAACGCACTCCAATATCTTCGAAGTTGGAAGTAAAGGAATACCAAATACTCCTCTTAAAGCTGGAATTAATAAAACTGCAAGCATCAAACATGAATCAACAGCAATGGCTAAGAATAAAAGCTTGTTTCCACCAATACCAGTTTTGAAAATTGACTTCTTAGAATTTCTAATGTTGAATATGTGAACAAGCTCTGAGAATGCTAAAACTATAAATGCCATTGCCTGGCCAATTTCGACTTTAACTTGTTGAATAGATAACTCATGTCCACCATTTTCTATAATATAATAACCTTCTCTTATATTCTCCCATCCATTTTCGCTAGCAATTTTGGCAACTTCAATATTACTTGTTGAAATTCCAATTAC
>JAEEGL015858929.1_pt1 | contig 15902 bp, 10 predicted proteins | sample 9134231 | NCBI WGS metagenome assembly JAEEGL01 (sample SAMN16246548, study PRJNA631951) | gut metagenome | biome: gut microbiome; feature: rumen; material: fiber-attached | host: Bos | place: Iran: Karaj | collected 2018-10
GGGTAACTCCGAAGTTGGCCATATGAACATGGGCGCCGGAAGAATCGTATATCAGGAGCTTACAAGAATTACCAAGTCTATCGAGGACGGTGATTTCTTCACAAATGAAGGTCTTATGACTGCAATTGCGAACTGCAAGGAGAAGAATTCAGCACTTCACCTTTACGGTCTTGTTTCTGACGGTGGTGTACACAGCCATATCACACATATTTACGGACTTTTAGAGCTTGCCAAGAAGAACGGCCTTGATAAGGTTTTTGTTCACTGCTTCCTTGACGGAAGAGATACTCCTCCTGAGAGCGGAATAGATTTCGTACAGCAGCTTGAGGACAAGATGAAGGAGCTCGGCGTTGGTGCCATCGCTTCAATCTCAGGCCGTTACTACGCAATGGACAGAGATAACAACTATGACCGCGTTGAGATTGCTTATAACGCACTTACAAAGGGCGAGGGCAACAAAGCTAATTCCGCACACGAGTGCATGGTAGAGTCTTACAAGGATGGCAAGACAGATGAGTTCGTAATTCCTACAGTCATCATGAAGAACGGTGCACCTGTTGCAACTATTAAGGATGGAGATTCCATTATTTTCTACAACTTCCGTCCTGACAGAGCAAGAGAGATCACCCACTGCTTCTGCGACGATGAGTTTGATAAGTTCAATAGAGGAAAGAGACTTGACGTAACATACGTATGCTTCACTGACTATGATCCTCTTATTCCTAACAAGGAGATCGCCTTCAAGAAGGTTCTTCTTAACAACACCTTTGGTGAGTGGCTTGCAAATAAGGGTATGAAGCAGGCTCGTATAGCTGAGACTGAGAAATATGCTCACGTTACATTCTTCTTTAACGGCGGTGTTGAGCAGCCTAATGAGGGAGAGGACAGAGTGCTGGTTAACAGCCCTAAGGATGTTCCTACTTACGACCTTAAGCCTCAGATGAGTGCTCCAGAGGTTTGTGACAAGATCCTTGAAGCTATCAATTCTCAGAAGTATGACGTAGTTGTTGCTAACTTTGCTAACCCTGACATGGTTGGACACACAGGTGTTATCCCTGCTGCTGTAAAGGCCATCGAGGTAGTTGATGAGTGCGTTGGAAAGATCGTTGATGCTATCAAGGCTGTAAACGGAACAATGTTCATCTGTGCTGATCACGGTAATGCAGATATGATGATCGATTATGAGACAGGAGAGCCTTGGACAGCTCATACAACAAATCCTGTTCCTTTCATCCTTGTAAACTATGATCCTGCTTATACTCTTAAGGAGGGCGGATGCCTTGCTGACATCATTCCTACACTTATCGAGTGCATGGGTGAGGAGCAGCCTGTTGAGATGACAGGAAAATCTCTTTTGATAAAGAAATAATTGACTTTATATAGTGGCATATGCTATACTATTTGTTGCGTGTTTATGCATATGATTCACTTTGGAGGTTAATTTTCGTGAGTGCTTTAGATTATGTTTTTGGAGTAATTTTTATTATAATTTGTGCAGCACTGGTTGTTATGGTGCTGGCTCAGGAAGGTAAGAACCAGGGACTTGGTGCTATCCAGGGAACAGTTGAGAATACTTACTGGGGAAAGAACAAGGGTCGTTCAAGAGAGGGCGTTCTTAAGAAGGCAACAGTTGCTCTTTCAGTACTCTTTGTAGTACTTTCAATCCTTCTTAATATGGGACTTTTCTAATCCACTTAACAGATTAATAGATTTTGGCGAAAGACATTCTGATATATCAGAGTGTCTTTCTTTTTTACTAAAAAAATATTAAAATTATTTGCGCCACTTTGACGCGTTGGTGCTATACTGTAATAAAATATAAAAATTTTATATATTCCAAAAGGAGAATGAAATGAAAAAAGTAAGTGAGTTTGTGGGAAAGTATATGGCAGTGATCGTGCTGGTGGTTGCTGCGCTGGCGCTGTTTGTGCCAAAGACATGTCTGTGGGTTCAGACATCATGGATCAATTACCTTCTTATGTTGGTTATGTTTGGAATGGGACTTACCCTGAAGTTTGAAGATTTTGCTATCGTATTTAAGAGACCCAAGGATATCATTATTGGATGTGTTGCACAGTTTACAATCATGCCTCTGTTGGCTTTCCTTCTTGGAAAGACCTTTGGACTTGAGGCAGGTCTTTTGGCTGGTGTTATACTTGTTGGTACCTGCCCTGGTGGAACAGCTAGTAACGTTATGACATACCTTAGCAGAGGAGATGTAGCTCTTTCAGTTGGAATGACAAGTGTAAACACACTTCTTGCTCCATTCCTTACACCATTTATTACTTATCTGCTTCTTAAGACAACTGTTACAGTTGATGTTATGAGCATGTTCCTTTCAATCATCAAGGTTGTTATAGTGCCTATCGCACTTGGTTTCGTTATCAATAAGTTCTTTGGCAAGTTCACACAGAAAGTAGCTGAGGTTCTTCCTCTCATATCTGTTACAGCCATCACACTTATCGTAGCTGCAGTAGTATCTCATAACTCTGAGAGAATCCTTGCTACAGGCGCAATCGTATTTGTAGTTGTTATCCTTCACAACCTTCTTGGATATCTTGTAGGCTTTGGCCTTGGTCTTGCTCTCAAGATGCCTCTTCCAAGAAAGAAGGCTCTTGCTATCGAGATCGGTATGCAGAATTCTGGTCTTGCTACATCACTGGCAGGAACTGCTTTCCCTGACCTTGCTATGGCTACAGTTCCAGGCGCTATCTTCTCAGTATGGCACAACATCTCAGGGGCTCTTCTTGCAAATTTTTTCAGAAGACTTGAGGAGAAGGAAGAAGCAGCTGCAACAAAGGAAGAAAAGACTGCTTGAACTTTTCGGAAGAATTGATAAGGAATTCAGGGGTTGTCACATATGTGGCAACCTTTTCCTTTGCCATAATTTAGTTTCGTATTCGGCTTTTTTTTAGTACAATATACTCTATGAGTAAAGGAAAAAGCATGAAACGTATGGACGAGAGTCTCTACGGTAAAAAGAATAATAAAGATTATGTAGTGGGTCAGTTTATCTCAAACCCCAGAGGCTTTGGCTTCGTTGAAGTAGAGGGCCAGGAAGAGGATATTTATATACCTGAGGAGTATGTTCACGGTGCCTTTCATACTGACACAGTAGAGGTTGAACTTTTGCCCGATTCCATGGGAAGAAGACCTGAGGGCAGGATAAGGAATATCCTTGTCAGGGGAATTGAAGAGATTGTCGGGACCTACCAGGGCGAAAAGAACTATGGGTTTGTTGTTCCGGATAACGGCAAGATCACCAGTGACATCTTTATACCGATCGAGCACCATGGAGCGGCTGTTACCGGAGACAAGGTAGTAGTTAAGATAACAGACTATGGAGATACCCTTAAGAGGAAGAAGCCTGAAGGTAAGATAAAAGAGATAATTGGAAATATCAATGATCCCGGAGTTGATATCCTGTCTATTGTTATGGGATACGATATCCCTTATGAGTTCCCGGAAAAGGTGATCAATCAGGCCAATAAGTGCCCGGATCAGATAATCGAGGCGGACTTTTTTGGAAGGAAGGATCTTCGTGATGTGACTATGGTCACCATTGATGGTGAGGACGCGAAGGACCTTGATGATGCTGTAAGCCTTCATATTGATGAGAAAGGTCTTTTCCATCTTGGTGTGCACATCGCGGATGTGACCAATTACGTACAAGAGAGCTCTGCCCTGGACAGAGAGGCTCTAAAGCGTGGTACCAGCGTTTATCTGGTGGACAGGGTTATACCTATGCTTCCACACAGGCTTTCCAATGGTATATGCTCTTTGAACCATGGAGAGGACAGGCTTGCCCTTAGCTGTCTGATGACTATTGACAGCAACGGTGGTGTTATTGACCATGAGATCTGTGAGACTGTGATCAATGTAAATGAGCGCATGTCCTACACCGATGTGGCTAAGATCTTGGAGGATGAGGATCCTGAGACAATAGAAAGGTATCAGGACCTGGTTCCGATGTTTAGGCAGATGGCTGAGCTTTCTTCAATCCTTCGAAAAAAGAGGGAGAAGAAGGGGGCTATAGACTTTGATTTCCCTGAGTCCAAGATCATTCTGGATAAGGATGGAAATCCTGTTGATATAGTTCCTCATGAGAGGAATACAGCTACAAAGCTTATTGAGGACTTTATGCTGGCTGCAAACCAGACTGTGGCTGAGCATTTCTTTTTCATGGAAAGTCCTTTTGTTTACCGTGTTCATGAGCAGCCGGATCCAGATAAGATGGCTACCCTGGCTTCTTTTGTAAGCCACTTGGGGCACCATATTCATGTGAAGAAGGATGGAGATATAAGACCAAAAGAGCTCCAGAAGCTCCTTAAGGGAATCGAAGGCAGCAAGGAAGAGGCTGTCATCAGCAGAATGACCCTTCGCAGCATGATGCAGGCTAAGTACAGCACTGAGTGTACAGGACACTTTGGACTTGCCTTTGATTATTATTGTCACTTTACGTCACCTATCAGAAGATATCCTGACCTTCAGATACACAGGATCATCAAAGACCACCTTCGCGGAAGGATGACTGAGGCTAAGGCTGGGCATTATAGAGAAATCCTTGATGAGGTTGCTAAGCATTCTTCTGAGACGGAAAGACGCGCTGAGGAAGCTGAGCGTGAGACAGATAAGCTCAAGAAAGCCCAGTACATGGAAAATCATGTGGGCGAGAAATTCGAAGGTGTTGTTTCAGGTGTTACAGCCTGGGGGCTTTTTGTGGAGCTTGAAAACTCCTGTGAGGGCATGATAAGAGCGGCCTCCATGGAAGATGATTTTTACGTTTACGATGAGAAGAACATGAAGCTTGTGGGAGAGCGCTATCACAAGGAATACAACCTGGGGCAGAAAGTTTCTATAAGGGTCGTAGGTGCAGACAGGCTTACCAAGGCAATAGATTTTAAGCTGGTGGATCCTGAAGCTGATGAGGATGAGTCAGGAGAAGATTATTTCGTAGAGTATTCCGCAGCCAGAAAGGTTTCAGAAGACCGCGCAAGAAAGGTTCGTAAACTCATCGAGAGGTCCGGAGAAGAGGACAAGGCTTCTGTTAAGCCTAAGGGAAAGTCTGCATCCAAAGGAACCGGAGCCCCCGGCCGAAAAGTTTACAAGGTCCACAAGTACAAGAAGTCTGCTACCAGCAAGGCTGCTAGAAGCGCACAGGGAAAGGGACGGCGGAAAAAACGCTGATACTGAACCATAAGTTTATGTACAACAGACCTTAAGTGTTGTATAGTGTTAAATGCACGACAAAAATAAAACTGTCAGGGCCGAGCTTTTGACCCTGACATGATTACGTATATAGGAAGAACAATGGCAGAAGATAACAAGGCCAGGAAACTTGTGGCCAACAACAAAAAAGCATATCATGACTACTTCATCGAGGAGAAGTACGAGGCTGGCTTAGAGCTCTTTGGTACGGAGGTTAAATCAATCCGTCAGGGAAAGTGCAGTATCAAGGAAGCATGGATAAGTATTGATAAGGGCGAGGCCTTTATTATGGGCATGAATGTTAGCCCATATGAAAAAGGTAATATCTTTAACAAGGATCCCTTACGTGTGAAGAAGCTTCTTTTACATAAGGCTGAGATCAGAAAGCTGGAACAGCAGAAGATGGCTGACGGCTATACCCTGGTTCCTCTGGAAGTATATTTTAAGAATGGCAAGGTTAAGGTTGAGATCGGTCTAGCCAAGGGTAAAAAGCTCTACGACAAGAGGGCTGACATGGCCAAGAAGGACCAGCAGCGCGAAGTTGAAAAAGAGTTCAAGATGAAGTTCAAGTAAACCGGAAGGTTATTGATTTTAGGATCATTTACCGATATACTAAGAAAGCAAATTGAATACGGGTTAGTAAAGGTTTCGACAGGGATTTTGAAGCTGGAGAAGCTATCCGCAGGACGGTGCGTTAAACCTCAAATTAAAAATAAACGCTAACGATAATTTAGCTTACGCTGCCTAAGTGCAGCCCGTCAGCCTAAGTGCACCTACACATTTAGAACCTGGCGTCGACTTTGTAGGAAACGACATGGTTTAAGCTTTGCGATCATGGTCGTATCATGAAGCTACTGAATAGCATTGTTTGTCAATTAACGGTGCTGTGAGGGAACAGGAATGCAGAATTCCGGAATAATTGACTACGATAGTAGAAGGACAGGGGATGAATTTTTGGACGCGGGTTCGACTCCCGCCTAATCCACTTTAGGTAACGGCTCAGATGAGCCGTTATTTTTATACTTATTTTAGAGAATTGTATGACGAAAAATAGTATTATATTATATGGAGGATTATGCGTATGTATTATGCCAGCTTTGGAATACTTGCGGTCATACTGCATTTAATAATAAATCAGGAAATACTTAGAAAAGGCGGTGCAACCTTAAAGGGTAGCCCTTATTATAAATACAGGCTGTTCCTTATTGCTATTTTGATTTTTTACATAGCGGATATTTTGTGGGGATTTCTTGAAGAATCAAAGATATATATTGCAGCCTATATAGATACGGTTCTGTTCTTTTCCATGATGGCAGTATCAGTTCTTTTGTGGACCATTTTTGTGGCAGCATTTCTTGGAAGGAAAAATGTTGTAACTACTATTATGTTGGTGGCAGGATGGGGAATCTTTGGTTTTGTAATCCTTCTTCTGATCATAAATGTTTTCTATCCAGCCATTTTTATGTTTACCGAAGAAATGGAATATATTCCTGGATCAGGCAGGCATTTTTTGCTGGGAGCCCAGCTGATCCTGTATCTGGCGATCTCGCTTTATTCGCTGTTTGTTTCCAGAACAGTTCCCGGAAGTGCAAAAATACGCTATAGAGTAATAGGTCTTTCAGGAGCAGTAATGGCGCTGTTTATTGTTCTACAGGTCAGAGATGCTTTTGCACCTTTTTACACAATCGGTTGTCTTATTGCTAACTGTCTTGTTCATGTATTTGTTGAGGAGTACGAGAAGGAGAGACTTGTAAGGATATCTAAGCAGGCGACAGAGAATAAGACCACATTTTCACAGATTGCAGAGAGTCTGGCATCTCACTGTGATGTAATTTATTATGTCAATCTACAGAATGATAAATATGTTGGATATACATCTAAAAATATCTATGGAGACCTGAAGATCGAGGAATCAGGAGATGACTTTTTTATAACTGTAAGACAGAATGCTCCTCAGATTGTCCATCCTCAGGACTGCGAGATGATTGAGGATGCTCTGGATAAAGATGTTATACTGACAGCTCTTGAAGATAGGAAATATTATGTTTTGGAATATCGCGTTATTGTTGAGACAAAAGTGCAGTATACAAGATTAACTATAATGAAGACCAGTGAAGGTTCCCATCTGATCATCTGTGTGGAGAACATTGATGATGAAGTGAAAAGAGAGCGTGAAATTGCCCAGGCTATCAATACAGAAAAAGAGATGGCAAGACGCGATGAACTCACTGGTGTCAAAAACAAGAATGCCTTTACAGAACTTGAACTGTCTATTCAAAAGAACATTGATAATGGAGTGGATTATCTGCCCTTTGCTTTTGTTGTCTGCGATATAAATTATCTTAAGCATGTAAATGATACCGAGGGACACAAGGCTGGTGACGAACTCATTAAAAATTCAGCTAAACTGCTTTGTGATATCTTTTCTCACAGTCCGGTATTCAGGATAGGTGGAGACGAATTTGCCATATTCCTTAGCGGCAATGACTTTGCGATAAAAGAACAACTTATGGATAAGCTTCAAAGTCAGGTCCTTCTAAATCAACAAAGAAAAGATGGCCCTGTCATTGCAGCAGGAATGTCCGAGTTTAATATCGGATCCGACCACAGTGCAACGGCTGTCTTTGAGAGAGCTGATAGCCAGATGTATGAGAATAAGCGCATTTTGAAACAGCAACAATAGAGGAATTATTATGCTGGGACTTGAAAAGAACAAGAAATCATCTGTCATCATAGCCACATTAGTTGGGACTGTGACGTTTATCATGCTGGCACTGTGCTGTATTTATTCGGCTGTCTATGGTGCAAATATGCATATCTCCACTGGTGGAGTGGTGATCATCACTTTTTTTATTTTGCCGTATCTTATCCTTGGTGGCCTTTATGGTTATCTGATCTCTTTGATTGTCTTTTTTATTTCCTTTATCTGCGCACTGATCTTTAATACGTCTGATGCGTATAAGATGTCAATTTACCTTGTGGCAACTTTGTCTTTTTCTCTGTTTGGTCAGTATTTCTGGTTTGCAACCAAAAAGAAAACCGCGATTGTTGCGCTTGTTACCTTGGTTGCAACTTCTTTTACAGAGCTTCTATGTATTTCTGTGATCGAGTCCAATGAATATGCTCTATATCAGATGATGAATGTTGGTACGTACTTTGTTAGAGATGTATTGGTCATATTTATTGCTGCATTCCTGTTTCATATTTACTATACAAAAGCACCAGATTCCTGGAAGTATCCCTTTCCTATTGCAGTAGCATATACTGGTTATTACCAGAATGACAAAGAGCTTTCAAGACAACTGCGTAAAACAAAGGTAAGCTACAAGATCACAGCTATCATCATAGGGATGGAACTTCTTCTTGGTATATTTGTAGGAATATTCATGGTAGTTCTTTTCCCGGATATAAAGGATATGTTTGTTGCAGGAATAAATCCTCTAGCCAACTCTGGATCAGAGGTGAGCGTAGAAGAAATGAGGCAGCATATCGAAAGGATGAATTACACCTTCAGTGGAAATGCCATAAGTTATGATATAAAAATGATCCTTCTTATGATGTGCGTGGGTGTTCCCGTGGCAGCAATCGCGAATTTCTACACCAAAACAACCATTGGGGCGCCTCTGGGAAATATGTCTGACTTCATGCTTGAATATGCACAGGCGGATGATGAGAAAAAGCTTGAAGTGGGACAGAAGGTAGATGATATCTGTATTAAGACCCATGACGAGATACAAGTGGTTCATGAGTCTATTCAGGCTACAGTACATGCCATAGAGGAATATATTGCTCATATAAACGAGGAGCACGAACTGGAAAAAGAGCTTGAGGTGGCTCAAAAGGCTTCTGAGGCAAAATCATCGTTTCTGTCGAATATGTCCCATGAGATCAGGACGCCTATAAATGCGGTTCTTGGTCTTAATGAGATGATCATAAGGGAAAGTCACGAAGAGCAGATATTGGAGTATGCAACTAGTGTTAAAAGCGCCGGCAATTCCCTTCTTGGTATAGTCAATGATATTTTGGATTTCTCCAAGATTGAAGCCGGTAAGATGGACATTTTGCCTGTGGAATATAATATCAGCTCAACTATCAATGATCTTTTAAACCTTGTGGCTGTAAAGGCTGAGGATAAGGGGCTTGCGCTGAATTTCAACATTGATGAGACTATTCCACAAAAGCTTATAGGCGATGAGGTAAGGATAAAACAGTGCGTGACCAATATCCTTACAAATGCTGTGAAGTACACGGAAAAGGGCAGCGTTGATCTTAATGTTTCCTGCAGAAAGGCTGATGAAGACAGTATTTATCTGAGGTTTGAAATTGTTGATACGGGAATTGGTATAAAGGAAGAGGACCTTGAAAAGCTCTATTCGCCTTTTGAGAGGATTGAAGAAATCCGCAACCGTTCTATTGAAGGCACCGGCCTTGGAATGAGTATTGTAAAAAAACTTTTGGCCCTTATGGACACAAGGCTTGAGGTTAAGAGCGTTTACGGTGAAGGCTCCAATTTTTCTTTTGAAGTAAAACAGCAGGTTGCAAGTTGGGAAGAACTTGGGGACTTCAGGGAGAGGTATAAGGAATTTCTGGGAAGTCAAAAGAAATATTCCGAGAGTTTTGTTGCGCCTGACGCTCTGATACTTATTGTAGATGATACGCCAATTAACCTGACGGTGGTAAAAGGTCTTTTAAAGAAGACTAAGATCCAGGTTGATACTGCTGAGAGCGGTTTTGAAACTCTGGAGCTGGTCAAGAAAAAGAGATATGACGCGATTTTCATAGACCATAGGATGCCTGAAATGGATGGCATACAGACTCTGAAAGCCCTTAAGGAAATGGAGGATAATCTTTCCAAGGATGCTCCATGTATAGCACTTACTGCCAATGCAGGAGCAGGGGCGAGAGAAGAGTATATCGCTGAAGGCTTTAATGATTATCTGTCGAAGCCGGTAAATGGAGAGCTTCTTGAACAGATGTTAAAAGAGTATCTTCCGAAGGAAAAGGTTCTCGAGGTTGATACAGCGGTGCTTGCGGATGGCAATGGAGAGGAAACATCTGATAGTGCGCAGGAAGATGTTCTAAGGCTCCTTCAAGGGATTGATCTTCATGAAGCAGAAAAGAACTGTGGAAGCCGGGAAGTTCTTAAAAATGTGGTAAAAGAGTTTTTGACTACAATTGATACTAAGGCTGATCAGATAGAAGGTTTTGTTTCGGAGGGAGACTGGCGCAACTATACAGTGACGGTGCATGCCCTTAAGAGCAGCGCAAGGCTCATCGGAGCTATGGAACTGTCAGGAATGGCTGCTCATCTTGAGGACTGTGGCAATAAGGAAGACGAAAAGGAAATACGTGAAAAGACACCGGAACTCCTGGAACTCTTTAGAAGCTATAATGAAAAGCTCTCTGCAATAAATGGTAATGTGAGCGAAGATGAGCTTCCGGAAATAGGACCTGACGAGCTGGAGAGCGCTTTTGGCGATATGAAAGAGCTTCTTGAGGCTTACGATTTTGATACTGCAGATGGGATCATGGAGATGCTGTCTGACTATAGGATCCCTGAAGAATATAAAGAGAAATATGAAAAAGTAAAAACCCTGATGTCTGCAGTAGACAGGGATGAACTGTTAAAGATACTTTGAAATGCATGCGAGGACGAAGATGGATAAGAGAGTACTTCTTATAGGCGGCGGAAAAAGCTTTATGGTCACATCGATAGCCAAAGAACTGAAAGAACAGGGCTTTGAAGTGGTTCAGGCTGCTCCTGATGTAACTGAGATAGAACATATCGAGAACAGACCAAATGTCTATCTTATCTATGTGGACGATGTTGATGATATGATGGAGTTTTTCGTGTATCTTAGAGACAAGTCCGTGGAGAAGGATATTTCCATCAGCGTCATAGGTTCTCCCGACGAGATAGAAAAGATCTATACAAAGACTTCCAAGGACAAGATAGCTGCGGCCTTTGAGCGCCCTGTTAATGTGAAAGAGCTTGGCAGAGCAATGCTAAAGGTCGTTGAAGCTGAGGAAGTTAGGCTCCAAAAAAAGAGAATTCTTGTGGTGGATGATGATGGAACAATGCTCCGGACAATAAAAGAGTGGCTCTCTGAAAAATACCAGGTATTCATGGTCAACTCCGGAATGGCAGCCATAACCTTTTTGGCCAAAAACGAAGTAGACCTTATTCTCCTTGATTACGAAATGCCCGTAACCACCGGCCCCAAAGTCCTTGAAATGCTCAGAAGTGAGCCTGCCACCAGTGACATCCCCGTAATGTTCCTCACCGTAAAGAGCGACAAAGAGAGCGTCATGCAGGTGTTATCCTTAAAGCCTGAGAAATATCTTTTAAAGACCATGCCCCCGGCAGAGCTTATCGCCAACATCGATGAATTCTTCGAAAACCAGAAGATCAAGAAATACATGTGACAAATTTCGGACATCGCTACTGATAGAATCGGGATATCAATTATGTCTTTGGCTACAGTACAATGTTAAATTAGAAGGAAGGTGCTGGGACATGATGCTACAGGATATTAATCCAAGAAAATTACACAATGAATATAGGTCGAACTACACACCACAGTCTGGGGACTATGTGCTTTCATTTAAGGATGGAGAGCTTTTGATGGGGCTTTCTGAGGAGAAGGTGTGTTTTCCGAAGGTGGAGGAGCTGGACGGGGAGGCACGAAAAGAACTGGTATATCTCTTTTCAGTAGATGACGAAGTCTTTTTGCTGGCGAGAAATGGGGCTTTTGAAGTACAAGGGTATTCCTATGAGAAACTCAAAGCTCTCAGGGATAAGTACTATTTGCCAAAAGAGTATGTCTTTGCTGCATTTACGGCGTATCAGCTAGATGAATGGTACAGTGTAACAAAGTATTGCGGAAAGTGCGGAAGTCAGAACGAGGATCACAGTAAGGAGCGTGCCAGGATCTGTCCTGTGTGTGGCAATGTGATTTATCCAAGGATCAATCCTGCAGTAATTATTGGAGTTACGGATAAGAAAACTAACAGGATTATCCTCACCAAATATCGTACGGGATTTGGACACAATGCTTTGGTTGCAGGCTTTACTGAGATTGGAGAGACCTTGGAAGAGACTGTGGAACGTGAAGTAATGGAAGAGGTGGGCCTTAAAGTTACTAACATCCGTTACTATAAATCTCAGCCCTGGGGCATTGCCAGCGATATATTGGCAGGGTTCTTCTGCGACGTAAAGGGTGATCCGACCATTCAGATGGATGAATCTGAGCTTAAATATGCTGAGTGGGTAAAGCCTGAAGATATAGTTCTTCAGCCGTTGGAATACAGCATGACCAATGAAATGATGAAGCTCTTTAAAGAAAAGGGCTATGAAGGAACGCTTAAATAAAAGAGATGTCTTGCTATATTTTTTATTTCGTCATATTATTTAATACATTAAAACTTTAAAGAATAAAGGCGAAAGAAATGACACTCAGTAAGAAGAGAATTGTAGTTAAGGTAGGAACTTCCACAATCACCAATGACGAGGGAAACGTAGATATCAGATCACTGGATCATCTATGCAGAGCTCTGGCTGGAGTTGAGAATCTTGGATATGACCTGGTGCTGGTTTCATCAGGAGCCATCGCTGTTGGTGCAAACAAGATGAGGCTTGCTCAAAAGCCTAAAGAGATCAGGATGAAACAGGCTGCAGCTGCTGTAGGTCAGACAGAGCTCATGCACCTGTATGATAAGTTCTTTAGTGAATATGGGAGAATGGTAGGCCAGATCCTTCTAGACAACGGAGATATCACAGATCCGGTAAGAAGCGAAAACCTTAAGAATACATTTGATGCACTTTTGGAGAATCACATTATTCCAATCGTCAACGAGAATGACTCTGTCAGCCATGCAGAGATTGAATCAGAGAAAAAGCTCTTTTCTGATAATGATATGCTTTCAGCCGTGGTTGCAGTTTTCTGTAAGGCTAGCAAACTGATAATCTTCTCAGACATCGATGGCCTTTACGACGGAAACCCCAAGACTGATCCAAATGCCAAGGTCATAAGCAGGGTAGAAGAGATCACAGAAGAACTCAAGAACGTAGCATCCGGCTCTGGCTCAAACCGAGGAACCGGCGGAATGATCACCAAACTTGAAGCCGCAGAACTTGCAACCTCTCATGGAATTGACGTCCTTGTTACTAACGGCAAGAACCCTGAGATGTTATACGACATAATAGAAAAGAAAAAAGTAGGCACATTATTCGTTGCCAAGAAGAATAAGTAAACAAAAAAGCTGTCACATTAAGTGACAGCTTTTTATAATATCATGGATTCTCGTGGTACTTGTCGTAGATCTCGGTAAGGTAGGTCTTCACAATCTGGATGTTGGACATCTTGCGAAGATCTGCATTGCCCATAAGTACTGCAATCTCGTCTGCAAGAAGCAGCATATTGAAGATCTGGAGCTTGAACTGATCTCTGGTGAGCTGGTCGATGTTGACCTCCATAAGAGGTGAACCAAGCTTCATGGTTACGTTGTCATCTGCGATACCGGTCTGAACAAGTCTTGTATCGGGATCGAAGTTAACGTAGAGGATCAGCTGTTCCTTCTCGTGTTTCTTTAAAGTAGTAGGGTTCTGGTGTGAAATCTCCATCCACTCGTAAAGATCAGCCTCGTCGGGATTCATAAGATACTTAGTAAGCTCTTCCTTGTGCTTCTCTACATACTGCATGTACTTGCTGGCATTTGGGCCTGTGTAAGCAAGCTCTACCTTGACGCCGTTATCTGTCTTAACAAGACGGCATTTCTCAGCAACTTCTTTTATCTTGAGAGATGTTTCTGTGTTACCGATCATCTTAAAGGTGCCGGTTTCTAATTCCTGTCTAAATTCCATCCTTGTCTCCTTTGTATTATATCGAACACAACTTAAATCAGTTGTTAGTATAGCATAAAGGGTTGAAAAATGATATACTATCTAGAGTCTGTTTTTGGGAAAGACAGACCACTATTTATAGAAGAAAGTTTTGTACGGGTAAGAAATGGCAACTAATCAAAGGGGAAATAGAACCGGGAAGAGTTCTGGAAACAGATCGTCCAGGTCTAAAAGTGCATCAGCAGGTAACAGGAGGATCCAGGAAGAGGAGTTTGACTATTCTCTAAGGAGTGAGCTTGTGGTCATCGGAATGGTGGCCCTGACTGTGTTTCTGTTCCTTTGTAATTTTGGCATATGCGGAGCATTTGGAAATGCTGTGAGCAGCATTTTATTTGGTCTGTTTGGAATTACTGCCTATATTGCACCTTTGGTTGCTTTGGGTGCAGTTGCTATTGGCGTCGCCAACTTCGGCTCCAGCGCATCTAAGCGCAAGATCGTGGCCGGTATTGTTCTTTTCTTTATCATTGGTATGGTGGCTGACCTTCTTGTGGGCAGACCACAGTCTTTGAATTCCTACGACATTAAGACAATATATACGGAAAGTTCCGGAGGCAGGAACGGAGGCGGTTTCTTTGCCGGTTCTCTTGCATATCTTTCCTATAAGTATCTGTCCCTGGCTGGGACAGCTCTTTTGCTGCTGCTAGTGGGCATTGCGGCTGTTGTGGTATTTACTCAGCATTCCTTCGTTGGAGGTCTTAAAAAGGGCGGTAGAAAGCTTATTGATAAGACCAGGGAAGAGGCTGACAACTACCGTGATTACGCTGAAAAGCGCCGTGTTAAGATGGAGCAGCGCCGGGCTGAAATCGAAGAGGAGAAGCGCCTTGCCATAGAACAGAAGGAGGATGAAAAGATCCTTCGCATGGAGAAAAAAGCTATTGGCGTTACCATCGACACCGACCTGACCAAAGAGGAGGATGGCGACGATCTTGGCGAGATAAGCCTTCACAATGAATCTACTGATAAGCCCAAGAACTTGTTCATCCCTGATGAAGATGAGTTCCACGATGATATTCATGAGATTATTCTCAATCACGATAAGCATGAGATAGAGACTGATATAGAGCCTGATGGCCAGCGTGTAATGCGCATGGAACCGGCTATTCACGGTATGGGCTATGATGACCCCACAGATGATGCTGAGGAAGCCATCGAAGAGATCACTGCCGCAGCAAAAGAGCCATTGGAGGCCCCAAAGAAACTGGTTGCAAGGGCGAGTGCTGAGCCCGATGAGGATGAGGATATCCTTCCTGATGTTCCGGTACATGCTGAGCACCTTGGAAATGGCATGAATGGAGACTATGTAATCCACGCTCAGGATCATATATCCAGAAATCCTAAGGCAGACAGTAGTATAAATGGAGCAGCGCCTTCTTCGGCTGCTAATCTTGGCCCAGGACCACATACCACAAGTCCCGGCCTTGAGCAGGAAATCGAGAAGAAAAAGCGCGAGATTCCTAAGAAATATGTATTCCCTCCTTTGAATCTTTTGGAGAAGGGCGTTAAGAACAAGAATACTGATTCTGCTAGGCAGCTTAAGGAGACAGCAGTTAAACTTCAGGAGACTCTTAAGACCTTCGGAGTTAATGTTACCGTAACAGATATAAGCCAGGGGCCGGCAGTTACCAGATTTGAGCTTCAGCCGGAAGCAGGAGTAAGAGTTAATAAGATCGTTGGACTTGCAGATGATATCAAGATGAACCTGGCTGCCAGTGACATCAGAATTGAAGCGCCTATCCCCGGAAAGGCTGCTGTAGGTATCGAGGTTCCCAATAAGGAGAATCAGGCTGTTGCA
>JAEEGL016217142.1_pt1 | contig 15902 bp, 9 predicted proteins | sample 9134231 | NCBI WGS metagenome assembly JAEEGL01 (sample SAMN16246548, study PRJNA631951) | gut metagenome | biome: gut microbiome; feature: rumen; material: fiber-attached | host: Bos | place: Iran: Karaj | collected 2018-10
GATATAGACGTCTTGTGCCACTGCGTGTCATAGAAGTCCTGTGTTCGATGATCCGTGAACCGCCCCTTGTGAAGCTCTATGAGCTTTGGCTCTCCGTGAAAACACAATACTTTATAATCCTTCAGGCCTTCGCCGGATCCGTTTGTCAGATATTTTTCACCGATGATCTTTCTCGGAACGTGCTTATAGGGCCACTCCCGGCCGAGATAAAAAAAGTTTTCTTTCAGGCCGCGCCGAAGATCCTCTATGACTTTATGCTCGTCGATGCGGCTTTTATCCCTGCAAATACACATGCCGGTGCCTGAATTATGGTTGCATTTAAGCACGAACTGATCCGGCAGGGCCGAAAAATCGATATCATCAGGGTCATCCCATACCCCGAGACAGGGTACGAGGTACTTTTCACCGATCTTCTTTCCGACATAGGACCGGACCAGATATTTGTCCACCATGACGGTGTATTCGTTTCTGCGGTCATGCAGTTTCAGCCACTGAAGCTTTTCATTGAAAGTCTCGGGTTTGGTCAGATCGAGCTTTCTGCCGGTCCTGTATTTGAATTCCAATCGAAGATACAGCTCGTCCGGGATGAACTTCGTCCTCTCGAAACCGAGAACATGGACGAAAGTCGCTGCCGGACGGCTCAGGGCTTTTTTAAGCTTTCTTTTCAGATCAGGCATTCAGGTCAGCGCCCTCGGGTCGCGCAGCGTGATTTTCCAGGTTTCTGATATGCAGGAAAAACAGCATCAGGTAAAAGTAAGTCTCTTTTGAATAGTAAGACACCTGGCCCAGATCGGTGATCAGCACCAGAATGAGCAGAACAAAGCACAGATCATGTTCGTCATGATCATACCGGCGCAATTTGACGGATCGTATGATCAGATAGATGTAAGGAGCATAATAGACCAGAAAGCCGATGAGACCGCCGCACGCGAGAAGCTCGACGTAATTGGCGTGAAGGTATGTATCGGCACCGATCACCAAAGGTGAGTTCCCGATGCCGACCCCGAGGATGGGCGTTTTTAAAAACTGCTGAAATCCGATATCGAAATAATTCATCCTTCGCGTCGTTGATTTGTCGGTCTTCCCCTCCCCTGTAAAGTAATTGATCAAATGTTCGACCGGCCGGACCAGTGACCTCATGATCGGAAGGGATACGATGATATATCCGATGACGGCCAAAAGAATGATGACGGAAAAGATACGGATGATCGTTCTCTTGGGGTCGGGGCTTTTCCGGATGATCCTTATCAGGATGACCATCACAAAGCCGACAGCCAGTATCGCGGATGTTTTTCTGCTTCCGGAAGCGATGGCCATGGGGATACAGGGAAGCGCGAGGAGCATAAAGAACGACGGCTTCCTGTTCAGAAGACGGGAGAACACGATCACCAGAGTCAGCGCGCTCATGACCCCGATGGTATTCCGGTTCGTAAAACTGTTTTTCAGCCTTTTCCCCGCGGTCAGGACTTTCCAGATCTTCGGCCACCCGTACCGGGTGATGGCATATGCCGCGATCACGGCGCCGGCGATAAAAACGATGTTCAGCAGTCCTTTGACATCGGTCTTCTTCTGATAATGAAGATAAAAAAACCACATCGTCAAGATCGACTTCACGATCGATTTGAATATCGTCATCGTCAGGCCCCGATCCTGCGACCAGAGCATGGAGAGAAGACAATAGGCAGCGAATAGACCTGTGAACAGATGGTATTTATCCAGGGAGAAGCGTACATGAAGACCGTTTTGATAAATAAACACGATCACCGAAGCGGCCAGGATGCCCATGTATATATAGGTACATCATGAATAGCGCGCAAATACTACGCAAGAGATCATCAGCGCCGCTGTGAGCAGCCACATGAGATAGTCGCATATGACGGATTTCCTGTCCGATGGCGCGATCTTCAGTATCGGTTTCATTTGAAGTTTCTCCCGCAATAAACGATCAGAAGTTTTCCGGGTCTTTGAAAACCTAAAACAAACCAAACCTGGACCCGGTATAGTACATTTCAATATACCGCGAGTGAATGAGTTGTGTCAAGATGATTAGGATCGTATCCGAATACCGCCGGGATCTGAAAGGGCGTGACAGCGTGAGCCTTCAGTCGGGCAAACAAAAAAGCCCTGGTCATTTTCATGACAGGACTTTCAGTGGTGGAGCATAGCGGATTCGAACCGCTGACCTCGACAATGCGAATGTCGCGCGCTACCAACTGTGCTAATGCCCCATCCCTGAGTGTAAACTCAGGAGATTGGCGCGCCCTGGGGGATTCGAACCCTCGGCCTTTTGATTCGTAGTCAAACACTCTATCCAGCTGAGCTAAGGGCGCATAGTGCCTTGCGGCATTTGCTATACTACCACTTTTAATTGATAAATGCAAGTGTTTTTTTTATTATTTTGTTCGAAAAAAAGCAGCCCGATGAATACGGGCTGCGATACATCAACAGGATCGGGTCGCGGTCAATCGTCGGCATCGGGATCGACGCCCAGCCGTCTCAGGCTTTCGACCACATAACTTTCGCGGTACTCCTCCTCCGGCGACCTTCCCAGATAACTCTTGAAAAATTCCTCACAGGCCCGATCATAAGGGACATGAGCAAGCTCTGCGATGATCCGTGTCGAACGGTCGATCAGCTTTTTGTTCGTAGGAAGCACCTGGATCATCCAGTTGCTCCAGATGCGGCCCATTTTTGCCATGGTACCGGTGGAAAGGGCGTTGAATACGAGTTTGACCATGACATGCGTCATGATATCCATCAGGGTATGGGGCATATCGACGGGCACCCTGATCTCCCCCGCTTCAATGGCCTCTTCCGGCACCCTGCCAAGACGGAAAATGATGCCCCGGTCGAATTTGACCCTGTTTTCGTTGAACCAACGCACACATCCGTCACCTGCGCTGAGCCCGTCAACATCCACGAGCATCAGTCCGGAAGGATGCTGGCTGTATCTGGAGGGATCATCTTCACTGCCGATATCGTATTTGAGCAAGGCGTCATCGCCGATCTTCGGGGGATTATTGACGATGCTGTCGCTGGCTCCCAGCCTGATGTAATCTTCCCTGCTCCACTCGATCCCTTTGAGCGGCCGTCTGATGATGTGGCTCCAGGCGACAGATGAGGGATAGAGCGGATCCTTCGCATAAGCCCAGGACAGCGGGCTGACATGATCGTCATTCGTCCTGAAAGGCGGAAGAGTGAAAGTGGGCTGGCGCTCAGTCGTATCCGTGAGGATATCCTGAAGGTAGCTGTGCGTGCAGTAAGTGATAAGGCCCTTTTGGGTATAGGTCTCGGTCTCGATCTCGATCGCTTTGGAAATGCCGTCCAGGGCTTCCCGGCCCTTGAGCTGTTCACTGAGGGAGGAGAACAGGGCGCTGTATTCGACGGGTTCGAAAGCGCCCGCTCCGATCACCTGAAGCTCATCGGGAGAAAGGTGGTCCCTGAGATAGCCCATTGCCGAAGCTTCGAGCGCGGCGCCGGCGAGCAGAAGCTCGATCGTGGTCACCTGCATGCGGGTGGAACCCGCGACAGCCATATTCCCCGCGAACATCGGGATAAACTTGATGTTTTCATGAGAGAATACTTTACGCGCTCTCTCAAGGTACTGGCACAGGATATCCTTGGGGTTGTAGTAAAAGTAGTAGGTCGAGATCCCCATATCGTCAGCCTTGACAGCCGATCCGATCGTGCTGGATGAAAGGCCGCATTCGGCCAGAACGACCATGACGTCTCCGGGGACCGCGCCGCTGTCCACTGTCTGCTGCGCGCCGAAGGTCTGGTAATCCTCATAATTTTCGACCGAGCGCACGCAGGCACGGTCTCCGCCTGTCATAAAACTGTTGGTGCAGGCGGCGAGCTTCTGGAATTCTTCCGCGCGCCACGGGAGCTTGGGGATCAGTTCCTGCCAGAACAGACGCCAGAAAGAATCGAGCTGAAGAGCCATGCGTCCGCTCGCGCCGACCGAAGAGAAATGGACCCGATGGCCGTCCTCCATGCAGCGGCGTATATCTTTCATCAGAAGGCCGAACTCATCGCTCCTGAAGACCTTTTCAGATACTTCGGGGATCATCCGGTCCGCTTCAAAGATCATCCTGACGCCGTCCGCGGTGCTCTTCCTGATCTTTCCGCTCAATCCGCGGGTGATCGGGTTGGACTGTTCCGTGGGAATGCCGCCCAGATGAAACTGACCTTCGTTCTGAATGAAATCCAATGCAGCTTTCTGATAAGCTTCCATGACAGACCTCCGTTACACTTCTGATCTTTTTTCAGGTTTGGGGACCTGATAGGTGACTTTAGGATCGAACAGGACTTTTTCCGGAGGGGTCTCCAGGGCCGCCGGATCGTTGAGCAGGCGGTTCATCGTCGTGAAGAACCGGGCGAAGTGCGCGCCAGAAGTGATGCGCTCATCGACCGTGATACCGATGGGCAGGTAACGCTTCATCCTGGCCTGTCCTTTTTCCACGACCGCTATTTTTTCCACAGTGCCCATGCCGAAAAACATGCTGGTGGAGCCGAAGTTATAGATGTGATGGTTGACGTGATGCAGGCCGATGGACGCGTTGTTCGTGATGAACATGCTGGTGTGGAACGGAAGGCTGTCAAGGAGCGCTCCGGGACAAAGCCCGTATCTGTCGAGCAGACGCACGAGACCCACGATGATCTGCGGCAGGAGCGGGATGGAAAAAACGACTTTTACGAGCTTGTCATCAAAGTTCATGTGGCCGACACCGCGGTTTTCATCCACCGCGAGATTCATCCGGTCCCGAACGTCATACAGGGTATCCGTGGGATCGAATTTGATCTTCACCGTCGTTTCGCCGTCATCGGCGTTTTTGGGGTTTTTAAGCAGCGTAAAGGAGACCGTACAGTTGTTTCGGCTGTAATACTGCTTGTTCATGATGTAACGGTTCACTTCGGGATGCTGGCTGATCGCCCTGACAAAAGCGGCGATGATGATCTGCATGTAAGTGATCTTTTCACCCTTTTCGGACTGTTCGGCGATATAGCGCGTCAGCATTTCGAAATCCACTTTATGCTGAAGGAACACCATGGCATCACAGCGCATCGGCATCAGATAGGGCGTGATCTTTACGATAGGATCGATATCGCCGATCCTTCTTCCATCCGGCCTGAAACCAAACATAACGCAGCCTCCGTGATCGTTGATCAGAAAATGATGAAAAGTACAGCGCAAAGCACGCCGAGAAGCCCTCCGGCAATGACCTGCAGAGGAGAATGGCCCACCTGTTCCTTTAGCCCTTTTGCCGGGATCAGCTCATCCTCGAGCTTGAAGAAATCAGCCAGGCTGTTCAGGGCCTTTCCCTGCCGGCCTGTTTCGCGCCGGACACCGGCAGCGTCATACATCACGATGAACATCAGCAGGACGCTCGCGGCGAAAACAGGAGAATCATAGCCCTCGCAGTACCCGACCATCACCGCCAGCGCCGCTACTGATGCGCTGTGTGAGGACGGCATGCCGCCCGAATTGAAAAAGTACCTGAAGCTCCAGTCCTTATCCCTGATCCCCTGTATCAGTATCTTGATGGCCTGAGCGACGAACCAGGCCGTCGACACACAGAACAGGGTCTTATTCTGAAACAGCTCTGTGAAAAAGCGCATACCGACCGCTCCCTTTTCTGAACAGAGAAATCAGAGATCTTTATTGATCCACGAATTGCTGGATATCCTGGATCAGGGCATCACAATCATCGGAATAGATGTCCAGACTGATCGGCTTGCTCAGGTCCAGTGAAAAAATGCCAAGGATCGATTTGGCGTCGACGACGTGACGGCCGGAGCGGAGGTCCATTTCATAGGGATAACGGTTGACCGTGTTGACAAAGGTCTTGACTTCTTCCGCGTAGTTGAGCCTGATGGTTACGGATTTCATATATGCGCTCCTTTCAATTATTTCGGTTTTTCATATGGTCATCTTTTAATTCAATTTGGCGATGGATCTGTCCAGCCGGCGCAGGGTCTCTTCCTTCCCGAGGAGGTACGCGATCTCAAAGGCTCCTCCCGGAGTGTTTTCAAGGCCCGAGATAGCGATACGCATGGGCCACAGGACCGATCCGTTCTTCCTCCCCCACTCGGCGATCTTCCCGAGGACGGTGTCATGGATATTCTGCTCGGTCCATTCGCCGATCCCTTCAAGAACGGGAAGAAGCTGGGGCAGCACTTCCCGGGCGACGGAAGCGTCGCTCTTCTGCTTTTTATTGAAGAATATCGCCGTGTCATAATCGGGCATTTCGGCAAGGAAAGCGATCTTCTCGGGGATGCGGCTGAAAATGTCCGTCCTGCTCTGCATCAGTTCGGCCAGGCGCCGATAGTCGATATTTCTTCCCGCCAGGACCTTATCGAACCACGGTGCAGCCATGGACAGGTACTTTTCAAAGTCCATCCTGGCGATATACTGGCTGTTCATCCATTCCAGTTTATTGGGATCGAATATTCCGGGGGATCTATTGATCCTGTGGATATCGAACGCGTCGATCAGCTCCTGCATGGTAAAGAATTCCTGATCCGTGCCGGGATTCCAGCCCACAAGGGCCAGATAGTTCACGATGGCCTCTGTCAGGAACCCCTTCGCGATGAAATCGGAATAGTAGGCGTCCCCGTCCCTCTTGGAAAGCTTATGGTGCTCGTCGCGCATGACGGGAGGCATATGGATATATTTGGGGATCTCCCAGCCAAAGGCGTTATAGAGCAGATTATACTTCGGTGTCGAGGACAGATACTCCATGCCGCGCATCACATGCGTGATGTTCATCAGATGGTCATCGATGACGTTGGCGAAATTGTAGGTCGGCATGCCGTCCTGCTTGATCAGGATCATGTCGTCCAGGGATTCGTTGGGAAAGGTCATATCCCCGAAGACCTCGTCATGATAGGACGTTTCGCCTTCCGTAGGAGCGTTCAGCCTGATCACGTACGGGATCCCGGCATCCAGCTTCCTCTGGACTTCTTCTTTGGACAGGTTCAGGCAGTGCTTGTCGTACTTGAAGATCTCTCCCCGCGCTTCCGCCGCTTCACGGCGTTCTTCCAGCTCTTCTTTGGTGCAGAAGCAGTAATAGGCATGGCCGGATTCCACGAGCTGCTTCGCGTAGGGCAGATACAGAGCTTTGCGCTCGCTTTGGATATACGGCCCGTAATCACCGCCCACATCGGGCCCCTCATCCCAATCCATGCCGCAATCCCGCAGTGTGTCATAGATCACCTGCGTGGCGCCTTCCACGTACCTTTCCTGGTCCGTATCTTCGATGCGCAGGATAAAAGAACCGTTGTTTTTTCGGGCGAACAAATAACCGTACAGAGCGCTCCTCAGGCCGCCAAGGTGCATGAAACCGGTGGGGCTGGGAGCAAATCGGGTGCGAACGAGCATGGTTGGATCCTCCTGAATCATCACTTGGTCTGTTTGGAGAAAGTGTCGCGCAGACCGACGGTCCTGTTATAAACCGGCATATCGGACGTGGAATCCGGATCTTTGCAGAAATAACCGGTACGAAGGAACTGGAATACGGTGCCGCATTCCGCGTCGGCCACCACGCTTTCGGCATAGCCGTGCATCACGCGCAGGCTGTTCGGAGCCAGGCGGGAGATAAAGTCTTTTTTATCGTTCTCTTCCTCTTCGCCATCGGGCATCTCTTCGCTCAGCAGCGGGTCATACAGGCGCGCTTCAATGGCGATGCTGCCATCGGCAGGGACCCAGTGGAGGGTCTTTCCTTTGATCTTTCTGTCAGCCCCCGCGCTGCCGGAGAAAGAATCGAGATCGACGGTGCAGCGGACCTCGGTGACGTTGCCGTCCTCATCCTTCACGCACCCATCGCAGCGAACGATATAGGCTCCCTTCAAACGGACTTCATTGCCCGGGAACATCCTCTGGTATTTCTTCACGGGAACTTCCATGAAGTCCTCCCTGTCGATCCAGATCTCCCTGCCGAAAAGGATCTCGCGGGTGCCGGCTTCGGGATGATCCGGATGGTTTTCCAGAGTCACGGCCTTCGTCGTTCCTTCGGGCCAATTGGTGAACACCACTTTCAGCGGGTCGAGAACAGCCATAGCTCTTAACGCTTTGTCGCCGAGATCATCGCGGACGCAGTGCTCAAGCAGCGCAAAATCCACCGTTGAATCCGCTTTGCTCATACCGATCACGTCGACGAAGCGGCGGATGGCCTGGGGCGTGTAACCGCGGCGGCGCATCGCGGACAGGGTAGGCATCCGGGGATCGTCCCAGCCGGCCACATACTTGCCTTCCACCAGCTGGCGCAGATACCGCTTGCTCATGACCGTCTGCGTGATGTTCAAGCGGGAAAACTCCAGCTGTCTCGGCCTGGCGGGAAGCATATTGGCGCTCTTTTCGACCACCCAGTCATAAAGCGGGCGGTGGATCTCGTATTCCAGGGAACACATCGAATGGCTGATCCCTTCCAGCGCGTCACCGATCGGATGGGAAAAGTCATACATCGGATAAATGCACCATTTGCTGCCGGTGCGCCAATGCTCCTTATACAGGATACGGTACATCGCGGGATCGCGCATGACGATATTCGGGGATGCCATATCGATCTTGGCTCTGAGCGTTTTGCTGCCTTCCGGGAACTCTCCGGCTTTCATGCGGCGGAAAAGATCCAGGCTCTCCTCCCAGGGACGGTCACGCCAGGGGCTGTTTTTTCCCGGCTCTGTCAGTGTCCCGCGATACTCACGCATCTCATCCTTATTGAGCTCGTCGACGTAAGCAAGGCCCCTTTTGATCCAGTCTTCGGCGATCTCATAACACTTATCGTAATAATCGGAGGCATAGTACTCACCGCCGGTCCAGTCGAAACCGAGCCAATGGATATCGCGCTTGATCGCTTCAACGTATTCCGTGTCTTCCTTGGCGGGATTTGTATCGTCAAACCTCAGATTGCATTTTCCGCCATACCTTTCGGCAGTCAGAAAATCCATGATCAGAGCTTTGCAATGACCGATATGCAGATAGCCGTTCGGTTCGGGAGGAAAACGGGTATGGATCTCCGTATATCGTCCCTCTTCGAGATCCTTATCGATCGCGTCCCAGATAAAATTGGATCTTGTTTCGTTTTCCATAATAATGCTCCATCCTAAAAAATTTACAAATAACATTATAACCGCTTCAGCTTTGATTGACAAGCGGCGGCAGTCAAAAAAGCTGAAGCGGTCACATTGCGGGATCAACGCGGCTGCGGTCAGTTCTCGACTGACCAGAGTTCCGGATGATCGATATAGAACTGTCTGACGACGTCTTCAAGGCTGGATTGAGTCTCCTGTCCCGCTATCCCGGTCTCCTGGATCCCGTGATCCCTCTGATACGCTCTTACGGCGTCCGCCGTAAGGGTCGCGTATTTGCCGGTGATGAACTGTTCCTGCAGATAACCGAGGATCACAAGCTGTTCCTGCAGGTTCCTGACCACATCTCCTTCGTTGCCGGGGCGCAGAGTGACTCCGGCCAGTTTTCTGACCGTTCCGTAACCGAGGATCGCCCAGTTGTCGATCGGATAGATGTTCCTGGCGACCTTGTCCGGATTGTTCCCCTCGATAACGTGCACGGAGACTTTTCCGTCTTTATCTCTTGACGTGTACTCGACCATGGCGACGTGGCTCGTATCGCCGGATGAGTAGACAGAAAAGAACATCCAGTCGCCGGGCTGCGGGATATAGCTGTTTTTTTCGACTTTCTGCCGGTCCTCAAGATACCACTGGCTCCCCCAGTCCGGTACGTTTCCTTTACGGGAAACGTACCGACCGTTGCGGATGAACCAGTCACGCCCGACATTGGTGGAAGAGTACCGGGGATAAACCGTTTTCAGCAGATTCGTGCCATACTCCTGATCGACATGATCGACGCACCAGCAGAGAAATTCTGCGCACCATTCGGCATCCGGGTCTCCGGCCCAGATGCCGTATTTGGTATTGCCGTGAGAGTCCTCTCCTTCCCCGAGTTCTCCTCTGGCGGTCTCGAGAAGATGCTCCACATAGTCAAAGACGGGATAGGCAGGGGGCAGGATCTCTTCGGCCGGCTCATCCAACGCGCTGACAGGCACAGCGGAAAGGATGAAGCCGATCGCCAGGACACAGGCAAGGATCGTTTTGTACGCTTTTCTCATCATTCGTTCCTTTCACAGTGCGCGATCGCAGGATCATCATCAGGTGCCATCGCCGTTGCGGTACTTCTCGCTTCTGCGGTGACGCTGCGCAGGCGTTTGGGCCTTGGTTTCGGAAGCGGCTTGCGGTGCGTGTGTTTCGGATCCGGGCTGCCTGACCGGCGGCGTGGTGATCGTGTTGTTCTTCCTCTGCCAGATCGAGTCACTTTCGACCGAGGATTGTGTGGTCGTCGCCTTATAGACGCCGGTGGCCTGTTTCATGCCGTTGTCGTCCGGGGGATATTTGGCCGTGAACTGGGCGGAAGCGTTCCGGGCGCTCGTGGTGTTCGGCGCTCCGGACGGCGGCATGAAAGGAGCCTTGTTCATCGTGCCCGCCTGAGGCACCGTGCGTGATTTTTGATTGGGGTTATTGGCGGCAGGTCTCGCATGCGGAGCCTGTTCACGCCTGGCGGATGCCGCGCGCATCTGGGCGTCCAGCACGGACTGGCGGCGTTTCTGGTTCTGCTTATGAGCGATGTACGCGTATACGCCTCCCCCGCCGAGCGCCAGAGCGCCTGCGGCCAGGATGAAGCCGAGAGCGTTGGATGAGGTGCCTGCCTTTTCGCCGGGAGACAGGGTCTGATCCGGGTCGGGAGAATCGGTCGCGCTGCCGTCGATCAGGCCGCCGATGCCGCTCGTGGGAAGGGGTTCCACAGATGCCGTCACCGTTGGCGTGGCAAGATCACTGGCCGCGTAAGTAGCGGCGGGGCTGGGGGTGCCGACTGTGAAAGGCTCGTAGGATACACTCAGCGCGGGATTCTGCCAGGTCTTTACGGTGTAATCCTCATACGGCGCGATACTGTCGGAAGACGTGGAAGTCCTGGTAACGGTATTGCTGTTCGAATTCTTGTATTCATCACTGCCGAGGAAGGAGGACAGTTCGTCGATCGTCAGCACTTTGAAAAGGTCGCCCCGCACGTATCCCTGGGTACCGCCCTGGGAAATGTTGTACCAGAGCACACCGTCTTTTTCCTTCTGCCCGAGCACGAGAGCGAAAGCGTAGCGGTCAAGGACCTTCAGGGACTGCGCGTCCATCGACGCGTCCGCGCGCATCCTTACTTTATCACCGCTGATATAACCGTAACTGGAGAGATTATATCCCGTGATAGGCACAGTCGTGGGCGTCGCGGCGGGCATCGGTGTGGGTGTCTTCAAGGTGTTCAGGTAATCATTGATCTCGTATTCGTTCAGCATCCGGAGAAGGTCATGCCTGATATAGCCCCAGTCTCCGTCGATATTGACGAGATCCCAGGTGTAATCCTGTGAGAATTCCTGCCCGTAGATCAGCACCACGACATTATTGGGCAGCACTGCCAGGATCTGCGCGTTCGGATCGGGGAACGAACGCATGACCACATTGTCACCCATGGTCGCTGCGAAACCCGTCTGCTGGACAGGAACAGGCGTGGCGATCGCCGTGGGAGACGGGGTGGCTATGGACCCCTCAAGGAAAGCGCGCGCTTCCTCGTTTGAGATGTGCCTCAGATCCGTATCGAGCATAAAGCCGCTGTCCCCCGTGGACATGCAGTCCACGCTGTCCCAGCACAGGCCGCTGATGTAAGTCTGTGCCTTAATCAGGACGAGGGAATTCTCGTTTATGAACATCCTCGCCTGGTTCAGGTCCGCCGAGCTGTAAAGCCTGGTATCCCTCACCGTGATCGCGTAGCCCGCGTACTGAGGCGGCGCCTGAGTCTCGACCGGAAGATCCGATATGATCGGCGCTGCGGTCATCATATAAGGGGTCGGAGGGATCGTGACATAACTGGTCGCCATATGCGTGGGCGCCGGTGTGTGGGTCGGCACGGGCGACTTCAGGCTCGCCTGGATGTTCAGGCTGTCCTCTTCGCTTTTCAGGGTGACATACTCAGCCATGACATACCCGTCGGCCCCGTTGACATTGACGTGATACCATTTCACGCCGTCAACAGTGAGGCTGTCATAGACCCAGAGGGAAGAATTCCTTTTCTCAAGAAGCTTCACTTTGGATGATCTGGTGCTCGTTTCCGTACGGATATTGACATTGCTCTTATTGGTGGCCGCCCAGCGCTCGATCGGGAAACCGTCGGGGATCTGGGTGGGCGCGGGAGTGGCGGTATATCCGAACGCCGCGTTGATCTCATCCGGGGTGGCAAACCTGACCACTTTGCTGTTGACGAATCCTGTTGCGCCTTCGACCTCGGTCATGTACCAGGTCTCTCCCCTGTTCGTCGTCAGCTGTCCGGTCAAACGGATCATATCGGTGGACAACAGTTTTCCGATGATGTTGCGGCTGTTGATCGATTCGGGCGTTGACCTGATATTGATCGACGATGAACTCGGGAACGCGTAGATATCCACCGGTTCGACGGCATATGGGAATTCAGTGGCATCAGGCGTCGGTTCCGCCGTGACCGGCGCGACAGTCATTTCGGGATAATAGATGAATATGGCTTCTTCCGGTTCCGCGGACCCGTCCGCGTTGATGAAGACCTCCACGACCTCATCATCGGCGAGATGGTAACCCGCCTTCAGATCCAGAGGCTCCGCCTTGATATAGTTATTGCCCACATAGCACTCATGAAGGCTGGGCGAAGCGACCGCCTCGCCGTTCTCATCCAGGTAGCGGACCGTGATATTGACGGAAGCGACAGACTTGACGCGGAAATAGAACACGACTTCGGAAGGCGTCGCGATACCGCTGGGATCGATCGATACCGTCTTTGCGCTCTCGTCATCGAGCTCGAACCCATCGGGAACAAGGCTCATATCAACATTGATCGTATTGACGGTATCGAGCCTGAACGTCTGGGAGGTGGAGTATATCTCCCTGCCGTTGTTCCTGATCCGGTATTCGATCCGGACGATGACCAGATTGGATATATAGCTGAAAGACACTTCGTTGGGTGAAGCTTTGCCGGACGCGTCCACGATAACGGTCTTTTCACGATCGCCGACGACAGAATACCCTTCGATGTCCGGCGCGGCGATGACCGACTGCTGCCCGACCGCGCAGGTGATGTATTCGGGATCGCGGATCTGACGGCCATCCTGGCTCAGACACTTCACCACGACGGCAGGCGCGTTGACAGCGGAATAGTTGAATACGATCTCAGCCGCGCTGGGGACACCGTTCTGGTCCACGTTCACGGCGATTACAGACTCGCCCATCACAGCGTACCCGGGGATCTCCTTCGCGGAGATATACGTCGCTCTCCCGATCGGGCATACAGTGATATCCGGATCGGTGATCTCGCTCATGTCGGATGTATTCCTGTAATGAACGACGATCTCCGGTGCGCGGACCTGCTTGTAGTAGAACGTGACCTGTTCCTTGTCGGGGATACCGTTGGCATCCACGTATACCGCATAGCTCTCATCCGGCGTGATATAACCGTCGATATATACCGGACGGATGACAGTGCTCTCGTTGAGCGGGCAGGTATGGCTGCCGGGCTGCGCGATCTGCGCACCGGTCTCTTCATCAAGATACATGACCGTGACCGCCGGAGCATCTATCGCCTGATACACAAAGGTGATCTGCGCCGGGTCGGCATGCCCCATGGCATCGACTTTCACGGTCACCTGTTCATCGCCCATGATCACATAGCCGCTGATCCCTCTGGCCGCGACGTTCGTCTCGGAATTCAGGGCGAACTGCCTTGTTTCATCCGGGAGCAGCTCTTTCCCGGTATCCGCTTCAGCGAACCTGATAGTGACCGTCGGAGCGGGGATCGCTTCATAGGTGAAAACGATCTCGGAGGTCGTGATATTTCCGTATTTGTCGGCTTCTACGGTCTGCTCCTGAGGACCGTTCAGGGTGTATCCGTCGATCGTCTTCGCGGAGACCGTGATACTTTGCCCCAGCGGCACAGTCACCGTTTCATTCGATATGATGCTTTGCCCCTGCTCATCCACATAACGAATGACCGCAGCGGGAACCGGTATGGCGGAATAGCTGAAACAGATCTGATCTTTATCGGGCACGCCGTTTTCATCCACATAAACCTCGACCTGTGACGGCTCCAGCACAGTGTAACCGTCGATATCGGCCGCGGTAAATGAGCGTCTGCTGTTCAGATCGACCGTTTCGCTGACAGGCGCGATGAGATCGGCTTTCGTCGTCACGTCCTGATAATGGATCACGATCACCGGCGACTGGATCCTGTTGTAATAGAAGCTGATCCGATCCGGAGTGGGAACACCGTTCTCATCCACGGATACCGCCTGCGAAGCGTTGCCAGCCAGCACATAGCCGCTGATCTTTTCGGCTTCGACAGTCATCGTTTCTTTCAGACCGCACACGATCTGTTTGGACGGCAGGATCTCGGTCTCTGTATTGGCCTCAAAGAAATATACGGGGATCACAGGTGCTTCGATCGCCCTGTAAATAAACGTTACCGAATCCGGAACGGCGATCCCGTTGGCATCCACCGAAACGCCGACTGACGGGTCGCTCAGCAGTTCATACCCGGGGATATTGCGGTGATAGATGGTCGTGCTTTCCTTAAGGGCGCAGGTATGCAGATCGGTATCGGCCACCGTGTTTCCATTTTCATCCTGATAATAGACGGGCACGCTCGGGGCATTCACTTTTCTGAACCTGAATGCCACTTCTTCCATGCTGGGCTGTCCCTGAGCGTCAACGACGACATCGACGGTGCCGCTGCCCTCGATCACATACCCCTCGATCCCGTGGGCGTAAACAGTCGTCGTCGTTCCCAGAGGACAGGTCTGCGTTTCCCTGGGGATGATGTCGCTCCCGGTATCGGCATCAAGGTAAGCGACCGTGATCACGGGGTCGGATATCTTTTCATAGGTAAAGATGATCCTGGTCTGGTCCGCGATCCCGTTCTGGTCGACATATACCGTGTATCGGTCCTCTCCGGAAAGCCTGTAGCCGACGATATCCACTGCCTGGATGACCGTGGATGTGTCAAGTTCACAGACTACATCGCTCGGGGCGATGATATCCTGTCCGCTGACGCTTTCGATATACCGCACCTGGACCGACGGCGCCTGGACGCGCTGATAATAGAACGCCAGTGAGTCGATCGAAGCGATACCTTTGCTGTTGACGGCGACGGTATACCGGCTCGGTTCCATAACGGTATAGCCGGGGATCTGACTGGCGAGGATCTCGGTCTCCTGATCCAACGGACAGGTGACCGATCCCGCGGGCGCGATCTCTTCGGAAGAAAGAGCGTCGAGATAACGCACGCTCACGGAAGGCGCTTCGATAAGAAGGTACTTAAAAACGATCTCTGTCTTTGAGGGATTGCCCGACGCGTCGACATACACTGTCTCGACAGAATCGGACAAAAGCTGATACCCCTGGATCTCCTTGGCTATGACCGTGATCGATTCCCCTCTCGGGCAGAAAACACTTTCCGATTCGGCCAACGGAGCAGACGTGCTTTGGTCAACATAAGATACCGTGACATACACATCGGGTATCACTGTATAATTGAAGGTGACCTCCCCCGTATTGGCGATGCCGGCCGCGTCCACCGTCACATAGGCCCGGGCAGCTCCGGAAAGGATATAACCATCGATAGCCGTAGCGTCGATCGTCGTGGTGGCGTTCAGCTCACAGGTGCAGTGATCAGATGGCCGGATCTCGGCTCCGGTGTTCATGTCGATATACCGCACCGTCACCACGGGCGCCTGGACAGCGGAATAATAGAAGATGACCTCGCCGGAACTGGCGTTGCCCATCCCATCCACCGTCACGTAAGCCTGAGCGTCTCCGGCGAGCACATAGCC
>JAEEGL012603615.1_pt1 | contig 15901 bp, 16 predicted proteins | sample 9134231 | NCBI WGS metagenome assembly JAEEGL01 (sample SAMN16246548, study PRJNA631951) | gut metagenome | biome: gut microbiome; feature: rumen; material: fiber-attached | host: Bos | place: Iran: Karaj | collected 2018-10
CGTCAGACCGTCTATCCCGACTTGATGGAGAAGTATGAAAACCCCATCGAGCATACCTGTGACGTGAGGGAGGGACAGCAATGGATCTCGGAGAACGGACAATGTCCGGAGGGCTTGTGTCCTTCGGCGTGGGGGGCTATGCGTGAGTTTGTAGAATCACTGGCGAAGGGCGAAGGAAACTTTTACGACGGGTGGATGAAAAACCCCATGAGTGCCATGATCAGCTGCAACGACGGTTTCCGCCCATTTAGCTTCTATATTGAAGTCATCTAACCATCTGCCGCTGAATATCCGATAAGAATGTATGGCATGGAAACGGAAATATCGGTGTAAGGCATGCAGCTATGAGGCTGATGTGTACGAAGGACGCGGATTGTTCCGGCAGCAGATTACGGCTATGACATGTCCTGACTGCAAGACTATTCAGAACATCGTTGTAGGCGGGATTATTGCCGATGTGGCTCCATCCTATCGAAGTGAGGTGGGGCGTCTGTGCCTGCAGTGTGGCAGCAATAATATCCGGATATGGGACATGAAGACGTGTCCCAAGTGTCAAGGAACCATGGAGGATACAGGAGTGAAGGAGTTTTGGACGTAAAAAGATGGAAAGAAACAGGGAAATATACAAGGTGACACTGTTAGGCGGCCTGGTGAACATAGTGCTGCTGGTGTTCAAGTTCGTTGCTGGTATTCTGGGACACAGTGCGGCAATGATAGCCGATGCCGTCCACTCGCTGTCAGACTTCTTAACAGATATCATTGTATTGATGTTTGTCCGCATCAGCAGCAAGCCAAAGGACAAGTCGCACGACTACGGTCACGGCAAGTACGAGACGTTAGCTATGACGCTGATTGGCGTGGCACTGCTCAGCGTGGCTATCGGCATCATCTATGGTGGGGCAACGAAGATATCGGTTTGGGCCAGAGGTGAACAGTTAGAGGCACCAGGCCTATTGGCACTATGGGCTGCCCTGCTTTCAATCATCCTGAAAGAAGGTATCTACCATTATTCCATGATAAAAGCCCGCCAGCTGAATTCGCAGGCAGTAGAAGCCAATGCCTGGCACCACCGCAGTGATGCACTCTCTTCTGTAGGAACGGCAGTGGGCATAGGAGGAGCCATCTTCTTAGGCCAGCGCTGGACAGTGCTCGACCCTCTGGCTTCAGTCGTGGTAGGTGCATTTATCGTGAAGGTTGCCGTTGGTCTGTTACGCAACGGCATCGGAGACCTGATGGAACAGTCGCTTCCCGATGCCGTTGAGAACGAAATACTGCAATTGGCTGGCTCTGTGCCAGGCGTAGCAATGCCTCACGACCTGCGTACCCGCCGAATCGGCAACCACTATGCCATTGAGCTGCACATACTCATGGACGGCGATATGACTCTGCGTGAGGCTCACGACAAGGCGACTCAGGTGGAAGACACACTAAAAAGCCACTATGGGCCGGAGACCCATGTGGCTGTTCATGTTGAACCTCAATAACGAGGTTCAAGAGGGGACTTAACGAACCATCAGTTGGCAAATAGCCTCTAAATAAAGACGGTCTACCTGGTCGAAGGTGGCCAGTTCCGTACTGTCGATATCAAGCACGGCAACTATTTCGCCATCTGAGCCAAAGAGAGGTACTACGATTTCAGAACGCGAGAGACTGCTACAGGCTATGTGGCCTGGAAACTGCTCTACATCAGGTACGACAATGGTCTGCCGCTGCTGCCAGGCCGTACCACAGACACCACGTCCGAAACCGATATGCATACATGCCACAGGCCCCTGAAACGGCCCTAATACTAACTCGTTACCTACGACACGATAAAAACCCGTCCAGAAGAAACCCATCTCGGCTTGAATGGCAGCAGCCACATTAGCCATCATGGCTACCTGGTCTGTCTCACCGTCCAAGAGGGTCCTCAACTGCTCAGTCAGCAGACGGTATTTCTCTTCCTTCTCAGTAGTATTATTCATCAGGCAGGAATAGCGGGTCTTCAGGCATTACCATTACTGGCTCCAGTTCGGCAGCCTTCAGAATGTTTTCAGGAACATATTTCTTATCAACTACCAGACGGAACATATACTCACGGAACCAACGGTCGGTCATGATGAGGCAGCCCTGCTGTCCCCAATCAGCACCCCATGAGTTCTCTACCTTCCACTTCTTAGCATTACCCTTCTCGTCAAGGTCGACGGCACAAAGCGTCATTGCATGTGTAGAGCCGCTGTCAAAGGTCGAGATACGCTGCGCCTTATCCAAGCCAAAAGTGGTGCCGAAAAGCGAAGAATAGTCGTAATTCTCGATGTCGGCATAGCCACGTTTGCGATCCAGGAACTTTCCTACATCATAGCTACTATAGAGCTTGCGTCCATCTTTCAGCGAGGCTATTGCCATCTTCTCGATATCGTCCATCGGCAGATTCACGTACTTCCAGTTGTGACCATCATAGGTATGGCGATCATACTCTACCTCGTAAGTCTTGTAATAAGGACGGCGAGGGTCGTTCATTGCCATAATGAAAGTACCGTTAAGCGGACCACCCACCACCTCGCGGAAGAACGAAAGCGGGGTATACTCCTTGGCAGCGGAAAGCGATTTACCACTCTTGGTCTTGAAAGCATAGGTGAACTTCTGAGGCGGCTCTCCATAGGCCAGCACAAGCATGTGGTACACCTGAGACAGCATGCGAACCTTAGCCTTGTTGATAGATGTCTGGCTTTTGTTCTTGGCCACCATGTCGCGCAGCTGTAAGCCATACTCCCGCAGCTTAGACGAAATAAGCCGTGCTACTCTCGACGTGTTGTCGCTGGAGAACGACTCAGGCATCACTTCCTTGGGTACCAATCCGTATTTCTCGGCAAGGTCGGCTACACCGCAGAAGGTGCCTCCGTCGCTGAGCGGGTAGTGAAAGAAGAACTGAACGCGCTGATCGTCCATAGGTTTCTTGCCTGTATCGACCACGCCCTGAAGCATCAGATTAGCCTTTTCCAACTGATCATAAAAGAAAAGGTAAGCCTGTGAGAACTCCAGCTGGATGGAATCGCGGCGTTGGGTGTAGTTGGAGCGAAGCACATTAAATCCACTGAACATCCAGCAACGACCACTCTGCTTCTGGTCGGTAATAGACTGCTTGGGAGTCTCGATGCTGAACCAGGTATCCAACATGCCTGCGTTCTGATGATTCTTGGCAAGATCGTCGATGGCGTTGGAAGCCACAGCGTTGGCTATAGCACGATTAACGGGCATCTGCTTCTGCTCCTTCACAATGTCGCGCAGCATGTCGTCAGACAATCCACCTTCCTCCGTCTGAGCCGTCATAGAAATACAACTCACCGAAAGGCATGCCGTTATGAATAATAATCTTCTCATTGCTCTGATTGGGGGCAAACTGGTTTATTTCTTCTTGTAATACTGCAAAGCCTCAGGCATCCAGCCCTGGATATTCTTGATACGGGTAGCATCAGAGGGGTGATCGCTAAGGAACTCAGCCGTCTGATTGTTGGAAGATGCTGCCATACGCTGCCAGAAGGTTGTAGCCACCTGAGGGTCGTAGCCTGCCATAGCGGCAAAAATAAGACCCATGTGGTCGGCTTCTGTCTCATGGTTACGAGAATAGCTGAGGTTCTTGAAATTGAAACCCTGAGCGGCAATAGCCTGAACTATAGACTGGGTGTTCTGACCCATGCCTAATGCGCCTGCCAAGACAGAACCAATCTGCATGGCGTACTGCTGCTTAACCTGCGTACTGAGCTGCTCGGCAGAGTGCTTGGCAACAGCATGGGCAATCTCATGTCCCAATACGATGGCAAGCGATGCCTCGTTCTGTGTAACAGGCAGCAATCCTTCGTAAACAACAATCTTGCCACCAGGCATACACCAAGCATTCACTTGCTTATCCTGTACCAGATTGAACTCCCATGCAAAGTTGTTCAATTCGGAAGCCAAGCCATTGTTTCTCAGATAATTAGAAACAGCATTGGCCAGGTTCTGCCCTACCCTCTTCACCATAGCCGTATTTGTGGCATTAGTAGAAAGCTTGGCAGATTTCATAAATTCCTGATACTGCTGGGTTGACAGTGAAAGTACTTCACCATCGCTAACCATCAGCGTTTGCTGGCGCCCGGTAATGGGTACTGTAGACGTGGTGCCACAACTTACTACCAATGTGGCTACCATCATAATAACAAAAAGCCTGATTTGTTTCATAGTCTGATATAAATTTGATGTTTAAAAACTGCTGCAAATTTAGCATATTATTTTGAAAGTACAAAGAAAAAACCGCAGATTCTGCACGAACCTGCGGCCTCTTGAAGCCTTAAAAGCTTCTCAACTTGCGATTTTACCTTTTTCTAATGTCTTTTTCTCTCTCTTTTTTCATTACTCATTGACAATCAGACCACGATTGTTAAGAGTGGTGTTCAGCAGCGTCAGATAAGTACGGTACTGCTTCTGGTCGAGTACATAGTGCATCCACTTGATGTCACGCTCTACAGCCTTCTTAACGCGCTCCTGGCGATCGGCACCGTCGGTGAGAGCTGCCAGCTGCATTTCTGCATTGAAGGTGCTGTGAATGTTCTCTACAGCTTCAATCTGGTCAGCGGTCAGGTCGAGTGCGACACCCAGTTTACGCATATTGACTGTCATGTCGTAAGCCTCGACGTTGTTGACGTTCTTTGTCTCTTCATTCTCTGCAAATGTCATAGTCATGCTAAGCATTGCAATCGTCATCAAAAACAATCTTTTCATTTTTTTACCCTTTCTTTCTTTACTCGGAGCCATCAGGCTTTGTTTTTTGTTATCCTTTTGTTATCCTTTTTTATTATAACCTTTCAGGCTCCTACTTCGATTTTTAATGTGTTTGTTTTGTTATGTTTGTTATCCTTGTCGCTACCATTTGTTTGGTTTTGACGGTGCAAAGGTACGGCGATTTTTGCACCTGAGCAAACATTTTTGCAAAATTGTGTGCGCAAACAGTTATTTAGTTGATATGGGTCAAATAATCGTGCTTTATTCGATTTTTTATGGTTTTCTGCTCAAATTAGCGGTTATTTCATAGGTTTTTTGTACCTTTGCAACCGATATATATTAATAAGGTATTAATTGTTATATGGAACACAGATTTATTTCAGTACACTATCAGCTCTACTCAGTAAAAGACGGTGAGCGCACACTTGAGGAACAGACTATTCGCGAAAAGCCATTCCAGTTTATCAGTGGCTTTGGAGTGTCGCTCGAAGCACTTGAAAATCAGATACTCCCCTTGGAAAAAGGCAGTGAGTTTGATTTTACGCTGACACCTGCTGAAGCTTTTGGGGAATATGAGCCTCAGGGAGTTCACAAGCTGGAGCGTGAGGTTTTCACCGTTAATGGCAAATTTGACTCGGAAAACATCTATCAGGGAGCCATTATCACCTTGTGCGATTCAGAGGATCATCATTTCCCTGCCCGCGTTGTTAAACTCGAGGCTGATGGAGTAACGGTAGATACCAATCACCCTATGGCTGGCAAAACCCTGAATTTCACTGGTGAAATGATCGAGAACCGTCCTGCCACGGAAGAAGAAATCAACTCCCTCATCAAGCAAATGACAGGTGGCTGCGGAGGATGCGGGAAACATTGCGGAGACGGTGAAGGCTGCGGTGAAGGCTGCTGCGGAGAAGGTGACTGCGATGAAGACAAACACTGCGGACACTGTCATTAATGATTCAAAGACCAAACTGACTATCATGAATACTTTCGGCAAATTATTTACACTGACCACTTTCGGCGAGAGTCATGGTGCTGCTATTGGCGGTGTGGTGGATGGTATGCCTGCTGGCATTGACATCGACCTGGACTTTATCCAGAGTGAGCTGAACAGGCGGCGTCCTGGACAGAGCAAACTGACCACCTCGCGGCAAGAAGGAGATAAAGCGGAGCTGTTAAGCGGCATTTTTGAAGGCAAGTCTACGGGTTGTCCGATAGGCTTCATCGTACGCAACGAGAACCAACATTCACAGGACTACGAAAACCTGCGAACTGTGTTCCGTCCTTCCCATGCTGACTTTACCTACCAGTCGAAATACGGTATTCGCGACCACCGTGGAGGCGGACGCTCGTCAGCACGAATCACCATCAGCCGTGTAGTAGCTGGAGCATTAGCGAAATTGGCACTCCGTAAACTTGGAATCACGATTCAGGCCTATACGTCGCAGGTAGGCGACATCTGCCTGGATAAGGACTACAGCAAGTACAACCTGTCTCTGACAGAACAGAATGCCGTACGCTGTCCTGATGCCGAGAAAGGTGCTTTGATGGAACAGCTTATTACCCAGGTAAAATCTGAAGGCGATACTGTGGGCGGTGTCATCACATGCATTATCAAGGGGTGTCCCGTAGGCATTGGTGAGCCAGAGTTCGGAAAGCTGCATGCAGCCCTTGGAGCTGCCATGCTTAGCATTAATGCCGTAAAAGGCTTTGAATATGGTGATGGATTCGACTTTGCCAGCAAACGCGGCTCCGAGGTGAACGACCTCTTTGTCAACAAGTCTGGGACCATTACCACGACATCTAACCATAGCGGAGGCATACAGGGAGGCATATCGAATGGACAGGATATCTATTTCCGAACAGCATTTAAGCCTGTGGCAACATTGCTGCAACCTCAGGAAACGGTTGACATGGAAGGTAATTCTACAACACTGACTGTACGTGGACGCCATGATCCGTGTGTAGTTCCAAGGGCTGTTCCTGTTGTTGAAGCGATGGCTGCTGCTACGATTTTAGACCAGTTTTTGTCTATGAAGCACCAGTTTTAACTCTATTTAACAATAAAATTGCAAAAAACCTGCAAAAAGTTTGGAGGATATAGAAAATAGCATTAAATTTGCAATCGCTTATCGGGGCTTGTGAAAGTCTCAATATAGCTTTAGTTAAGTCTAGTTTAGTTTTTGTGTTGGTTGAGGGCTGCGATTGCAGCCCTCTCTTTTTTATGTTCCTCTACTCAATAACTCCGATTATTTCCTGAACCGAACGACAGCCATGAGTGTCTAACCATTCATTCAGTCCGTCGCGCACCTTGATGGTTACTGCAGGGTCAATGAAGTTGGCAGTACCAATTTCTATAGCTGTTGCACCACACATCAGGAACTCTACGGCATCCTTAGCTGTCATAATGCCACCAAGGCCAATGACAGGAATCTTAACTGCATGAGCCACCTGATACACCATACGCAGGGCAACAGGCTTTACCGCTGGGCCACTCAATCCACCAGTGCCAATAGAAAGCACGCGTTTGCGCTTTTCAATATCGACAGCCATACCCATCAGGGTGTTAATGAGCGACACAGAGTCTGCCCCCTCTGCCTCCACTGCTCGGGCTATCTCGGCAATGTCGGTCACATTGGGCGACAACTTCACAATCAGCGTCTTATGGTAGCGCTCACGAACGGCACGAACTACGCTGGCAGCCCCCTTGGTAGTGACACCGAAAGCCATACCGCCATCCTTCACATTAGGACATGAAATGTTCAGCTCTATGGCAGGAATGCCGTCCAAACCATCCACACGAGCCGCACACTCAGCATAATCCTCTGGCGAGGAACCGCTGACATTGACGATAAACGTGCCTCCCGTCGGCAACAGCTGCGGATAGATGTTCCGACAGAAGTAGTCTACGCCTTTGTTCTGTAAACCCACGCAGTTAAGCATGCCCATCGGGGTTTCAGCCATACGAGGATAGTCATTGCCCTGTCTGGGAGCTAACGTTGTACCCTTCACTATTATCGCCCCTATACCATTAAGGGGCACAAAATCCTCAAACTCAAGCCCATAGCCAAACGTGCCAGAAGCCGTCATCACCGGGTTCTTCAGCTTCAGATCGCCTATATTTACATTTAATGATGCCATACTCCTATTATTTTCCTTTAAAGCTGCCATAACAGCCGTTTAATATTAAACACAGGACCATCCTGGCATACACACAGGTTGCCCTCGGTAGTTTTCTCTACACAGCACAGACAAGCACCAAGGCCGCAGGCCATCAAATTCTCTAACGACACCTCACACTCCACACCCTGACTGTAAGCAAAACGGGCTACGGCTTTCATCATCGGCGTGGGGCCGCACGTCTGTATCATCGAGAAACGACGCTGATACAGCACCGAATGCTGCGTCACAAAGCCACGTTCACCCTCTGAGCCGTCCTCTGTGGTTACAAACACCTCGCCATACTGACGGAACTCATCGAGCATCAACAGGTCTTTTGCCGTACGAGCCCCTAACAGGAACACAGGTTTAACGCCCAATGACTTGAGCATATCCCCTTGAAACAACAGCGGAGCCACACCAACACCGCCACCTACCAGCAGCACCTCATCGCTGCTCAACCCCTGAAGCGTGAAGCCGTGACCTAACGGCACCACGACATTCAACGAGTCGCCAGCCTTCAACGATGCTAACCAACGGGTGCCCTCACCTACAACAGCTACTAACAGCCACAACTCATTGCGCTCACGATCAACCTTGTTAATGGAGATGGGGCGTCTTAAGAATGTCTGACCATTGCCATCAATGCGCACCTCGACAAACTGCCCAGGCATCATCTGCGGCAGCCTCTCCGTCTGGGTCAGCTTGATGAGCACATAGCGCTCATGAAGCCGTTCAACACTGCTGACCTGCAAGTCAAGCACATTCTTCTTAATATTGTTCATAAACCTTATTATTATATAGTTGATTACTCTCTGGAAAGATGGAGGAAACGGGTCACCTGTCCTGCAAGACTTCTGTCCATATTGTCGATAAAGGCATCGAGCAGACGACTCTTGCCATGAAGGGGAATCACGTCGTAGTCGGCAATAACAGCAGGAATTAGCGTGCTGTAGCCTTCTTTTAGCATAATCTCGTCACCTGTACTGCGCACACGAATGGTGCAGTCACCCTCAATACATGAAGACATGATGAAACTGTCGTATTTCAGCAGATTGCGATGGAAAGGCATCGTGACCTCCATCACACGCACATCGAAATAAGGGGAGTCGATGATTTGGATGGCACGGTTGTCTGTCTCTGCGTATTCCGTACGATAATTGCGCTCTACATGATAGTCAAGAGCTTTTGCTGCCAAGTCAGTATGCAGCTCACGCAGCTTACCATCCATACCCGGACGATTATAGTCGAAAATACGATAGGTGACATCTGACGACTGCTGTACCTCGGCAAGCAAAATCCCACCACAAATGGCATGTACACGGCCTGCTGGCAAATAGAACACATCACCGGCTTTCACAGGATGGTCGGCAAGAACCTCGGTAATAGTACCGTCAGCAATGCGGCGGTAGTACTCTTCAGGCTCTATATGCTGACGGAAACCGGCATAAAGATGGCTACCTTCATCGGCTTTAATGATATACCACATCTCAGACTTACCCATCTTGCCGTGCTCACGCTGAGCCATCTCGTCGTTGGGATGCACCTGAATGCTCAAATCTCGTTTGGCATCAATAAACTTCAGCAACAAGGGCAACTTTCCGTCGTATTTCTTGCAGACAGCCTTCCCAAGAATAGGCTCAGGATCATCGTTAATGACAGAAACCAAATCACAGCCACTCCATTTACCATTACCCACCACACTGATACTGCCAGGAACAGCACTTACCTCCCAGCTTTCACCAACAGGCTCTGTGCTAGGCGCCAGACCTTTATACGGACAAAGCTGATGGCCACCCCATACTACCGTATGCAGATTGGGCTTGAAGAGTAGCGGATAATAATTTCCCATCATTCTTAAAAATACTATTGATTAACTATGTTACACGGTTATCGTGCAAAATTACATATTTAATTTGGTATTACCAAGAAAATAATAAGAAATCGAATCGAAAAGATGAATCAACGCTTCACAACGTCACAACCTGAAACCACCAATATTACTTCTTTGCAGGCACAAAACTGTCCCACGTCTGGTCGTCATAAAATACTCGGATTTCGGTAACCCGACGTGGAGGATTGTCAATAATTTTGATTGTTTCATAACGAGAATTCGATGGTGTAGGTTTTACACCATTAAAAACAGTAGGCGAGGAACCGCGATTTTCTCGCATTCTATAAGACTCGTCAGCACCCATAGGTGGATTGTCAGAAAAATCAAACACGGGTTCAATCCCGTTATTCAGGCTGTTTGATGGGGTAGGCGAACCAGCTGCCGACGCACTGGATGAATTGGAATCAAGATACATGGAACCTGAACCAAACATCAACCAGTCGGTACTAATGTCTGGAATTTTCTTTTTGATGGCCTCCACAATATTGAGGGTAGGCTTGGTACGACCATTAAAGATACTACTCAGCGAGGCTGGAGACATTTCGATGAACTGTGCAAACACCTGTTGGGTCATGTGCTGCGACTCCATGATCTGACGAATTCTGTCCTTCATATAGCTTTGATAGGGTTTAAGGGGCATTTTTGCCCATTTTCGTTTCAGTTTACAAAGGTAAAACAAAAAATTGAAATACACAACATTTGTAGCGAAAATTTTTGATTGTGAATTTTCAATTTATAATTTGCAACTTTAAATCCTCAAACTACAAAAGTGGAAATTTTACAATTTTGAAGTATAAACTCGAATTTACATCAATAAACATTACAAAGGCTTTTTAGAAGCAAAAAAGCTAAATAATTGGGTATAAACATGCTATTTATGAATATATAAACTATATGCATATCGAAAGGTGGGTTTACAGGCCTAAATCGACGGCATTCCAAAACCTGTTTCTTTTATATTTTGCTATAAATTGTTGGTTTTCTTATACTTATCTATAATAATATAAATATGCATAATTATCAATTCGAGAATGTAAAATCGTAAATTCACAAATTAAATTCATAAATCTACATTATCAAAATCGTATTTTGTATTGTAAATATTCAGATTCAAATCCAAATCAATTCAGATAACAAAACTATTTTGCTTTCAAAATTTCACAAACACAAAAGCTAAATAATGTGAAAGCTGAAACCGAGAGAGCCGAAAATGAGAAATTTCAGCGTTACTCAAAAATTCTGAACGAGTGGTCAGTAAGCTTAAAATTACGCGAGTTTTGAGGGGTCACAGATTTGCCAAAACCCTTGTGTGCAAAGGATTTGGGGCAAAAAAAAGCGTCCTTCACAGACGCTATTTTCGATTATTCCAGAACGGGAAATCAGTGCAAAATGTAAAAAATCAGTTCTTTCATCAGCTCTCCTGGAGGGGTATTGGGGTTGTCCAAACCCTTACTTTTGGCATCTATTTCTCTAATTTTCGAAATTATCTGCATCACTTTCATTCCGGAGTAATTTCTGAGTCCCGTCATGTAGTCCTTCGCAGCCCATGGATTTCTCAGCTCCAACCATTCAGCAACTCCCTCCTGGCTCTGTTTTTGAGGCGCATAATAGGCGATCATCAAATTTTGGAAATAACTGAAGAGCATTGGGAGAAACTGGTAGATGTTGCCTGCCTTGGGATTATCGTCAAAATATTTTACTATCTGATTAGCCTTGAAAACATTGCGATTGACAATGGCATTCTGAAGCTCGAATGAGTTAAATTCCTTGCTCACCCCTATCTGGTCCTCCACTACCTGAGGGGTCACCCTCCTACTCTCCTTTGGCAGCGAAATGATTACCTTGTCAAGCTCACCTGTCAGTCGGCTCAGGTCGGCACCTATCGCGTCGGCAATCAGCTGAGTCGATTTCGGGTCGATGCTCACCTCGCGCTGCTTGAGGTAGCTCTCAATGAAGTGAGGCAGGTCACGGTCGCGCAGCTTCTTGCTCTCGAATAGTACCCCAGCCTCACGGATGGTTTTAACGTATTCACGCTTCCGGCCATCAATCACGCCGTTTTTGTGACACATCACCAGCACCGTCTTCGGCATCGGTTTCTTGAAATATTTCTCCAACTGGTCTGTCTGCTTCAGATTTTGCGCCTCCTTGACGATTACAACCTGCCGCTCGGCCATCATCGGATAGCGGCGTGCAGCGTCAGCCACCTGGGCGGCAGTCACGTCAGAGCCAAAGAGAACCGTCTGGTTAAAATCGCGTTCCTCAGGCTGCAGTGCATGCTCGGCTATAAAATCGCAAATTTTGTCGATATAGTACGATTCCTCGCCCATCAGGTAGTAGACGGGTGCATAGTTACCCGCCTTCAAGTCGGCCATAATGCCTTCGAAAGTCACATTCTTAGCCTCAGCCATTGCTCTTCCTTATTACAATACGATTGTCTTTTAAAATGTCGCTGTTAAGGGTGCAAAGATACGACAAAAGAGTTAAACTTCCAAATTTATCGCCACATTTTTAACCTGCCAGAGTCACCCATTGTACACATAGCTCAAGCAAGCTCGCTGTTGCAGTGTTGCAGTGTTGCAGTTCAAAAATAGGTTATACGAAAATTAGATTTTAACCCTATATTTATATATATATAAATATATATATAAATATAGATATAATTTCAGGTTTTGGGAATAGCATTTTGAGAACTGCAACACTGCAACACTGCAACAACTGCATTTATTTGAACAAAGAAAGTGGGGCACTTGGCAATGCCAACTCGGCCATTTAGCACGACTAAATGAGCCACTTAATGTGCGCGTTAAAAACGTTTGGCAAAAGCGTCATAAAGCTTCTGGATGGCATACGACGACACGACGATAACAGGGTATACGACGGCTGCCATATACAGCCATTTGACAGAGGCATCGGACGGATTCCATATCTTCTCTGCTCCCCAATAGAAGAACCGATGGAACATATAACAGGCCATACTGGCATAGCTGACAAAGCCTACCACCTTACAGACAAACGAACCATTCGCCTTGGAATCCTGACCAGCAAAAAGCGATTTGCTGAGAGCTTCGCAAACAAAAAGTATCACAAACACCCCTGCCGCCCCGAGAACCATTTGAAAGAGGGGATGATATAGGAAAAAAGCATATATAGAAACGAATGCCACCAAGAATAGGAACACCAAGATGATGCCTGACTTGACAAATGATCCATAGGGGATGTTGAATTTCCAGTCAAAACCGGGGGCAGTCACCACGCCGACGAAATAGAACAGTACGTCGAAGACAAAACGATTGTCAATGGAAGGGAACATCCAGCGAGCTATAAGAAGTAAGCCGAAAAGAGTAAGGCTGCTATAGACTCTCCAACTGAGCCTCTGCCTTGATATCAACGGGGTCACCAGATAGCACCACAGAATGACGGGAATATAATACGTGGTCAAAGGTTTGGGATTGACAAAAGGAGAGATGCATAACAGGCCGTTCAACGTGGCAGCTGCGGTATTGAAGCTTATTAGCCACAACAGAATGGAAGAGACCACAAATAGCGGAAAAACCCTCAATATGCGCTTTTTGTAGAACTTCCATAGGTCAACGTTCCCCTGTTGTCCGAAACAATATTTCTTGCCTAACAGATAGCCGGAAGCGAAAGTAAACAATCCAAGACAGGCATGGGCCATTGCCGTACTTGCGGAATAAACAATAGTTGTCGAGGTTCCTGTATATACATATCCATAGAGATGGAAAAACGCAATTAAATAAGTCATGCATACTACACGGACGACGTCAAATCTGTAATCTCTCATTATCTCAATTATTGCTATCTATTATTGTTCTCTTTCAGCCATTCTGCCAAATCATCTAATATCTGATCCTGATGGGGGAAACCGTGGAACAATTTCCATCCGTGTCCACCAGAAGGATACACATGGAGGGTCACAGCACGTTTTTGAGCCAACATCGCATCATGGAATTTGACGGCATTCTGAGGATTGACTTTCTGGTCATCGATTGAAACGGCTATGTACGCAGGAGGAGTCTCGCTGGAAACATGCAGTTCATTACTATATAGATTTTCGAGTCGTTCAGAAGCTTTCTCACCCAGCAGTTGATCATGCGAGCCCTTGTGCGTCAGTTCCTTTTTCATGGAAATGACAGGATAGAACAGAATACCGAAGTCCGGGCGCACAGAAGCCTTTTCACTTACCATTAAGGTAGAAGCCAGATGCCCCCCTGCAGAGAATCCCATGATACCGACGTTATTTTCATCGAAATTCCATTCCTTCGCATGTTTTCTCATTAACCGGATTGCTTCAGCTCCATCAATCATTGGGGCCTGACGATTTTGATTGGGCAATCGATATTCTAACATAGCGACTGCATATCCATGAGCATATAAGAACGGGAACCAGCGATAGCCCTCCTTCCATTTCTCCAGATAGGCATAACCACCACCAGGACATAAGACAATGGCACCATGTTTTTGATTGTCTTTGGGGGCAGGCAACACATGCAGCACTGCACCATGTGGCAACTGAACGTGAACGATTGACGTCCCAACCACAATTACGCCCACGACAATGATGGTGAGTATTATGATGGATGTATAAATAAATATCTTTTTCATATTTCAACACTAAACCAAATTACCCTCCAATTGTCCATCTCAGGCGCTTATACTTATTAAATATGTATGACAACAGCAATGGAGGGAAGAAACCGATTGGGAACAACACAAATGGCCCTATCATCCAATGCGTTTCAAACCATTGATGCAATACTGGTGTCGTGAATACTATATCCATCATTATCTGGTTAAAGATATAAAGTCCCATACTGAGTTGCTCTACAGTCTGAACAACTTGTCGCATACGGTCTGACAACACACCTTTACTCAGAATTATCAGCATTTCAATACAAATGACGTACACTAGGACTGTCCTTACTATCATGACAAGAGTGTAAGGCAATGGAATGGGATACCAAACGAAGACGAACAAGCCTAATATGACGAAAGGCAAGGTCATATAAGACCAGTTAGGCAGCATCCATCCCACACGCAATTTAGCACAAACATAGCCTACCATGAAGGCAGGGAAATAGTACAATATCTTATTGATACAAAGGAACTGACCGTCATAAACGAACTTTGAAAAAACAAGCCCAAGCACATATCCTGTGACAATCAGAGATATGCCTAATTTGCCCGTGAACCTGATTCTTTGGGCATTCAACAACTGAAGAAGTACTGTGAGCGTGAAAACGCCGAAAAGCATAAGCAGGAACCACAAATGCCCAATGCCATAGAACAACTTGGTCCAAGTGTTCCAAGGCCATACGATAGCCATAGGTATGCCCCAGAACAAATAGGGTATCAACAGACGTTTCGCCTTAATGCGAATCACTTCCGATGGATGACGGTATTTATTTCTATAAATATACAGATAACCATACAGATAGCCTGAAATAAATACAAACATGTTCAAGTCTATCACATCTATGAAATTGGATATCTTGTGCCAGAAATCGATGTCAAGGGCATTCACCTTTATCCATCTGCCATTATAAAAGCATAGGCTATGAAAGGCAACAATCATAGTCATTGCCAATACACGCATGACTGATATTTCTTCAAATTTATTAGTTTTTTCCATAGGTTTTATAATCATTCAAAATCTCGGATACGATACAAGAGTCTAACAGGTGATAGCCCTGAAAATTGATATGTACATGATCTTCCTGATAGATCTCTGCTGAATAATGGTGGTCTTGTGGAAGCCAGTGACTATGAGGTATATACAACACACTATCACCAAGCCCCGTTTCTTTCAGCATGTCCTTCAAACCCTCGCGGAAAGGGGTAATATCGTCTTCCACTACACCTGTAAAATATGAATAGAAACGATAGAGGTGTCTTTGGCGTTTCCTATGGGTGTTTAACCAATCCCCCATTTCAAAATCGGGTATCTCCATCACGACTGGACGAATATGATTGGCCAACAGTAGTCTGATAATCAGACGATAGTTGCCAGTATAATAAGATACAGGGCGTTTCTTCCACGTATCGTTGATACCTGCCATCACCACACAATAGTCTGGATGTTCCTCCAATAAA
>JAEEGL015223256.1_pt1 | contig 15901 bp, 13 predicted proteins | sample 9134231 | NCBI WGS metagenome assembly JAEEGL01 (sample SAMN16246548, study PRJNA631951) | gut metagenome | biome: gut microbiome; feature: rumen; material: fiber-attached | host: Bos | place: Iran: Karaj | collected 2018-10
TTCTAATAAATAGCTCATTGAAACTACTGTCATAAATAAATTCCTCCTTTTGTTTCATCTTCCAAATATCTCTTCTTTGCTCCACACCATAAATGGCACATGTTTCACAAATCAATATTTGTGCATTTTTTTCTAAAAGCATATGTATTATAGCACACTTTTTCTTTGTTTGACAAGGGTATTTTACATAAAAAAAGAAGGTTTATAAACCTTCTTATCTTTCACAATAATATGTATTATATGAACTATAGAATAGAATTAATGCTGCATCAAAATCTGATTGTCCAAGTAATTCCATTTCTAAATGCATATTAGTTTTATCATTAAGAGCTGCACCATCTGCTACTGCATCAGTAATGTTACCTTCAATATCAAAGAATTTAACATTCATACTAGATTCAGTACTAGCTTTTTCTGGTTCAGTTTTATATGTATAAGTTCCTTTAAAATAGTTCTTATATGAATCTACATATGGTCCATATTGGAAACTACCATTAGATTTTAAATTAAGTACAGTCTTTTTATCAGATGGAGCTGATTTAACATTACCAACATAGTCTGAAATATTACTATCATAGTAATTTACACAAGTCCATTCTCCTACTGGACTAGATGATTTAGTAGTTTTTTGAACATCTTTAATATCATCTTCTATTTTATCTTTAATTCTATTAATTTCATCTTTGTTGCTATCATAAATATCATCAATAGCAGATCCTAATAAGAACATACTAAATATAAATACAAATATAGCTACTACTATTGCTAAAGCATTAGTAATAATACCTGTAATTTTAAATCCTTTTTTACCTTTAGCTACTATAGATAAGATTAAACCAACAACTGGTACTACAAGTATAAATAATGTTAAAAACCATGCTAGTATTAGTGAAACAATACCAATTACCATACCTGCTATAGCAAGACCATTAGATTCTCCTCCTACTTCCTTTTTAACTTCTTTTTTAGGTTCTACTTTAGTTTCAGCTTTAGCTTCTACTTTAGAACCACATCCAGAACAAAATTTAGTTCCTTTTTCTAATTCTTTTCCACATTTATTGCAAAACATAACTTACCTCCTATTTGCATACATATATGATACCACATTATTAATTAAAAAGCATTTGGATTAATATCAAATTGTACATTAATTTTACTATTAGATAAAGTAATAGTTCTTACTTCATTTAATAACTTAATAATATTATCTTTATCTCTATACTTAATTATTATTTCAAAATAATATATATTATTTATTTTAGATAAAGAAGCTACAGATGGACCAAGTATTATTTCATTATCAGCATTATTTCTTAAATAAGAACCTATTTTATTAGCTTCTTTTATAGTTTCATTAAAGTCTTTACCTCCTACTTTAACAAGTGCTATGAAAGAATATGGTGGATAAAATAACTTCTTTCTAATAGATATTTCTTCATTATAAAAGTCTTCAAAATTATTTGATGAAGTTAATCTAATAGCATAATTATCTACATTATATGTTTGAATAACTACTTTACCTTTTAAATTAGATCTACCTGCTCTACCTGATACTTGTGATATTAAATCATATGTTTTTTCAGATGATCTAAAATCAGGTAAATTAAGTATAGTATCTGCATTAATAACACCAACTAAAGTTACTAATGGAAAATCTAATCCTTTAGATATCATTTGAGTACCTACTAATATATCTGCTTCATGATTCATAAATTTATCTATTATTTTTTTATGATCTCCTTTATTATTAGTAGTATCTATATCCATTCTAAGCACTCTAGCATCAGGAAATAATCTTTTAATTTCTTCTTCTACTTTTTCAGTACCTAGACCTCTATTAACGAGTTTAGTACCACATTTAAAGCATACTTCTTTATTATTATCAGCATATCCACAGTAATGGCATCTATTCATATTAGATGTCTTATGATAAGTTAAAGTAATATCACAATTAGGACACTTAGATACTTCCCCACAATTAGGACACATTAAATAATTAGCATAACCTCTTTTATTTAAAAGAAGCATTATTTGTTCATGTTTATTAAGTCTATCTTCTATAGATAAAAGTAATTCTTCAGAGAATATCTTATTTCCTTTTTTAGTTTCTTTAGTCATATCTACAATATTTACTAAAGGCATAGATGCATTATTAGCTCTTTTATCTAATTTTACTAAATCATAATATCCTTTTTTAGCTCTAGCATAGTCTTCTATCATAGGAGTAGCACTACCTAGAATTACCTTACATTTATGAGTTTTACCTCTTAAAATAGCTACATCTATAGCATTATATCTAGGATTATGATCTTGTTTATAAGTAGATGAATGTTCTTCATCTATAATTATTATTCCTATATCATTTAAAGGGGCAAATATAGCAGATCTAGCTCCTATAACTATATTTACTTCTTTATTTAAAATCTTTCTATATTCATCATATTTTTCACCCTGAGATAGACCACTATGAAGAACAGCTATATTATTAAAATGTTTTTTAAATCTTGCTATTATTTGGGGTGTTAAACTTATTTCCGGTACTAATAATATTGCATTTTTATTATTATTTAAAGCATCTTTTATTAAATGCATATATATTTCTGTTTTACCTGAACCAGTAATACCATTAAGTAAGATTACATCTTTATCAGATTCATTTATTTGATTATATGCTTTTAACTGATGTTCATTTAAAGTATATAATTCTTCTTCATTACTATTATCATTTAATCTATAATATTCTTTATAATACTTTTCTATAATACCTTTTTTAATTAATACATTAATAGATGCATTATCAAACATAGATGTTATAGCTTCCTTATTATTTAATAGATAATTAACTATTTCTTTTTGTTTAACAGATCTAGAATTATTTAAGAAATCATCTAAATCATTATTAATTAATCTTATATAACTATTTTTTCTAATAGCTACTTTTCTATTTTTAGAAGCCTTTAGACCTACTGGTAACATACTTTGATATACAGAGGTTAAATTACATACGTTACTTTTACTTACTTCTTTTCCTAAAGATAATAACTCTTCATTTAATATAGGTTCTTTATCTATAACATCTATTATATCTTTTAAATCATAATTACTTGTATCTTTAATATCTATTATAAAGCCTTCTAGTTCTCTATTTCCGAAAGGAACTAATACTCTTTCTCCAAGGCAAATATTATCTATTAAATGCTCTGGTACATTATAATCAAATACTTTATCTATGTTAATTTCCACTAATACTGATATAACCATATTTGCCTCCTAAGAATATTATACAACAAAAAAAGCAAGATTACTCTTGCTTTTATTTATTAATATTTTTGTTTGTTTCTTCTAACTGATCTAGTTTCTTCTTTATAACCAGTTTGAACCCATTTCTTTCTACTGTTACCAGTAGCTATCCATTCATCACCTGGTTTTTTAGTAGACCAAGTATATTCAGTAGTAGTATCTTTAATTAATGTTTTATATCTATATTGAGTTCTTGTAGTTACATTGTAAGTATATTCTTTTAATTCAGACTTACTATTAACATAATATCCTAAATCAATATATGTTGTCTTAGTAGTTGTTTTCTTATTACCAGTTAATACATATCCTTTAACAGCTACATTAGTAGTAGTCCAAATAGTATCTTTATTATATTTAGTTCTAGTTAAAGTTTTATATCTATATTGAGTCTTAGTTTTAATATTATATGTATATTCACCAAGATCTTCTTTACTAGTAACCCATTTACCTAAATCAACATATGTAGTTGTAGAATTAGTTCTAGTTTCTCCAGTATATTCATAACCAGCTTCAGATGCTTTAGACTTAGTCCACTTAGTATCAATAATATATTTTGTCTTAGTTAAGTCAGCATATTTATATTGAACAGCAGTTTGAATATTATATGTATATTCTCCTAAAGCTTCTTTACTTAATACCCATTTACCTAAAGAAATATATTTCTTTTCAGTATTAGTTTCACTTACACCAGTATATTCATAATTAGTTGGAGCAGTAGAACTTGTTGTCCAGATAGTATCTTCTAATACTTTAGATACTAATTTGTATCCTTTAGCAATTAATGCATCAGAATCAGCCTTTTTATATACTATCTTAGTATCTGTAGTAACAGAAGTCTTTTCTGTACAAGTCTTATAATAATATTGATATTGATAACTTATAACTTCTTTATATACATTATAGAAATAAATATATTTATTAGTAGAACAGTTAGAACCACAGTTAGGGTTTTCTTGTTTACTAACTAATTCATATTTATATCTTACACCGTCAACTACAGAATAAGTTGGCATTACAGTATAAGATTTATATGAACTTTGAATTAATTTCCATGAAGTTGTACTCTTCGAATTATAACTATCACCGTATACTTTAGTACTTGTAGATGCTGGTTTACTAGAATACCAATTAGTATCCTTAATCCAGTCAGAACATGTAGTAGATTTAGTTTCTACTTTCTTTTCTAAAGTATATTTAGTTTTAGTATGTTTATATTTAGTAGTTTTAACAGTTTCAAGTTTTTGACCTGTATATAGGTTTCTTGAAGAATATAATTTATGAGTATCTGTTTCTTTTTCTTTTTCATTTACCCAGTTACCTATAGTCCAGTTTTCTTTGTAACCATATTTAACATGTTTATATTCAGTTTCAGTTTTAACTACTTTCTTTTGACCTGTATAAAGTGTTCTTGTGTCATGTAATTTACGAGTTTCTGTTTCTGTTTTCTTCATATCTTGCCAACTACCTATAGTCCATTTATCATTATAACCATACGCAATTTGCTCATATAAAGTAGTATTAGCAGTAACTTTCTTTTGACCAGTATATTGAGTTCTAGTAGATTCTAACTTAGTAGTTTCATTTTCTGTAACTTTAGTATTTCTCCACTCACCAGTAACCCATCTAGACTTGTCTGTTACTTTCTTATACTCGTATTCTGTAATATATTCTCCAGTTGGAACTTTAACAGTAATAGTACCATCTTCATCTGTATCACATACTACAGTTTTTTCTTCCTTAGGAATAACTTCAGCGATTGTCTTTTCTTGATCACATACTCCACTAGGACAGAAATTATGACATCCTATTCTTTCAACTATGTAATTAGATTCATCAGAACATGTTAAAGATACCTTTAATACATATTCATCACCGTCTTTTGTTACTTTAACATAAGACTTAGACTTATTACATGATTTACCATCTTTGTCTACAAATGGAATTATTAATTTCTTTTCTTCCATTTCTTTTAGTGTCATCTTAACACTTTTACCATCTTCTGTAGGCATATTTTTAACAGTATAATAATCTTCAGCAGCGTCTTTCATTGTTTGAATATTATTATTAAATATTGCACTATAGAATGGTGTTAAATTTGGCATTGGAAATAAATACATTAATAGGAATAGGAAAATAGCTATTAATAATATTTTAACCAATAAATCTCTGAAAAAAGTACTTCTTCTTTCCATATTATTTCATCCCCCTTTGAAATAAACGTTCTCTATACTATCACAAGACCTTATATTTGTCAATTTTTTTATATATTTTTAGTAACAAAAAAATAGCCTTTCGACTATTTATCTTCCTTTAGAATTACAGTAGTAGAACCAAGGTTCATATTTAAATGAAAACTTTCTACTTTTTTATTAGTTTTTAGTTCTTTAAATACTGCATCTTTTACTACTCCAGTACCTTTTCCATGTATAATAATTATCTTTTTTCTTTTAAGAAAATAAGAGTCTTCTATAAACTCCTTAGTCCTTAAAGTAGCAGATACCCTATCTTCTCCATGTAAATCTATAGATGGATATATTTTATCAAAATTCATTTTATATTCCTCTTACTTCTTGGATGTGCATTTAAATATACATTTCTTATTTGTTCATTACTAACATGAGTATATATTTCTGTACTTGATAATGATGTATGTCCAAGTAATTCTTGAACTACTATTAAATCACATCCTTGATCTAATAAATGTGTTGCAAATGTATGTCTAAATACATGTGGTGTTATATTTAATTTAATACTAGTATGTTTAATAATATTATCTATTATTTGTTCTATTCTTCTTGTAGTTAATTTTTCTTTATTATTACCTACTATTAAATATTCACTATCTATATTACCAAGTAATTCTTTTCTACCATCATTAATATATTTATTAAGCATATCTAGAGCATATTCTCCAAATGATACTATTCTCTCTTTATTTCCTTTTCCACAAATAATAATAGTTTTTTCTCCAAAATCTATATCTTTAAGTTTAATATTAACTAACTCTGATACTCTGACACCCGAAGAATATAATATTTCAAGTATTACTTTTTCTCTTTGACCTTCTTTAGTATTTAAATCAGGATAGTTAAAGATTTCTTCTATATTCTCATAGTTTATAAACTTTGGTATTCTCTTTTCTTTTTTTGGAGAAGAAACAAGTAAAAATGGATTAGTAGGTACTTCATTATTAAGAACTAAATACTTATAAAAAGTTCTAAGTGAACTAAGTTTTCTAGATATACTTGTTTTCTTTAAATTTTTTTCACTTAGATATCTTAAATAATCTACACACTTTTTATAATCCATCTTATCAAATTTATAATTATTATTATTTAAAAAAAGACTATACTCAATTAAATCTTTGTAATAATTATTAATGGTATAGTCAGAATAATTTTTTTGCTTTTTTAAATAATCAATAAACTTATCTATTCTTTTTTGCATAAGAGTATACTAATTGCTTATGAGCTCTTTTTCTTTCTTTTCTAGGAAACAAAGAATCAATAGTCATTTGTTCATAAACTACTTCTTTTTTTATTATTTTTGGTAATAAAGAATCCATAGTCATTTGTTCTTCCTTTGGTTTTGGCTTAAAAATAGTTAATTGACCTTCCATAACATCTTCATGAATTTCTTCCCCCATTTTTTTTAATACATCAACATCATAATATTTAGTTTTCATTTTATACCTCCCTATCAAAAACTATTTTTACCAAAAAAAGATGCTTAAAAAATCTTAACTTTTTTAAACATCCCTTTTATTCTTATTTAATTATATATGGATTATCTAATGTTCCTTTTCCAGATGTATATGATACATTAGAAACATAAGATATAGCTGCTACTTTTCTATATGTATTTGCTCTAATTGGTTCTCCAGCTTGAGATACTGCAAATACTAAATGAGATGTCTCCTTTGAACCTGTCATAGTATAGAACGTTCTTAAATCACTTAAATAGTTATAGTTATTACAAGCTAAATCTAATACTGTTTTACAGTTTGGATCTATACTTACAATATAATAATCATATAAAATTGGTAATGATAAATAATCTTCATCAGAAGTTTGATTACATTCTTCACTATAAGATATTTCTACGTTATATTCACTACGCTTTCCAATACAATAATCATGTTTTACAAATATGTCTCTATCAGATTCACTATAATGATCATTATCTAAGAATGCTTCTTTAAGAGTTTCTCTAATTCTACTAACATAATAATCATTTATACCATATTCTTTATTAATATCAACATTATATCTATCATCCCAGCGTGCACTTAATCTAGATGGTTTAGCATTAATAAGTTTAATATATCCTTCAGAATCTATAGATAAAATTCTATATAGTTTTTCTCCTATTTGAACATAGTTATTAGGATTTTCTCCTCTATAGATATAAGTATCTCCAATTTTATATAGTCCATCATATTCTTGAACTAAATCTTCATTCTTTAATATGTGAGCATATAAATCTTCTGTTTCATATTTATCTCCACATTTAATATGAGGAACTACTCTATATACTTTTTCATCACTACTATTTAGTCTATAACTAACATTAACATATCCATCACATCTAACAGTAGGATCATCAATAGCAGTCATTTTCTTCATTTGACTTTCTGGATAAATAGTATCCATTTGAACTTTAACACTTTTTCCTTCTTCTTTTGGAAGTAAATCTTTATGTTTTGATAAATATCTAGTAGCAGCGCTCTTGAAGTTTTCTTCCATTCTGGCATAAGAAGTATTTTTACCTCCACCATTTCTTCCTGAACATGCTATTAAAACAATTATCAACACAAGTAATATTCCAAACACTAAAATTATTTTAATTATGTTGTCTCTAATAAATTTCATAACTCAAATCTCCCTATATAATTATAACACTATTATTTATTACCGTTAAGCATATTTAATAAATCAATCTTAAATTTATCTTTTTCAGCATTTTCTTTACTGATCATTACGCCTTTATATGCACTAAGTTCTCTATTATGTCCTTCAATTAATAAAGACTCTGGTTCAATTTTCTTAAGTAATATTATGTTCTTGTTATTATATACATCGTAATGAAGAACTATTTCACCATGTACTTTAACAAATAAAGCATCTGTTGGAAGTACTAATTCATAAGATGTAATTCCTTTTTCTTTGTCTTCTTCCACTTTTGTACCAAGGAAGTTACCTTCCTTCATTTCAGGGTAGAAATCAAATATAAGTTTTTTAAACGCAAACATATTATATTTTTTAACAGAACGTTCACATTTTTTAAATTCAGGTTCATTTAAATATTCAAAAATATAATTATCCATATTTACCTCCTTATAGATTTCTTTCCTATTCTATAGATATATTATAACATAAAGAAAAAATGTAGTACATATATTTTACTTTATATTTACTACATTTTTTACATTATTTCGCGTTATACCAGTTAGTTCCTTCTTCTATATCTACTTCTAAAGGAACACTAAGTTTATATACATTTTCCATCTTATCTTTAATAATTTTTTTAACTATTTCTTTTTCATCATTTAAAACATTAAATATAAGTTCATCATGTATTTGAAGAAGCATTTTAGATTTTAATTTTTGTTTATTAAATTCAGCATATATATCTATCATTGCTTTTTTAAGTATATCTGATGCTGATCCCTGAATTGGTGTATTTTGAGCCATTCTTTCACCTTGACTACGTATTATATAGTTTGTATTATTTAGTTCTTCTATCTTTCTTTTACGATTCATAATAGTAGTAACATAACCGTTTTTATAAGCATCATCTATTAGCTTTTGTTGATAGTCTCTAATACCTGAATATGTATTTAAATACTCTTCCATAAACTCTTTAGCTTCTTTTAGATTAACACCAATATCTGATGCTAGTCCAAAAGTACTAATTCCATATAAGATACCAAAATTAACTGCTTTTGCACATCTTCTATCATTTTTAGTAACTTCTGATTCACTTTTATGGAATATATCCATAGCAGTCTTAGTATGTATATCTAATCCTTTATTAAAGGCATCTATCATATTTTGTTCTTTAGATAAGTGAGCAAATACTCTAAGTTCTATTTGAGAATAATCTGATGAAATAAATACAGAATTATCTTCAGGAATAAATGCTTTTCTAATTAGTTTACCTTCTTCATATCTTATTGGAATATTTTGTAAATTTGGTTCAATTGATGAAAGTCTACCAGTTCTTGTTAACGTTTGTGTATAAATTGTATGAAGTTTACCATCTTCCTTTATTTGAGCTTTAATACCAATTATATATGTATTATATAATTTAGCTAAAGTTCTATAATCTATTAACTTTTCTATAATAGGATTAATTCCTATAAGTTTATCAAGTATTTCTCTAGATGTAGAAAATGATTTAGGATTCTTTTTAGGATATGGAATCCCCATCTTAACAAATAAAATATCACTTAACTGTTTAGGAGATTGAATATTAAATTCTTCTCCTGCTAAAGAATATATTTCATTAGTAAGTTCATTTAATCTAGATTCTAGTTTATCTCCTATATTATCAAGTACTTTAGAATCTACTCTAATACCCTCTATTTCCATAGATGCTAAAACATATGCTAGTTTCATTTCTATATCATTAAATAATTTATATTGATCTTCTTCTTTTAATTTATTAATTAAATCTTCTTTAGTATCAAATATAAATTTAGCTTTCATGCAAGACTCTTTAGCTATCTTTTCTACTGTTAAATTCTTATCTTTTTTAAGTTCAGCATATGGAGTTATATATACACTAAATTCAGATGCTAAATAAGATATATCATCTTTTAAATTATAGTTTAATATGTAAGCGGCTATCATAGTATCAAAATCATATTTAATATCTAAACCATATTTATTAAACAAAACTATATTCTTCTTAATATCATATGAGCTTATATTATAATTCTTTAAAAATGATAAATCAGTTACATTATCTAAATAATAAAACTTTTCTCCATCATATAAACTAATACCAAGTATAGTTGCATCGTGATAGTTATCTTTATCAGTTTCTACAAACATAGATATATCTTTATTTAGATTAATCTCATCAGGGTTAGAAACTATATTTATATCTAGTTTAGTATCATCTACTACTTTTACATTTTTAACAAAACTATAGAATTCTAATTCTTTATATAAATCTATTAGACCTGGTTTTTCTCCAGTAAATTTTAAATCACTTAATTTATATTCTAATGGTACATCTTTATAAATAGTAGCTAACTTTTTAGACATAAAAGCATTATCTTTGTCTTCTAAAAGTTTTTCTTTTGTTTTACCAGTAATACTATCTATATCTTCATATATGCCTTCAAGTGAACCATGTTCTTGAAGTAATTTTAATGCTGTTTTTTCGCCTATTCCCTTAACACCAGGTATATTATCAGATGAATCTCCCATTAGTCCTTTAAGGTCTATCATTTTATCTGGAGTAATACCATATTCATTAAAGAATGTCTTTTCATCCATCATAATATAATCTTTACTCTTTAAAAGTTTAACAGTATTTTCTTTATTAATTAATTGAAGTAAATCTTTATCAGATGAAACAATTAAACCATCATAATCTTTATCTTCTGAAATAAGTTTAGTATAAGTACCAATTATATCATCAGCTTCATATCTATCTATTTCATACATTTTAATTCCCATTAAAGGAACCATTTTTTTAACTACTTCAAATTGTTTTAATAAATCATCTGGAGTTTTAATTCTTCCATCTTTATAATCTTTATATTCTTCATGTCTAAAAGTTTTACCTTTATCAAAAGCTACTAACATATATTCTGGTTTTTCTTCTTTAATAATTTTATTAATCATATTAACAAAACCATATAATCCATTAGTTGGAAATCCTTTAGAATTATTCATCATATTTCCAGAGTATGCAGTAGCATAATAACTTCTAAATAGTAAATTGTTACCATCTACTAATATTACTTTTTTCATATTTACCACCCTACTATAATTATAACATAAAAAAAAGAATAATCTATTGATTATTCTTCTATTCATTGTATGAAACTCCAGTAAAAATACCTTTCCCTTTTGGAGACTTTACTAAACAAAATGCATCTTTTGAACTAACTTTATATACAGGTTGTTCTTCACCACCAAGAATAGCATTAGCTTGTTTAACAAAACTTTTATTAAAATTATATAATTTATCTAATTCTTTAATTCTAAAGATACTTCTTTTTGAATTAACTGGATCTTGTTCTATAGATATAACTTCACATGTACAATCTTTTTCAGCTAATTCTTCTAAAGATTTATAGTCAATTTGACTACGACCCATTGGATCACCTTTTTTCTCTATATCAGGTGTCAATATTTCCTTAGAGTTTAATATATATAAGCAAAAGCTATTATTAATTATTGCTCTTCCATCTTCTAGTGGAAAACATTGAAAATTATGATCCTTAGAAAAACTTCTTAAACTTTCTCTAGCATTTTTTAAATAATATGAAGATAATTGTTTATCTAGATATTCTTCTAGTTCTACTATTCTTCCTTCACTTAATAATTTTTTAATTCTTTTATATGCAGTAAAATCTACCATCATATACCTCCCTGATAATATGATTATAACAAAAAGGACTAGTTAATACTAGTCTTTCCCTCTATTAATTCAGGGTATCTCTTTGTTTCTATGTTATCTATATTAATACCTAATTCTTTCATAAGATTAATTAATAGTTCTATTTCTTTAGAATTATCATATTCATAATTAATAACTTCTATTTCAATGAATAATCCAAGATTATCTACTTCATCAAATGAGAACTCATATTTATTTTTATACATATAAATAGTTCTATGTTTACTAACTACTATTGATTCATCTAATCCTAAATAACTAAATATAGTTTTCATCTTATCATAGTTATCTATAATTACTTCATATTCTTCTAATTCACCAGTTTCATTCTTTCTTTTATAATTAAGAATATTACTACTTCCTTCTTTTCTTATTCTTAACCATTCATTATTAAAGTCTCTATAATTAGTTTTAAAATAAGTAGCTATTTGATCTTCTTCTTTTATAAAATTTGAATCCTTTTTAATTTTTTTTAATATATCTAAAAATTCAACTCTATTTACTCTAATCTTAAATTCTATTTCTATATTTTTATCATTAGTATTATCTACAAAGTTTACAACACTAACATTAAATATATTACTAATACCTATAATAGTATTTATATCTGGTAATGTTCTACCACTTTCCCAACTAGAAATAGTTTTATCAGAAACATATAATTTATCACCAAGCGCTATTTGAGTAAGATTATTTTTTATTCTTAACTCTTTTATCTTTTCACCTATATTAGTCATATATACCTCCTGATACAATTATTTTAACATATACTACTACCATCTGACATACATTTTTGTTTATCTTTTAATATCTTTACTACAGTTTTTTCTCTTTCTTTTTCAACAACTTTTTTAAATAGATCTGCTAATACATCTTCATCTATTTCTGGATATATTTCTCTTAATCTATCATATAATTCTTTAGCTTTATATATATCCATAGTTATTCCAGTTTTTATTCCAGGTAAGAATGTAATTCTATATTCTTGTAATATTTCTTTCATTACTTTTTCTTCTCTATTTCTATAATAGTCTTGCTCCCATACTGCTTCATTCATACCACATTTTATACATCCATAATAATGATGAGCTCTTCCTTCATAGTTGTCTATTGGTTCTGTATAACTTTCTACAAGTACATGTTTACACGAAAAATATTTCTTTTTTAGTATAGCTTTATATATACAACTCTCTTTCTTATCAGTTTCCTCTTTTCTTCTTAGCATTGATAAATACTTTTGTACAACATCATAACCTTCGAATAATTTTATATCTTCCTCGATATCTTTTTGTTCCTCAACTACTTTTGTATATTCATCATCAATACTTTCTTTTATTACTTTAATATTTGACATATTATGTTCCTCCTACAATTTCATAATAACAAATATATAAATAAAAAAACTCTACAATTTGTAGAGTAAAAAAGAAGTGATTAATTAATTTTACTTAATCCCTCGTTATCTCCGTGTTTTATGTAATCCTTTATTATTCTTGCTTCCTTATAACTTATCATCTTAAACCTCTCCGATAATCATATTATAGCATAAAAAAAGAGGATTACTATCCTCTTAATTTTGCATGTAATTTAACTTCTACATCAGTTATTATCTTATTAAATACAGACATAACTTCTTCTGTTTGAAGAGATCTTGTTGGATCACTAAATGTCATATTATATGCCATAGATTTTTTACCTGGTTCTATATCTTTATAAATATCAAAGATTTCTACAGATGTAAGAAGTCTTCCACCAGATTTCTTAATAGTATCTAAGATTTCTTTATTAGTTACACTATTATCTACAATAAATGCAGCATCTTTATAGATACTTGGGAACTTAGAAAAATCTTTATATTTCATAGAACCTGTTCTTATAGATAATAATTTAGTTAAATTGATTTCCATTACATAAATGTTATCTTTAGTTACATTTGGATGTAATTTACCAATAATACCTACATTAGTTCCATTTACATTTATTGATGCACTAACACCAGGATGTAATTCTTCTGGAATATTATTATCTACTAATAAAGAATATCTATTGTCATATCCAAGGAAATATAGAAGTTCTTCCATAACACCTTTTATATGATAGAAATCTACTTTAGTTTTTTGAACATCTAATTCATAATCACCTGACATTAAAACTGCAAGTTTTAATTCTTCTGTATAACCATTTTCTAGTTTTTGGAATCCTTTACCCATTTCAAATATAGAAACATCAGCTATATTTCTATCTTTATTATATTTATATACTTCATATAATGAAGAAAGTAAACTGTATCTAAGTGTATTTCTATCTTCACTCATTGGGTCATTAAGCATAACTTCAGTAAATTCATCTTTAGTAAATTTATGTACTTCACTATTTGGTATTAATGTATAACTAATGGTTTCATTTAAACCTAAATCACATAATTTATGTTTAATAGCTCTTTTAGTTTTATCATAAGAACCTTTAATAGTAGGAAGCATTGGTAATTTACCTTCAATTTTATCCATACCATAGATTCTTCCAACTTCTTCGATTAAGTCTTCAACTATTTTAATATCTCTTCTTCTTGATGGAACTGTTACATTTAATTCTTCACCGTTATCTTTAACAGTAAATCCAAGTCTTTCAAATATAGATATTATTTCTTCTTTAGATATTTCAATTCCTAAAACACTCTTTATCTTAGATAGTTTAATATCAATAACCGTATCATTAATATCTATATCTTTATATTCACAAATGCCTCCTACTATAGTAGCATCAGCATATTTTTCAAGTAAAGCGCAGCTTCTTTCAATAGCCATATATGTTCTTCTTGGATCTAAACCTTTTTCAAATCTATTAGATGCTTCTGATCTAAGAATCTTCTTAGATGTTTTTCTAACTTTTATTGGATCAAATATTGCAGATTCAATAATAATATTTTTAGTATCATCTTCTACTTCAGTAGAAAGACCACCCATAACACCAGCAAGTCCTATAGCTTTTTCTTTATCAGAAATAACTATGTCTTCTGATGAAAGAGTTCTTTCTTGTTCATCTAATGTTTGAAGTTTTTCTCCATCATTAGCATTTCTAACTATTAAAGTATCTCCTAATCTATCAGCATCATAATAATGAAGTGGTTGACCTGTTTCAAGCATAACATAGTTTGAAATATCTACTACGTTATTTATTGGTCTAATACCTGATGCTATAAGTCTATTTTTAATAAATTCTGGACTTTCTTTAATTGTTACATTAATAGCTTTCTTAGCTAAGAATAAAGAACAGTCTTTAGTCTTAATATCTATTTTAAATTCTTTATTAATATCATCATTATTTGAGTTATAAGATAAATCAATATCTTTTACTTCTTTGTTATAAATAGCTCCTAGTTCATAAGCCATACCAAGTATGCTTAGTAGGTCTCCTCTATTAGATGTAAGTTCAAAATCTATAACTTCATCATCAAATCCTAGTGCCTTAATTCCATCAATACCTATTTCAGCATCTAATGGTAATTCATGTATACCTTCTTTATCTTCTGGTTTTAAAAATTTATTATCTAAACCTAGTTCTGCTATAGAACAAATCATACCATTTGATTCTACACCTCTAATAACACCTTTTTTAATTTCTCCACCGGGAAGTTTAGCTCCATCTAAGGCTACTATTACTTTTAAACCTTTTCTAACATTTGGAGCTCCGCATACTATATCTAATACTTCACTACCAACATTTACTTTACATACATGTAAATGATCTGAATCAGGATGATTTTCACATTCTATTACTTCACCAGTAACTAATTTAGTAGCATTAATAAGAGGCCCTGCATAGTCATATTCATTACCAACAGAAGTCATACTTTCTGCTATATCAGTAATAGATAAGTTTTCATCTAAATCTATATAATCAGATACAAATTTCTTACTTAATAACATTACTCTTCATCCTTTCTATCAAATTGATTTATAAA
>JAEEGL015281220.1_pt1 | contig 15901 bp, 12 predicted proteins | sample 9134231 | NCBI WGS metagenome assembly JAEEGL01 (sample SAMN16246548, study PRJNA631951) | gut metagenome | biome: gut microbiome; feature: rumen; material: fiber-attached | host: Bos | place: Iran: Karaj | collected 2018-10
AATTCGGCAAAATCCTTGCCGCGTTCATAGGTCCTGTTCTCGGCGCCATCGATCAGGTGGCTGTAGATAATCTTTTCGGCGAGGGTGAGCGGACGGCCCAGCTGCTTGCGGGCAGCTTCAACGCGGGCGGGAATGCGGGCGTAGACGCCCTGGATCATGTCGAAATTGAAAAGCATATTCGTTCTCTTTTTTTTGTGTCATTCTGAGCGCAGCGAAGAATCCAGGCCTGAGTTGACCTCTTTGCTTTGCGGGCACAAAGATAGAAAAATTACCGTGTCACAATCCTGTGTCCGACGTTGTTCCAAAGGTTGTCGATATGCCCATCGCCCAGACGGAGCCTTTGTGGCAGTGTGGGCGTGCGGTCGTAGAGCATCTGGATGTATTCGTCCTTTTGCCCGCCAAAGTCCAGAATTTCGACGGTATAGACGCATGGAACCGCCGGATTGCAAGAATTCCGAATGGCAACCACCGTTCCTGTAACCTGCAGGGTGTACATCTTCTTCGATAGGGTGAGGCCGTGGGTGCTTGCCCCTTTCAGAACCACCTGATTACCCTGCTCATCGAAAAGGTCTGTGCCTTGAACGTGGAGCTTGCCGTTGACAGAAGGCCTAGCGTTTATAACCTCTGCATTGGCAAAAGTAACGAAGGCAAAAAACAGCAATAAGAGCAGGCGTTTTAAGTTAGTCATGGTAATCAGGACCTAACAAGAATGCGAGATGAAGAAGTGTGCCTATGAAACTTATGGGAATAGTAAGTATCATCAATGTCAGTCCAGCATAGATTCCTCCCAAGAGGTCATCGGCCATGACCCCCCACCCTTTGGGAAATTTCTCGAATCGGTGGATACCCAATGGTTTAAGGATGTCAAAGAAACGGAATAGCCCGAAGCCCAAAGGAAGTATGATGAAGGGGAGATATTTTATCCAGACGGGACTGATAAATGCAAATGTCATGAAGATTCCACAGACCTCGTCGATTACGATCCAGCCCGGGTCTTCGGTGCCCGTGTCCCGCATGGCCTTGTTCACGAAGGGAATGGCTGCGAAGAATACGATAAGGGCTGCAATAAAAAATAGGGGGCTTAGTCCGGAATAAGTTGCATTGTGTGGCTGGAGAATAATTGAAAGAAGCCCGTTCATCCAAAATTCTTCGGTTTCGTGGGATAATCCGCCCCAGCCGATAGTAAAACCAGAATAGACTGCCAAAAGGGCCATAGGGTAGGCGACAATCGTTGCGGCGAGGCTTCCCATGGTCCCAGGGGCCTTCGGGCTCATTCCCGAGCCGAAGAAGGTGGTTACGAGGGCGGTGAACCGGTCCGTGCCACGCCATTCGTGAGGTACACGCTTCTTGCCGTACTTTTCTTTTAATTCTTGTTTATTCATCCTTCATCCCACAATAACATTGCACACCCTGGATCCCGTCGCCTTACGGCTCCAGGATGACATTCTTATCTATTCCTCCGGCCACGCCGCCTCGGCACGTTCCTTTTCTTCGGCCTCTCGGGCGGTTCGACGTTCTTTCCAGCGTTCCAGCTGGTCCCTGAATTCCTTGCGGAGCCGCTCCATGCCGATATTCTCCTTGGCACTGATCTGGATGGCCTCCGGGTAGTTCTGCAAAAGCTCGGTTCGACGTGCCTCGTCGGCGATTTCCACCTTGTTGAAGACCCGAATGCGGGGTGTGCTTTCGTCGATGATACCTTCCAAAGTCTTGTGGGTCACTTCCAGATGCTCACGGTAGTCGGGTGCGGAACCATCCACCACCTCTAAAATACAGTCTGCATGGGCCGCTACGCCCAAGGTGCTCTTGAAAGTCTCGATAAGGTTGTGGGGGAGCTTGCGGATAAAACCAACCGTGTCCGAAAGGATAATGTTCTCTCCGTCCAGGTAGAGCTTACGGGTGGTGCTGTCCAGCGTGGCGAACAACTTGTCCTCTACGTACACGTCTGCTCCGGTGAGGCGGTTTGTCAGGGTGGATTTTCCGGCGTTGGTGTAGCCTACGATTCCCACCTGGAAGATGTCGTTACGCTTTTCGGCCTGGCTTTCCCTAGCGTCCTCGATTTTGGCAAGTTTCTTTTTCAGCTCCTGGATGCGCTTGCGGATCATGCGCCGGTCCGTTTCCAGCTGGGTTTCGCCGGGTCCCTTGGTGCCGATGCCTCCGTTGTGTTGGCGGCAAAGGTGGGTCCAGGCCCTAGTGAGGCGGGGCATCATGTACTGGAGCTGAGCCACTTCCACCATCAGGCGGCTTTCTGCCGTGATGGCGTGCTTGGCGAAAATGTCCAAAATCAGGCCTGTACGGTCCAGCACCTTGATTCCCGGCAGTCGCTGTTCCAGGTTGCGCACTTGGGAGCCCGAAAGGTCGTCGTCAAAAACTACCATCTTGGCGTCCAGCTGGCTTAAGGCGTGCTTGATTTCTTCGACCTTGCCTTCGCCGATGAGGGTGGCAGGGCTAAAGTTCTGGACCCGCTGTAGGTATGTGGCTGTAACGATGGCTCCGGCGGTCTCGGCAAGCCTTCCTAGTTCCGCAAGTTGCTCCTGGGCAAGCCAGGGGCGCACCTTCGGGGTGGCAATCCCTACGAGGATACACTTTTCCTTTTCTTGCTTATGCTCCGCAGGCTCTTTCATCTTGTAAAAAAAAATAAAAAAAATAAACTTCAATATTTCGGTATAAATCAGAGATGCCCGCTTGCGTGGGCATAACAGATTGGTAAAAAAATACCCCGGAACTTTCGTTCCGGAGCATTTGGGATTTGGGTGTTTTGTGTGTGATTTCTAGCGTACTATCCGCAGGCTCTGGATTTTGCCCGTGGCCCTGGAGCGGATGTAATAAATACCAGAAGACTTAATGGTGTTGCTGTACCTGGCGATTTCAATGGCTTGATGCGCATTGTAAGCGCTCAGGCGGCCGATGCGTACGCCATGGATGTCGATGATGTCGTAGTCGGTAAGGCTATGTGTTGCCATGTGAATGTTGTTTCCGATGGCGGCAGGATCTTCTGTGTTGCCTTCGGCTCCGTTGACGGAAGATTCGGCCTCGCCTTCACCGGAGAGAGAAGAATTCTGGTTGTCCGACGTGGAATAGCCTGGATTATCCGAGGTGGAGTTTCCTGGATTGTCCGACGTAGAGTTGCCCGGATTGTCCGACGTAGAGGTGTTCGGATTATTCGACGTAGAGGTGTTCGGATTATTCGACGTAGAAGAATTCGGGTTGTTTGAAGTTGAAGAACTGCTGTTGTTCGTCGATGTTGAGCTGTTGAGGGGAACGTCATCTTCGGCATTCTGGCCCTTTACAAAGTTAAAGTAGTCAATGTCGAAATAAACACCGGTTATGGTCAAACGCAGAACGTGCTCACCGACTTGATTTTCGGAGAAGGTTACATTTGCTGATACCTTGTTGTAGTCATTATAATTTTCTTCTTCACCTTCTACGGCAGCTTCTTTATTTGCAGGGACGGCTATTTCATCGGTTATGTCGATACCGTCTAGAGACATCTTAAAGCTACCGCCAGCGTGATCGGCTGCAACGGCTGCAAAGAATGTATAATTGCCGGCTTCTTGGATATTGACGGTGTATTCGAGCCAGTCACCCTCATCGTTGTACCCTACGACAATGCCTGAACCCCTCTTGTACAGGTCTACGCCAGTTCCGGCGCGGTAATCGGAATCTCCGTCTTCGGCGGACTTTGATTCTTTATAGGAGTCATTGCCGCTCCCTTTACCCGGAATATCGAAGTCTTCGGCCTCAATTTTGCCGGGAATGGCCCATGGGGTGTTGGTGGAGTTGAAGGGCTTCTGAGGAACAGGATCTACGACGGTTCCACCGCCCATACCTGTGGTGTTTTTGCCGTCGTTCAGGTGCTCGCTAAAGTACTGCACGAGCCAGTTCATTGAGGCTCGGTTTGTGGCGGAGACGTTAGGATTCGATTTGACATCACCGTTGGGTTTCATTAACCCAGTGTTGTCACGCCAAGTTGCTCCGTCGATATATCCCCAGATGGTAATGCCAGCTATCCATTCCGTTTCCCACAAAAAAGGGATTTGTTGTGCAATGACGTTTTTCTGGGATTCGTCATTCGCTTCTCCGATGTCATATTCAGTGATAAACAGAGGAAGACCGGTTTCTTCGTGGATTTTTTTCAGCCTATTTGAGAAACTTAGCTGTTTGTTGCCCCATTGGTCTGTCCAGTCTTCTGCGCGGAGGTCTTTGCAATCGTGGCCCTGCTGACCGTATGCATCTACGGGAGCACCGTTTTTGATAATGGTCTGGACAAGTTCGATACCTTCGTTCATTTGCCATGAAAGTGTATTGTAGTCATTGTAAATGAGGACTGCGTTTGGCCAACGTTCATGGGCCATTTTGAAGGCATTGGTGATAAAGTTGTATTGGTGCTTACCGTTCACTATACTGTCGCCACCGAGAGCCTCGATAATGTAGGAACCACCGCATGCGGCGTCATCTGTGCTGACGCCTTCGGCACCTTCGGCTGGAGCGAGATAGCCGGAGTGGTAATTATTGCCGGACCAAATCGCCTCGTTTACTACATCGATATATTCAAGGTCAGGGAATCTTTTTGCAACGGCGTCAAACCATTCAGTAATATATTCTCGTGTCTTTTCAACGGTAATGCTTGGGTTTTTCTTTTTGCACAGAAAACTTGGGTATTGGGATCCCCAAACTAGGGCGTGGAATTTGAAATGACGTTCACCGGGTTTTTCTTTTGCCCACTCGTAAGCGCCAGCACATTTGTCGTAATTATCCCAATTAAACACACTTGTTCCGCTCATCCCATTGGAAAGGGAGTGAATGGACCCCCACTTACAGCCATTTTCGGGTGTAATCTGGTTCCAGTAATCGCCCATATCGTTGCGGATCGTTCCTCCCGTGGTGATGTTGCCGAGGAACTTGGCACCACCATCGGCCAAGGCGGCGTTTGACATAGAAATGGCGGCTGATGCCAATCCTAGAAACAAAAATCTGCTGAAAATGTGCCCACGCTTGGTCATGAGGGACTCCTTCTGTTTTTCTTTAAAATTTACCTTAGATACGGGGTTTTTCGCGACTTATTTGCCCTTTTTCCTTGGACAATTTGTCCAAAGAAATGTAAACCTTTGTAAATATTCATCGAATTTGGACCATTTTAGCCGTTTTTGATGTCCCGTTCTGTTCCTGAAGCAGGTAAATACCCTTGTTTAGCCCCTTGGTAGAAACCTGCGTCCCTTTGGACTGTCGTAGAAGTTCCCCCTTCAGGGTGTAGAGCTTGTAGACCTTTGGAGCGGCGGACCGTCCTGGTTCTGCGATGCCGATAATGGCTTCTGTACTGGCGTCGGAAATTTTATTTTTTTCGTTGTTTTCAGCTGACCCGGCGGAACTGCCTGGGTTTTCCGCGGAATTGCTGGAGGCTTGTGTGGAACTGCTCGAATTTATGGTGGAACCGCTGGAACCTACTGTGGAACTGCTGGACGGATTTGATGCTGTTGAACTAGAACTTTCATCAGTGCCTCCGATGGGGGAGTCGTCAGGAGCATTTTCTCCCTTGACGAAATTGATGTAGTCCAGATCGAACCATTGCTGGGCGACGGTCATTCGAAGAATATGCTCCCCGGATTCAAGCCTTACATTTGTCTTTACTTTGTAGAAATCGCTATAAGCTTCTTCGCTGACCGTATCAACTTCGGCGGCATTATCCGTTGATACGTTAATTGTATCGCCGATTTGGTTGCCGTCCAACGAGAAAACCATACGTCCCCCCTCGCCGGAAACTGCAGCATATAGGGTGTAGTTGCCAGTTTCAGAAACATTGATTGTATATTCCAGCCAATCATTGTTTGCATTCCAGCCTATGGCATGGCCACCACTTGCCAAATCCTTAATGTCAACTCCGATACCTTCACGATAGGTACTTTTTCCCTGATTATTATCAGGATCGGAATCATTGTAAGAATTGCCATCCGAACCTGTCCCTGGAATATCGAAGTCCTCGGCCTCGATTTTCCCGGGGATTGTCCAGGGGGTATTTGTGGCATTGAAGGGAAGCTGTGGTGTAACTTCTACGGGTTCGAGCTTTATGTGCTTGAGCATTTCTTCGGCATAGCGGCGTCCAAATTCTTGATAAGACTCGCTGCTAAAATGGAACTGATCAATTCCGTTGCCGGAAAGCCCTGCAGAGGATACGATGTAGGTATTGTCCATTACTTCGGGCAATTTGTCAATCAGGTTTTTGGAAGCCCAGCTACAACACCCGCCGGCGGCTTCATCTTCCAATTCACCTGCAAGGAACGGCACAGTGTCTGCGCTCAGATTCAGGGCCTCCAAGATGTCATCGCGGGTTTTCTTGACTTCGGTTCTCCAGTCGTTGCCTTCCATGGCCCCCGATTCGCCCTGGTGGAAGATGATTCCCTTGATGACGCCCACTTTCTGGGCTTCTTTTGCAACTTCAACAATTCTGGCGTGGGCATTGCCATCTGAACCATAATCTTGTGCCCAATTTAGGAGGTATTGATCATTGGGCAAGTCGAGGCTATTTAGGAATGCGGTATACTTATCCTTGTCGAAAAGTTCAATCTTTGTGCCGCCCACAGCTACGGGGATAACGCCTATCGTGATACCGGGTAGGCTATCAGCCAGGTAGCGTCCGAACCAGTCGGCCACCGACAGGCCTTCGTTACAGTGGAACATGGGTGGCTTGGCGGGGTAGACTTCGCCCACGTTGTACCGCCCCAGTTGCGTGCAAACTGTAGTTGCGAACATCTTGTAACGAGAATGTTCAATGTCATCTGTACCACTGCGTATGGCGCCAGCCCCAGCCATATTGGACTGCCCGTAGGCAATGTAGATGTGGAAGTTGGGGTCTGGAGCGGCCTGCAAGAGGAGGGGCAGGGCTAAAGTAATGAATGCCAAGTGAAGTTTTTTCACAACATTACCTATTTTTCAATCTTTTGTATTTTACTTGTTTTTCCGTTCCGGATGTTTCGGATGATGTACACGCCATTAGCTTTTTTGCTGCCATTGACTAGACCATTTTTCCATAAATTCGTTGCATCCGTTATATCTTTTGCTGTGAATGTCGATAGATTATTTCCCTTTAGGTCAAATACATTGTACACTTCACCTGTTTTTTTGCTAAACTGAGTAATTTCTCCGAAAATAGCCGTTGAGTTTTCCCCTTCGGGCTTGTCCTTTTCAGCTATAGAAGACGAGCTGCCAATTTCGTTGGCCGTATCGGAAGAGCTAACATTTGTTGAATTTGCAGATGAGGAACTTACAGATGATGAAGTTGAAGATGATGAACTCTCACTTTGACTGCCAATAGGAGCGTTGTCAGGTGCATCCTTGCCCTTTACGAAGTTGAAGTAGTCAATGTCGAAATAAACACCGGTTATGGTCAAGCGCAGAACATGCTCTCCGACTTGTTCTCCAGAGAAGGTTACATTGGCAAATACCTTGTTGTAGTCGTTGTAATTTTCTTCTTCCCCTTCTATGGGCTCTTCTTTGTTTGCAGGGACGGCTATTTCATCGGTTATGTCGATGCCATCCAGAGACATCTTAAAGCTACCGCCTGCGTGGTCGGCTGCAACGGCCGCATAGAAAGTATAATCGCCGGCTTCTGGAATAGTGACTGTGTATTCAAGCCAGTCACCCTCATCGTTGTAGCCTACAACGATGCCTGAGCCCCTCTTGTACAGGTCTACGCCCGTTCCTGTGCGGTAATCGGAATCTCCGTCTTCGGTGGATTTTGATTCCTTATAGGAATCGTTGCCTTTTCCTTTACCCGGGATGTCAAAATTTTCGGCTTCGATTTTTTCAAGAATAGACCATGGTGTGTTCGTTGCGTTGAAGGGCTTTTGGGGTTCGCCGGGGCCATTTGTAAATTCCCATTCTAGGATGCCCATAGTGGAGTCCTGTGCGCCCTTGAATACTAGGAACAGTTGTTCTACAATATCGGAGAGACCCGTTACAGAACATTCTGTGGTCTCGTAGTTTCTCCATCCGGTTTCATCCTGTACGTTGTTTCCTGTTTGTGGGAGTTCGCAGGTTCCGGCCAGCGTGCCGTCAGGGGACCCGCTGCGTATCTCGATAGAGTTTCCGCTGGCGAGGCTTGCGGCGGTCACGATAAAGCTTGTGGCCCCTGAGCCGAAGTCCACACCGGAAACGCGAATCCAGGATTCTTTGGAGGCGAGGGGCGTCAACACGTGCTTTACGGGTTGCCCCTTTGTCCAGTCGGTGCGGCTGCGGATGTTGCGCTGTTTGGAACTGGTAATGGCCTTGTAGGTTTGGTACGGGTCAAAATGTCCAATCTGCTCAGGACCATCGTTAGTGAAGGTAAGCGGAACCATTTTATCGCCGTTCCATGTGATCTCATCTATGGATACGCTTCTGTGGTTACCAGGCTCAGGATTTGCTTCACAACCTTCTCTGCTACAGGAAATAGGGTGTTCTGAAGCCGAAACTAGACGACGGTCATGGTAAACTGCATACCATCTATCATGAAACTTAGCAAAGCCTTGGTGGTTATTGCCTCCTTTGCCGCCAGCACCAGGCACCTGCCAAATTGCGGGGACGACTTCGCCGATATAGGTATATGGTCCATTTATGTTGCTTGACATACCATAGTCAATAATCTGTTTATCGTTGTTGAAGCTCAGATAGTAGTTACCTTCGTATTTGTGCAGATAAGGAGCTTCAAAAGACCCAGGAAGTTCGATTCGTTTGAGTGAATTTTTATCGATTGTGATTTTTCCATTTTCATCAGTGAATCTGACAATATCGAAATTATTTCCGTAAGGGCGATTGCTGTTTTGACCACCGCCAAAAATCACATAGCCAGTTCCGTCATCATCGAAGAAAATTCCCGGGTCAAAGCAATGTGCAATGTCATCACAACCATTGAATAGGGCAATGATTGGATTGCGTTCACTTCCATCTCTGTAATAGCCGGCAATCTGCCTTATTGTTCCGCCATAGGAGTCTGCAATTGGGTCTGTATATGGACCATCAATGCTTGGGGCGGTAATCATACCCACACCACTTGATTCGTCAGGGTAGACGATGTAGAACTTTCCATCTTTTACGGCAATGCCCGAAGCCCAGGTTTCATTAGGATAAGTGTCAAATTCTCGTTTTGGCTTGAAAATCAGTCCATGGTCGGTCCAGTTCTTCATGTCCTTCGAGGAAAAGGCATAAAGGCCAATAATATCGTAATCGAAAGGGTCAGAACTGACGCAGTGGTCGTCCGTATCGGTCAGGATATAGAAGGTTTCCCCGTCAGAGGCTGCCGAAGGGTCTGCAAGGTAGTGGTAGCTAGAAATGGGATTGTCGGCCAGACCAAATGTGGCAAGGCCCGTTACTGCAATGATTGTTCGCTTTAGACCTGTAACAATTCCCGTTCTCATAGGAAGCTCCTCAAATAATCATTTTATGCCTAAAATTTAGACTTTCAATAAAAAAAACGGGATTTTTACCCGTTCTTATCGTGGACAATTTGTCAATGGGGAAGAGGGCTAAAAAAGCCAATTATTCTTTCGGTGTAAATTTTTCGTAACCAAATACTTCGATGTCGTCAATCCAGAATTCGCCCCCGGCTCCTCCGAAGATGGAGATGTTGGTGACGCTGTCTTTGACGGCATCCCAACCCACATTTCCGCCATTGTCGTTGTCGGCCTCGATCATGTCTGCTGGAGTGAAGGAATAGCGTGTCCATTGGTCACTTAGTTCAATGTGGGTCCAGGACTTGACGCTGGTGATGTTTGCCGCCGAGTCTTCCTTGACGATATCGAAGGAGAACGAAATGTAGTTTTCGATGGAGCCACGGGCCCAGAATACGATGGAATCCAGTTCGCTCATATCCACCGTTCCGCCCAGGTATTGTCCCATCAGGGCCCAGTTGAAGGCGGAGTCATTTTCACACATGAAATGAGCTGCTAGACCCTCGCGTCCTTCGCCGGCTTCTGCACTTTCCAGCAAGGCGGTGGCATATGGGGAATGAGAAGGATACCAGGCATCGACGCCATTTTCGAAGTCATCGAATACGAAATGGACTAGGGTTTCTGATGAATCCTCATCGGGAATAACGACTTCGGTATAGGTCGTATCTATGATGGTTTCGGGCTTTTTGTCGCATCCAACGCAGATATTTGCGGCTCCGAGGATGGTAGGCCTGTCATTTTCTTCATTCGTGCTTAATAGGACAAACTCGAATTTGCCGTCGGGAAGGGACTCAAATTCGTATGATCCGTCAGAATCCACCTGGACCGCATAATCCAGTCCCCGAATGTTTATCCAGACCGGGAATTTGTTTGTCTGTACTGTTCCGCTGAGGCTATGGGGTAGGGAGGTCGTTACGGGAACAACTATTCCGGAGTCGGGAATGTTCTTGGGAACATCAAATGTGGCTACACCCTTCTGTTCCGTATTGTCCAATGAACTACGGACCTCTACTACATAGTTTCCTTCGGGCAAGGTGTGAAGGCTGTCCAACTTAAGAATGCCATCCTTGTCTGTAAAGAGCTCATCCTGTTCTGGAGCGTTTGCGTCGGAGACCAGGTAGTCGGAGGTGTTTATGATAACCTTGGCTTTTGCCGCTACGCCTCCGTCAGCAAGCTTGACGTGGAACGCGATGGAATTTTCCGTTTCAAGGGACCCGGCGGCGACATCTTTGCTGTCGTTTGAACACGCCATAAACATGGCTAGTGCAGAAACGCCTATGCATTTTGTCCATTTCATCGTCAGTCCCATAGTCCCAATATACTTTTTTTTATTTGTTCTTGCGGGCTATAGGGAAAAAAGCCATGGAAAGTTGCATTACTCTGTCTGGATTCTTGGCTCCGTCCACCCTTTTTTGGACCAGACGGCGAAATTCCTTGAGCATGTCTCCAAGGTCATCGAAGCAGGCCTGGTCGACGGAGAGGGTGAGGGTAGAGACGTTCCTCTGGTTGACGTCGATATTCTCTAGGGAATCGCCGGCCAGCTGGAGGACTTCTTTCTGGAAATGGCGGACAACCTTGGCCTTTTCGGGGCCGCCCACGGTCAGGTGGGCGTCGGTCAGGGCCAGCTTGCCAGAAGCCATCTTCTTGACAAGTCCGACTTCCAGCAGGGTGTCGATGGCCTCCTTGGCCTGGGCTTCCGTAATGGGAGGGCAGATGTCGTTCGCTATCTGCTTCAGGTTCACTACGCCGCCGTTCAGTTCTAGATAAGCGCGGACAGCTGGAATCCACCAGTTTTCCAGGAGTTTCAGTTCGGCCTGTTGCAGGCTGTGGAGATGGACGTCGCGGAGGGAGAGGGCCTTGGCCATCAGTTCTTCACGTTTGCCCTTGTCCTTGGTGACTGCAGCAGAGTAGAGTAGTTCAAAATATTCCGCCTGCCTGCCCGAAAGAGCCAGAATGTCTTTGGCGGCTGGGAGTGCATGGGCGGGAAGGTGCTGTTTTTTTTGAAGCACTCGATAGAGGTAGCTGGAATCCAGTCCCAGCTTGTCGCCCATCATGCGGTAACTGTACAAGGGCATCTCCGCCTTCCTGCGGTCGTAGTACTCCTTCAGAAAGTCCCGGTAGTCCTGTGTGTCAGAAAACTCAATCATTTTGCACAAAAATACCTTTGTTTTTTGCCGAAAAACGCTGTTTTTTTAGCTTTTGCTTGGATAAATTGTCCATGCCGGCTATCCAGATTGTGATGGTTGTCACAAATCGGGCGTACCCCTTGACGGTTTCGCTAGATATTTCTATATATGAAAATATGAATGATTGTTCATATATTGATAAAAACCTTTCTCTGGACACCCTCTTCGAGCTGTCCGAATTCTTCAAGTTTTTCGGGGACACCACCCGAATCCGCATTATCGAGATCCTCATGTCGGGGGAGATTTCGGTGAACGAGATTGCTGAAAAGTTGCAACTGGGACAGTCCGCGGTGAGCCACCAGCTCCGAATCTTGCGTACGGCTGGGTTGGTGAAACCGCGGCGGGCGGGCCGCACCATCTTTTATAGCTTGGACGATGAGCATATCGGCATGATTTTCAAGACGGGCCTTGCCCACATATTACATAAGAAGGGAGCCTAAGATGCCCGCGTTTCTTGACATTCTGGAAAAGTTTTTCTGGCAGTTCGTAACGCTTTTTTCTGAGATGGCCCCGTTCCTTCTGCTTGGCTTTTTGCTGGCGGGAATCCTGCATGTGTGGGTGCCGAACCACCTGTACGTACCGAAGATTTCTAAACCTAATTTCAAGTCGGTGTTGTGGTCGGCCTTGTTTGGCGTTCCGCTCCCTATATGCAGCTGTGGCGTGATTCCCACCTCCATCGCCCTCAGGCGCGAGGGGGCCAGCAAGGGTGCCAGCGTGAGTTTTTTGATTTCGACGCCTGCTACAGGTGTGGATTCTATTTTGGCAACCTATTCCCTTTTGGGCGGGCCCTTTGCGGTGCTTCGCCCGGTGGCGGCCTTCGCGACGGCTATGCTTGGTGGTGTGTTTACCAACCTGCTGACTAGAGGCGAGAGCGATACAGACGTAAAAGTCATAGGAGAGGCACACCAACTTCACCACGAACACGAACATAGTCATGAGCATGACCGTCACGACGGCGACTGTGAATGCGGACATTGCGAATGCGGACTTTCGGCAGATTCCGAGCCAGAGAAGAGGAGTTTTATAGAGAAGCTGCGGGCCACCGCCGAATACGGCTTTGTGAATATGATCGGCGACGTGAGCAAGTGGCTGGTTATCGGCTTGTTGTTGGGCGCCTTGATTGCGGCTTTTGTGCCTAATGATTTCTTCTTGTTCCTGCACGAGTATCCGTTACTTTGTATGGTGGTGGTGCTGGTGCTTGCCATGCCCATGTACACCTGCGCTACGGGTTCTATTCCGCTGGCTTTGGCTCTTGTTGAGAAAGGCATTACGCCTGGGGCGGCCCTGGTGCTTTTGATGGCGGGGCCTGCCACGAGTATAGCGAGTATGCTGGTGGTAGGGAAGGCCTTTGGTAAGCGGACCCTTGTGGCTTACCTCACGTCTATCGCCTTCGGTGCCATATTCTTTGGCTTTGTCGTGGATACGTTCTTTATGGATAGTTTCCTCGCGTCTATGTTGCCTCACGCTTCTGCGGAGTGTCATGGACACGGGGCTTTGGGCGTGTTCGACTATGTTTGTGCAGGAGTGCTTGCATTGCTCATGATTTATGCGAAGTTTGCCCACAAGGGTTGCGGCTGTCACGGCGGTTGCTGTGAATGCGGATGTGAACATGACCATGATCATGAATGCGGCTGTGACGAGCATGAACACTGCGATTGCGGACATAATCATTGCGATGGTGAGCACGAACATGTGCATTGTGTCACAGTTTACCGTATTAACGGAATGACCTGCAGCCACTGCAAAGCCTGCGTGGAAAAGGCCGCCAGGATGCTGGAAGGCGTAGTGTCTGCCGAGGCCGACGTAGCAAGCAAGGAGCTCCGCGTAAAATGGCACGACGCTGATGATGTGGATGAATCGGCCCTGAAAAAGGCTATCGAGGACGCCGGTTTCGAATTTGGCGGACGATCCTAACCATAATAAATTATATTGTGCACCGTAATGATGCACATCCGTATTACCACAGAGACCAAGAACCGCCTGCTCCGTTTCTACAGGAACAAGCGGGCTTTCGTGTCGCTGGTGGTGTTGGTTTTGGCCTACCTGCTTTCACTGACCAGCCCTTGGACGGTAAACGATGAGCCTCTTTACTTGAAATATAATGGCAAGAGCTATTTCCCGGCTTTTGCGCGTTATAGCGAGCAGGATTTTGGCGGGGAATACCAGACGGAAGCCGATTACGGCAAGCTTTTTGCCGATGTCCGGGACTGCGAAGAGGAAGCTGCAGAGGGTTATACCCGTGCGGGAGGTTGCCCCGAGATGTGGGCCCTGATGCCGCCTATTGCCCACGACCCGCTTAAGGCCGACCTGGAAGAAGAGGGAACGCCACCGTTTGCCCCCAGTGCCCGTCATTGGCTTGGCACCGACAGCAATGGCCGCGACGTGCTTGCGCGCCTGATTCATGGTTTTCGCATTTGCATCTCCTTTAGTCTTTTTCTGACTTTGCTGGGCACCTTCCTGGGAATCGTGATTGGCGGTATCCAGGGGTACCTGGGAAAGTTTTGGGATACGGGCATGCAGCGTATGATAGAGATCTGGTCTTCGCTCCCCATGCTCTATATCGTGATTTTGATCGGAAGCATTTACGGCCGGAGCTTCTGGCTTTTGATTCTGATTATGGCGGCCTTCAACTGGATTTCCCTCAGCTACTATATGCGCGGGGAGTTCCTGAAGCTTCGCAATATGACCTACGTGCAGTCGGCAAAGGTGCTTGGGCTTGGTCATAGGCATATCTTTTTCAAGGAAATCCTGCCAAACGCCCTTACTCCCGTGGTGACGCTATTCCCCTTCACGCTGATTGGCGGTATCGGGAGCCTCACATCCCTTGACTTTTTGGGCTTTGGGCTGCAGCCGCCTACGCCTAGTTGGGGCGAACTGATGAGCCAGGGCTTGAACAACCTTTACGCTCCCTGGATTTCTGTAAGTACAGTGGCGGCCTTGTTTATAACGCTTTTGCTCACCACCTTTGTGGGGGAGGGCGTCCGGGATGCTATGGATCCTAAATCAGGAGACCGTTATGAGTGAGCCGATTCTAAAGGTGGATGGGCTTTCTGTAGCCTTTGGCCATCATAAGAATGGTGAGTTGGCGGCAAAACCAGTACAGGTAACGGACCGGGTCAGTTTCCATATCGATGACGGTGAATTCTTTGCTCTGGTGGGGGAGTCGGGTTGTGGAAAGAGCGTCACCGCCATGGGAATTCTGCGGCTGTTGCCCACACCTTCGGCTAAGGTGGTGGCGGGCTCCGTGCTGTTGCGTCGGGGGGAGGGTGAACCTGTTGACCTAACGAAGATTTCCCTAAAGGAAATGCAGAAGGTCCGCGGTTCCGAAATCGCCTGTATTTTCCAGGAGCCCATGCAGGCCTTGAATCCTGTGCTGACCATCAAGAGGCAGCTCCTGGAAGTGTTCAAGTTTTGCAGGCGGCCTTGCGATGATCCGATGGCGGCAATCTGTAACCTGCTTACCTTGGCGGGTCTCAAGGACACCGACCGTGTGCTGGATTCGTACCCTCATGAACTTTCGGGGGGAATGCTCCAACGTATCTGCATCGTCATGGCGCTGCTCCCGAAACCCAAGCTGATTATCGCCGACGAGCCCACCACGGCCTTGGATGTGACTGTCCAGGCTCAGGTTCTGGCAGTGCTGAAGGACTTGGCTGCCACAACAGGCACCGCGGTACTCTTGATTACCCACAATATGGGAATTGTCTCCCAATATGCGGAACGCATGGCTGTGATGTACGCCGGCCGCATCGTTGAAATGGGGGCCACAAAAGAGGTCATCGGTTCGCCTATGCACCCCTATACCCGAGGGCTCCTGGCTGCTATTCCTGAAAGTCACGAAGATCTTGGAACCTTGCGTTCCATTCCGGGCCAGGTGCCTCACGCCAGGGATTTTGTACAGGGGTGCCGCTTTGCGGACCGCTGCGAATTATGCGACAAGCCTTGCCTGACGGCAGAAGTTCCGCCCTGCGTCAAGGTTGGCACCCACGAAGCCCATTGCTTCAAGATTTAATTTTCTATTTTTACAGCCGTAATTTTTACACGTGACTAAGTCACAGGATTATCGATATGGCAATGCAAGATATGAACGACCAGGTGCAAGCGCGCCTCGCTAAGCTCGAAAAGTTCAAGGAAATGGGTGTGGAGGCTTATCCGCACAAGTTCAACCGTACGCATGATTCCAAGGTTTTGAAAGAAAACAAGGCTGCCCTGATGGCTTCTGGCGAAGAGATTGCTTTCGCCGGTCGCGTGGTCCGTTTTAACCGCAAGGGCAAAATGTGCTTTATGCACCTCAAG
>JAEEGL015588815.1_pt1 | contig 15901 bp, 20 predicted proteins | sample 9134231 | NCBI WGS metagenome assembly JAEEGL01 (sample SAMN16246548, study PRJNA631951) | gut metagenome | biome: gut microbiome; feature: rumen; material: fiber-attached | host: Bos | place: Iran: Karaj | collected 2018-10
CATGTGCGATGCAATACCGAGAAGGCCGGAATTTCAGATCGATGTAAGCAACGTAAAGACGCGAGGCGGCGAATACATTGAAAAGGAATTGCAGCAGGCGGTTGATACGGACGCTGTTACAAGAGCGGCTTTAAATGAGACTATTCAGCTTGCAAAAGACCGTAAACACTGGCTTATATTCTGCACCGGGGTTGAACACGCAAAGCATGTAACGGAATATTTGTGCAAAGCGGGCATTAATACGGTTGTCATAAGCGGCGATCTTGACATGACCACAAGGCGGGAACGCATTGAAGGCTTTAAAAACGGGACTTACCGGGCGGTTGCGAATGTAAACGTGTTAAGCACCGGATTTAATTACCCGGATATTGACTGCCTTGTGATGCTGCGGCCTACGCAAAGCGTAAGCCTGTATATTCAGGCTTGCGGAAGGGGGATAAGGTATTCTCCGAATAAAGAGAACTGTCTTGTGCTGGATTTTGCGGGCAACGTGGCAAGACTGGGGTGCATAAACGATCCTTTGCAGCCGAAAAAGAAAACCGGAAAAGGAAAGCATGAAGGCGAGGGAACGGCCCCGGTAAAGGTTTGTCCGAAGTGCCATTGCTACGCTCCCGCATCTGCTAAATTCTGTCCGTCATGTGATTATGAATTTCCGACTGAAACAAAACTCACGGCTCATGCAAGCCTTGATGAAATTATCAAACGCAAGCAGCGGGAAGAAACCGAGCGGGTTGTGGAAATAACAAGAATAAGATACGCAAAAGTTAACACCAAAAACGGCGTACAGCTTCTTGTTACCTATCATGCAGGCGTTCAGACAGCGGCAAAGGACTGGATCAATCTGGAAACGCCGAAAAGTTTTGTGCAGAATGCGGCAAAAGAATGGATCAGAATACGGAGCAAGACGGGGGCAATACCGGCGAACACGCAGGAGCTTCTTGTGATGTGTTTGCAGGGGAAAATAAGAGAACCGAAAAAGATAACGGTAAAAACCGTAAACGGGTATAATCGGATTGTTTCGTATGATTTCGGAGAGAATAATGGATATTAAGGATTTGCAGGGGATCGAACAATGGTGCTTGTGTTTTGGCAAGACCGGAGAAAAAATTCCGCTGACTGTAAGCCGGAAATGGATCGACAAGGTTAAAAAAGTTTATCCTGAATATTTTGATCCGGGAAACGAGGATTACATTCAGAACGGGGACGATCTGTGGCTGCAATACACGGCAACCGTGAATGAAAAGGGCAGCAAAGTGTATTCCGGAGACTTGGTAAACACCGGAGCAACGGAACCTTTTAGGCAGACATGGCTCACGTATTCCGCAGCGGACAAGATCTGCCGCAACAGTATCATGCTTTTCCCTATCAAACGAGATGTGCAATTCTGCATGGGTTTTGTGTTCACAAAAGAACTTGGCTTAACCATTGCGGATTTTGATCGGAAAGACAGCATTACACCGCAGGAAATAGCGTATCAAGATCAATGGATCGAAAAACTGAACTCATACACCGAGCGCTCCATATCCGGGAACGGTTATCACGTCATTATCAAAGGTCTGATCGATCCTGTAAAATATCCGAACACATCAAAAACAGGCTCCTCCGGCATACGTTCCGGCAAGGCGCACCGGGATCGGGGCATAAACGGATTTGAACTGTATTCACAGGATCGGTTTGCCGTTATGACGGAAAACATGGTTGAGGGCAATTCCGGGGAAATATGCGAACGACAAAAGGAACTGGACGAGCTATGCGCTATTCTGAAAAAGCCCGTATCCCCGGACGATCCCGCCGATCCGGAAACGGAAATTAAAATAGCCGACACGGAAGAACTTGGCAGTCTGATAAACTGGACGATATGCGAGATCACAGCAAGCCCGGAATGCGACAGCTTTTATGAACTGTTTAATGACAGATGCAATTACGACTATGCCGACCCGGAAAAGGCGGTAAGGAACCCGGAATTTAAGTTAAGTTTTCCGTCACGTTCAGAAGCGGATTTCATGCTGATCAGCATAGCGGCTAAATACTGTCCGAACGATGCTGCGGTAAAAGCGATTTTCGCTCAGTCTGATCTTGCCAAAAGACCGAAAGCCACAAGAACGGATTATGTTAACAGAATGGTGGAACGGGTGCGGGCTGATGAAGCCGCTGTTAGTGTATTGCCGTTTGACGAGCATGAACAGACAGCGGAAAACATGCTTGCGAACTTTGACGGGGAAACGGAATTTTCCGATGAACTTGAAGCGGAAGCGGAAAAGAAAGCCCTTGTTGACGAACTCATAAACAGAAAATATTTAGGGGTGGACGCTGAAACAATTCTTGTCAATTCAAAATGGCAGAATGAAAAAACCGATCCGGATTACACTTTGCAGCAACTTTTTGCCGACACAATTCTTGCCTGCGGAATAGTAACTCAGCTTAAAAAGATCGGAGTAACGCCTGATGCGGAATTTCTGCCGTTTTATTCAGACGAGGACACGTCATACAAGCGTTTGTTAGACATGGGCTATATCTGCACAAAGGGTTTCAGCATCAGCGACAATAACGCCCTTATTGTGCCGCCGGTAAGTTCCGGGCTGGTGTACGAGCTTGTGAAATGGAGCTATCAGTCCCGGATAAAACCGATTTTGGAAGTGAGTTTAGCCAGCGTGCTTGCTATCATGTCGGGGATCTGCGGCAAGATGTTTCAATTGCCGACAAATGCCGGGCTGAATAATTACATTATCTTATGCGCCCGTTCGGGTATCGGAAAAGAAGGTCTGCATACAACCAAAAACGATATTATTTACCAGATGAAGCAGCGGTATCCTATGAGCCGCCTTAAAAGGCATATCATAGACGATGATTTTGTTTCCGCTCAGGCTTTGGTGAAAAGATGCGCTCAGGAGGCCGGGGCTACAACCGGGCAGAAGCAGAATAATTTCGGAATACCGGTGGAATTGTATGTGAGCTTTGTAAACTTCCAAAAGGAATTTGGCAAGATCCTCGCAAACATGGCGGATAACACAAGAGACGCTCAGGCGCAGGGGTTAAGAAGTCAGTATTTGAGACTTTACACAAGTTCCGCAAAAGGCGATGTGCTCAGCGGTATGAGCTATTCAAGTTCCGAAAACAACGTATCTGAAGTGAACGCCCCGGCTTTCAGTCTTGTCGGGGAAACCACAATCGGGGGCCTTGCAGATGCGTTAACGCCTACAATGGCGGCAGACGGATTTTTAAGCCGGTTTCTGACCATAACCTACAAAGGGAAAAGCGTTTATCAGAACTATGCGGGGCTGAATATGCCGCTGCCTGATTATGTGCTGAACGAGCTTAACAACCTGTGCATAGACGAGGACAGCTTATCCGGACAATCGGGCGGCGAGTCAAGATTTGTTACAATACAGCTATCCGATCAGGCAAAGGAATTTAACGACATGATCGAAAGGTGGTGCATGACCATGCTGGACGCTGCGGGAGATGCGGAGCATTACCGGCAGGCATGGAACCGCTGTCAGTTAAAGATCCTGAAATTAGCCGGGGTATGCGCCGTAAGTCAGAATCATAACAGTCCGGTGATCAATATACAGCACATGGCATGGGCGATGCGGCTTGTGATGCTTGATATTGCGAATATGTATGCGATGATAACAAACGGAGATACGAATATAACGCTGAACAGCGAGAGCACAATGGCGGGGGCGGTTATGGAAACCTGCGGGAACTTTATTAAAGAAAAGAGCATGATCGTATTATGCAACGCGACTAATTTATCATGGGACGTAATAAAGAAAATGAAAGAAGCCCGTATTGTGCCTTTGAAATATCTGCATTTTATATTAAGCAAGCAGAAGGTATTTTCAAGATACCGCTTCGGATACACAAAGGCGGTGAGTTCAGCCATTGAAAGACTTTGTGCTGACGGATCTTTGGAAACTGTGCCGAAAAGCATGGCATTCAATTTGTACCGCACAAAGGGGGCATGTTACAAGATCTTGGATCAGCGGTGCGTCCAGTAAGCGAAAACGGATTTTTTGAAAACGGATTTTTAATTTTTGAGTATGGGTTATCAGACAGAAAAACGGATTTTCTGTATTGTCTGATAACCGGAAACGGATTTTTATAAATGCGGGGACAACATGGACGAAACAGACAAAAATTCAAACGATGAAAAACGGATTTTTGCAAACGCTGAAAAAGGACAAGCAGGGCAACGCATCAGATTTCCCTCTTATGAATGGAACAACGGTTTCAGATGCGCCGTGGACTGCTATACGGAATTGCTTCACGAACTGCTGCGGGATCTGACAAGAACCAAGCATAAGATCAAGCCGTCAATACTAAACAAATTTAAAGAACTTATACATCAGAACCGCATGGAAATATACGATGAATATTATTGCGGAAACGGATTTTCTGAATTTAATTCGCCGTTTATCCGGGTGAATACGGTGCTTTCCGACAAAAAGAACACTGTAATAGAATGGTACGATCCTAAAAGGAATAAAAAATGAAACAGTATTTAGATTTGATCAGGGACATCATGGCTCACGGAACCGAACGCAAGGACAGAACCGGGGTCGGGACTATTTCAGTATTCGGGCGGCAGATCCGGTTTGACATGAGAAACGGATTCCCGGCTGTTACTACAAAGGCGCTTGCATGGCGTTCGGTTATTAGCGAGCTTTTATGGTTTCTTGAAGGATCAGCAAGCGAGCATCGGCTTGCGGAAATTAAGAACGACAACAAGCCTTATGCGGAATTATCGGAAAAGGAACGGCGGACAATATGGACTGCCAACTATGAGAAACAGGGGCGGGATCTTGGTTATCAAGATGGTTTTTTAGGGAATATTTATGGCCATCAATGGGCAAATTTGTTTGTTATTGATTACTCTACTCTTAAAATTCATAACAAACAAAAAGAACAGCCTGATAATTACGAATACCCTAAATTCGAACAAAAAACAATACAATACAACAATGATTTAGCAGGCAAAATATTCACGTCCAAAAAAGGATATAAATGTGTTGTATTTGATGTAAAACAATCCGGACATACCGGAGTTCATTCTAAATATCTAGTACAATTTTTAAACACCGGTAGCATCAAAGAATTAAGGAGAAACCAACTGACTTCTGGTGATTTTGTAGATAACTATGAAAAAAATGTATTTGGAGTTGGTTGCACTGGTGATGAAATTACTAAAATCAACGGACAACATACTAAAGAGTATATATTGTGGCATAGTATGATGCAACGATGCTATTCACCAAAAAACAGTCATTATAAATCTTACGGAGGACGCGGAGTTACCGTATGTAAAAGGTGGCATTATTTTTCAAATTTTAAAAATGATATTCAGAACTTGCCTTTTTATACCGAATGGAAAAAAGGTTTGAAATATGAATTAGACAAAGATATAAAAGGAGGTAAAGTTTATTCGCCGGAGACTTGTGTATTTACACCATCTGAATGTAATAGAATTTTATCTAAGATAAACACAAAAATGCTTGTATATCAAGGACGAATCTATCCTAGTTTGCGATATTTGCAAGAAGATTACCCTTATTTCACAAGAAAAAAAGTAAACGATATTTTAAACGGAATTTATCAAAATGAACAAGATCATGATTTATCAAAATTAAAATTAAAAGAAAATGAATTTGTCTCGTTTGAATACAAACATATAAATCAAATTGCAAATGCAATCAATATGATTAAATCAGACCCATGGTCAAGGCGTATTGTTGCAAATGCGTGGAATGTGTACGATTTAAATGATATGGCTTTAATGCCCTGCCATTATGCTTTTCAGTTTTACGTGAGCGGCGAAAACGGGGAATATTTAAGCCTGATGTGGAATCAGCGGAGCGTGGATGTTTGTTGTGGGCTGTGCTTCAATATTGCAAGCTACGGGCTGCTGCTGCATATAATCGCAAAAATAACGAACAAAATTCCTTTGGAACTTATCGGAAATCTGGGAGACACGCATATTTATCTGAATCATTTGGACGGGGCAATAGAACAACTGAGCCGGGAACCGAAAAAGCTGCCGGAACTGATATTGCCGGAGAAAGCGGATTATTCGGACATAAACGGATTTTTAAAATCGGTTAAGACAAGCGATTTTAAGCTGAAAGATTACGAGCATTACCCGGCAATTAAATTTGAGATGGCAGTCTGAACCAAAAACGGATTTTCTCTGAAACAGAGAATTAAAAACGGATTTTTATGAGATAATCCCCGGTTTTCAGTCCGAAAACGGATTTTTTTTGCATGATTAAAAACGGATTTTCCCGGGGATAAGCGAAAGGAAAACGGATTTTATGTATTTTGATGATGAAACGCAATGCTTTGTAGTAGAAAGTCCGGCTGCTGTGGCGGTAGGCCGGAAAAAATTCATGATAAACCTGAACCCGTACCGCAATTCGCATTATCAGGTGCTTAACCGAGCTAAAGACGAGTATAAGCGAATGATGCACAATGAGATAGCGGATCTGCCTAAAATGGAACGGGTATCGCTGAATTACGAGGTGTATGTGGGAGACAACCGCATACATGACGGAATGAATATTGTGAGCATTACAAGCAAGTTCTTTTTAGACGCACTTGTAGCATACGGAAAACTTAAAGATGATAACATGAAGATCGTGTGTCATGAGGAATGGAATTACGGCGGCTATGACAAAGGACGGGCAAGGGTAATGATTTATATCAGGCCGCTTTAAAACGTGCGGCAAAACGGATTTTTACGCAATTACCGGGCATTGTAAAAAAGGAAAGGGAAATGATAATCAAATTCGCAAAAAACACACTGGGCTATATCGGAAAAAACGGCGAACTGCCGTGGAAATGCCGGGCAGACTTGCAGGCATTCAAAGAAGCCACAACCGGACAAGTGGTAGTAATGGGCCGAAAAACGTTTGAAAGCATCGGAAAGCCGCTGCCGAACCGCATGAACATTGTCATAACCGAAAATGAAGATTATGCGGAGGAGATGAACCGGAAATATGTAGAACAGCGGGGCATTTTGTTTGTAAAGGGACTGTCCGAGGGCATCAGGACGGCAACCTATTTCACTGAACTGTACGAGACCAGAATAAAGGACTTGTATGTGATCGGCGGGGCGGGAATTATTGAAAGCGTGCTGCGGGAGTATCCGGCCTTGGTAACAAGAATTGAAATCAGCGTGATAAACGATAAGACAAAGGGTGATACGCAGGTGAGCGAAGTGCTGCTGAACAGGCATCAGAAGAAGATCGTGTACCAGTATTACGATCCGGACTGAGAACGGGCAGGAACAGACCAAAAACTAATTTTGTGAACTTGCTCACAAAACTGATAAATAAGTTTTGCAAGTTCAAACGGAATTTGCGACAATGGAATCATCAGCAAGGGCAACCGGCTGGTGATTTTTTAACACTGATAATCAGGACGGACTTATGAAAGAGCTTACTGCAATAACCACTTACAAAGAACTTGAACAAACAGCAAAAGAGAATAATTGTTTTGACGTGATTTCAGAATTTGAGGATTACTGGGACGATAAAGAACCTGCTGCAAGCAACATTAAGATGATAATGGATGCTTTATGTGACGGAGACTATCTTTCCCGGCAAAACTGGACGGAAGAAGAAGTGAATGCTGCATACGAGTTTTTAGAAAGCGTTTTGTAAAGGATAAAAGTGAAGTAGTTCACAAATTTGATAAAAGAAAGTTTACTATCAAAATCAGCGGTAGTAAACTTGTAAACAGAAAGCGGCAATAATGCCGCCAAACATAGAGGAAGCAAAAATGAAAATTTTAATGCCACAAGACAAACTGATGATTTGCGAAGAAATTGTTGTAACAAATGTGCCAGCCGTATATTCAGACAAAGTAAAAACTGCGGCTATGAATATTAGATATTTTTGCATAAATAATATCGTTCAAACAATAGATGATGCTGAAGAATTACAAGACCTTCCTTATATTCTGAGCAAGATTATCACTGTTTTAGAATATAACGGCGGCTTTGCCGGAATTGTTAAAAACAGTTATTTTAAAACAGATAACATTTTGGAATCATGTATTTTATTTTCTGATTATGAAGAAGATATGCTGATCAGACTTGCAGAAAATTTAACCGAAGAAGAAAGCGACGCGCTGATCGGTTACTGCGGAACACTGAGCAAAATTTTTGACAACTGGGCATAAGGAGGAAACAAAATGAAAACAATAACCGCCGAACACAAACTTGCAATGATTGCCTTGCTGGTTAACGGCATGGCTAAATCAAAACTGAGCAAAAAAGCCGCTTACGAAGCATCGAACTTGCAGCGGGCAATGACTGACAACCTGATAAACAGGGTCGGCAATACCGATGAATTTTACGACATGTTATATGTTTTCGGTTATGTGTGCGATATGCTGGAGCAAAATATCGGCAATTATCGCATGATAACAGAAAGCAAATGGAAAACAGACTGCATCCCGGAAGATGCCCTGATCAGACTGCCGGAAAGCGGGGGCTGTCTGTACTGCGAAATAAGTAAAAAACTCTCTGATAAGGAAAAATGGGATATTGCAGTCTGTATCCGTGATTTAATCATGCGGGTGAATCACTGGGAACTGAAAAACATGGAGGGCAAATAAGATGTGTTATCTGAGAACTAAAGATGAAGGACTTATCAGCCCGTATGAATTAAAGGATTTTTTGGAAACGATTTTTAATCGTGAATCAGCCGAACAGATTATTGACGCTTGTGACGAATACGAATACAACAACACGTGCGATCCCCGTGAACTGAACGGGGAATACTTGCAGCACCTTGCGGAAAACTATGACAGCAGCGACACGGTCGGGACTATTGAAAACATGGTTGACAATATCCGGGATAACCTGTCAAAAATCAGAAGCAAAAATCCGGCTTTACATGATGCTTTGGAGGGCTTATCTGATCTCATGGGCTATATCAGAGGGCTTGCAGTAGTAGCTGAATAGGGAAAAGGAAAACAAAAAAAAGTCTCAAATTGTGATTAAGTTCACAAAACTGAAAAAGAGGTTTTGCAAAACCGAAAGCAATTTGAGATAATGAAAATGTTCCGAACGGGAACGAACAAACACTAACTTAACAAAGGAAATTACATTATGTGTACTGTAAATGACTTGGTAAAAGAGCAAATTGGCGGACTTGTTAACAATGGCGACATCCTTGCGGCTTGGAGACAGGCGCAGGAAGTACTGGAAACGGTAAAGGCTTATGAAATGGAACTCCGCAAAAAACTTGTGCAGGAAACCTTTAAAGAGTCTGTAACCGGCAAGAACAAGGCTGATGTGCCGGGCGGCGAACTGATTTTCACAAAGAAGTTTAATACTACCGTTGACGAAACGCTTTTTGATAAGGTTGCGGCTGAAGCGGAGGTTGTCGGGGTTGATGTTGGCAGTCTGTTTAAGGTTAAGCATTCGCTGGATAACAAGAAGTATAAAATGCTTACTGAGGAGCAAAAGGAAATTGTGGATCAGACTTTGGTAACAAAAGAAGCCGCCCCGACCTTGGAATTTAAGGCAAAGGTTATTGACTAAAAACGGATCGGCGGGGAGCAATCCCCGCTTTCAGGAAACAAACGTAGAGGAAAATAAAATGACTGAGATTATCACTAGCTACAACGAATTAATTAAGTATCACATCAGAGAAATTAAGAATGAAATGAGAGGGTTGCTTACAACCGTGGATTGGCGGGACACAACGTGCGATTGCTGGATTGAATGCGTGAATGATCAGGGCGAAAAAGTTCGTCTCGTTCCCGACAAAACCGGATGGCAGGATCTCCGGAAGGAGGTTATGGTCATGAACACTGCCACTGGTCGCAACCGCAAGTTGTTCTTTACAGATGATGGGCGGCCTAATGAAACGACCTTAAAGGATCCGGAATTGGTTAATATTTTGTGGAGCATTCCGAATCCAGTCTTAGAGTGGGCAAGCAAGAGAGCGGCATAACGGAATTTAAGGAGATAAGAAAATGTTTGTATTCAGCAGATTACATGAGCTTGATAAGGCAACCGAAGAAATTAATCAGCAGTTAATCAGAAAATGTCCTGAGTTTAGAATGAAATACATTGTATCAGATCACTTGGAATTAGACCTTATAAAATCTGATAAAGCAGGAAAAAAGGTTGTAGGGCTTTGTATGAGAAACGCTTCTGAAGATGCGGTTATAGCAGGTGTTACTTTCTTTTATCGGGTGCTTGCATTGAATAACCGTCCGAGATCAAAAAATAATGTAAAAGAGCTTTTTGAATGTATTCAGCATGGTGCTTTTTACAAATGGGATTAAAGGATAAGGGAGATAAAAAGATGTTTTACATGGTAGAAACGCTGAATAATTGCGGGTTTGGATGCCGGAGAGCGGTTAAACTGGGAAGCGATACTCTGAGAGCGGCAAGAAAGGAAGCGACCAAAAAGCAATTCTTTCAGGGAACGATCCTTTACATAGGAACGGAAATTGACAGGATCGGATTTTTGACCGATGCGGAAATTGTGTATCAAAACGGAAAATGGCAAAAATGCCGAGAAAACAAATACGGCGAGGCAGCATAATGCTATAATCTGAGACGGGGCGGGAATAAGCCGCCCTTGTTCAGAAGCAGGGTAAACGGATTATATATGGCTGATATACATATCGGGTTAAGAGAATGTGAGATCGAATACAATGACGGACGGGAAGCCGCAGGAATAGAAGTAGTTTTCCGGGATGAACTCAAAACTGAAATTTATGCTGAGATTATTCCGGAAATTGAGATATTGACGGAATTTAGACAAACGGAAATTATGATAAGTTTTGCCGATGCTTATTTCAGGTTTAAGATGTATTCTGAGATAAGGCAGGTTAACGGGGAAACGATATGGGACGATCTGAAAAAGATCGCAGCCGGGTTAAGGTTAGCAGTAAAAAATTATTTTGAAATGCCTTGACAGGCCGGAAAACGGATTTTATAATACAGGTTGTATTTCATTTTTCATATTTTGGTTTTAATTTGACTCTATGTTTGTTTTGCCCGCAGCGCTGCGGGCTTTTTTTTGTGCTTTGTGATAACCGGACGGGGCCAGTAACATGACGGATTTGCGGGTGAGTACGCAAACGGATTTTGCTATTGTGGTATGATCTGAAAACGGATTTTTTCAGACAGGAGGTTAACCGGGAATGAATTTTCTGAAAATTGAAGAATGCGAAAGCAATAACGGTTATGGCTTTGGCACTACATTGTATGTATCAGGTTGCCCCAGAAGATGCAAGGGTTGTTTTAACGAGGCCGGCTGGAAACGGAAAGCGGGGACGGAATTTACCGAAGAAAACTATGAGTATTTAGAGCATTGTCTGAGCCGGGGTTATATTCAGCGGTTAAGTTTTTCCGGGGGCGATCCCCTTGCTCCTTGGAATCGGGCCGGGGTACTTGAGATTTGTGCTAGGGTAAAAGAAAAGTTTGGCAAAGACATTATCACTTGGATCTACACGGGCTATCAGCTTTTGGATTTTAAGTCAGGAAAAGAAGGTTTTGCACAATGCCGGGGCCTGACAGCTTATGACGGATCGCCTGAACTTGAAAACGGATTTTTGCAGCCGGAAACGGATTTAAAAACGGATTTTGAAAAGCAAGGGGGCGGCCGGTTCCATATCAGACAATGGAATGAGGAAAACGGATTTTTTTATCATTTGAGTAAATATACGGATTTTTTGGTTGACGGGGAATACAAACAGGAAGAAACGCATACAGAGCCGTTTAGAGGATCAGATAATCAAATTTTGTGGGCTTGCAGAAACAACCGCTGGTGGATAGTGCAATGATAAGTAAAGAAAATTTAGCAAGGGCAGCAGCAGAGCCGGAAAAGTTTAAACTGCTGGAGAAAGTGCCGTTTGATTTTATGCCGGTATCCGCAGCAGGGCAGCAGTTTGAAAAGGTTGTGCTATCTGATATGGAAGTGCCGGAAAAACGCATCAGAAAGCTGGTGATACTGGATACTGAGACAACCGGGGTGGATAATTCCGCCGAGCTTATAGAACTTGCTTTTTGCGTTTGCAGCTATGACGTGAGGACAAGAACGGTACTGAGCATTGATTGCTGTTTTGACGCTTTCAGCAAGCCTGAAAAGCCTATAAGCAAAGAGGTTTCGGAGTTAACTCATATTACAAATGAGATGCTCCCGAACAAAAAATTATATCATGATGATTTTAAGGAATATTTGCCGGAGAAGTGTTTAGTTGTGGCCCATAATGCCGGATTTGATCGACGGATCTTAGAAAAGACTTATCCTTATGTGTTAGCCGATCTTCACTGGGCAGACAGTATGACTGAAATAGACTGGCGGCAAAAAGGCTTTAACGGCAAGGGCTTAGAGATGCTGTTAGTGCAGGCGGGCTATTGGTATGACGCTCACAGGGCGATAAATGATGTGTTAGCCTTGTTATGGCTGATCATACAAACCGGGACACTGGCGGAACTTTGCAATAACGCAAGCAAGGTGAGTCTGGAAGTGCGGTTAAGCGTCAGTTATGCGGAAAAAGATGCGGTTAAGGCTTTAGGGTTCAGGTTCAGGGGTGAGGACAAGACATGGAGCCGGAATTTTGAGAGCATGGCTGCATGGCAGGAAACGCAAAAAAGCCTGCCGAAGTCCGCAAAAACTGTATCAGTTCAGGTATCAAACAGTCAGACAAGGTTTAAATAATATTCTAACAAGATCTAACAAGGTTCCAACAAGCCCGGATTATTTTTTGTGATAGCCCGGTTTGTTTTTATATGAAAACGGATAATTTTTAGGCATAATCCGGGAAGGCTTGCGGCATAAGGGCTGCAAGTCTTTTTTATTGTGTTTTGCATTATTTTTGTGAACTATATCACAAAACGGATAAAAGACTTTTGCAAACGGAAAACGGTTTTGAGATAATGGAAACATACAAACACGGCAAGGGGGCAGATAGTCCCCATTACCTAAAGATAGAACTACAAACGGATTTTTTAACATAAACGGAGTCAAAAATGAATCTCAATATCAAAACCACTGAACTGAATCAGATTGTAAACGAAATTAAAGCCCTTCCGATTTTAAAGGCAAAATACAACAAATCAGATGATCGGCTTTATTTCAGTTTTGGGAAAAATATTGAAGTTATCCGCAGCTACAAATATCAGGGCAGAACAGTTTATCAGTCATGGGGGATCGGTAATATTGATAGCATATATGATACAAATGATCCGGTTATTATTGACACTTGTGAGATCATGGACTTTTTAAAAGGTTTTGCAAGCAAGGAAGAAAAGGTTTTAACCGGGAGTATTGATGTAAACAAGCTGAAAATTGAAAACGTTGAAATCAGTTTGAGCGTTACCAGCATTTTAAGTTTACCGTATTTTTACAATGATGAATATACAGGGCATGTAGTTATGCCGGCAGATATGTTAAAAACCGTGATTGATAACGTTGCAAATTTCAATTACAGGAAAGTTCTGGAGGGCGTGCATATTACCAAACGAAACGGGAAACTAATCTGCGAGGGATCGGACGCTCACAGGGCAGCAATAAAGGAAACTGATTTAGCGGAAATCACGGAAAAGGAAATGCCGTTAGATATTATTATCCCGAAATTAGCTGTAAATGCCATTCTGCGTAAAAAGCAGGAAAAGATCGCCATAACTTATAACCGGAGGCATATTAAATGCGGAAATATTATCGCAGAATTGATTGATGATAAATACCCAAATATCCCGATGATTATTCCGAGTCATTGCAACGAAAAGATCGAGATCGAGTTGAAAGAACTTGAAAAGGCTATAAAGAATCTGAGAGGCAAAACAAATAGTCTGAACGATGCTATTGAGTTATGCGAGCAGGTAATAAATGCCAAGTTTGGCAGCGAGGCAATCAAGACAAAAACTTATCGTAACTGGTGGGATCCGGTATGGCTGAAAAGGGAATTTATTGAAGAATTTATCAAATCAGTCAAAAAATTATGCGGTAATCATACGGTTATTTTTGAAAAGAAGTCAGGAAGTAACTGTATAAAATTTAGTCTGGCTGATAATAACGAATTTACGGGAGTTATGTCACGAATAATCGTATAACGATTAAATTTTATCCGCATCGGGGCCTTTTATCCGATTATGTGAACTGCATCACAAAAACGATAAAAGGTTCTCGACAGCGAAAAAATTTAGCAGGATAATAGAAACTGTTCAGACGGCAGGAGCCGCCAAAACTAAACTTGTTAAAAATAAGGATTTTTTTATGGTACAGGTAAATACTGAAATTGATTTTACTAATTATGGCGATCTCGATATGTTCTGGGGGCAGGCAAAAGAGTTTTTAAAAAACCGGACTCACAGTGAACTTGAAATGTTAGATCAATTTTTTAATGAATGCTATTCAGAAGGTAATTTAACCTTGACAGAATTAAACGATATTTTAGCGTATGATTCAGATTATTTGTTAGAAAATGCTTTAGGATATTTAAAAGATCAGAATGGAGAATTTCAAAATCCGGATATTTTAACAGATATTAATTGTGAACAAATCACCTATGATCAGTTTGAACAGATTATTTTTAATAGCCCGGAAGTCATGGAATATATTTCAGACAAAACAAAGGATTATATTTTAAATTTTAAAATGGAAGGAGCCGCGGCAGAAGATCAACACTTCCCGTATTGGGTCGAAAAGATACAGGAAAAAACCGATCCGGATAGTGATATTTATGACGAGTTAACCGATCTTATTAGTATCAGATTTGAGTCCGAAAATTGGAATTTTAACGATTAAATATTTTTTTGCGGGATTATTTCAGATCCCGCATTTTACAGGAGATTATATTATGGCACGTTTAACCGAAAAACAGATCGACACGATTTTTAATGAAATAAACAAAAAATTAGAAAAGTATAATTTAAAAGCTAAATTCTGGAGTCCTTGGATCTCTCCCGGTTTAGGTTTATGCAAAAATGGGGAAAGCGGGATCACTTATGACAGGGTTTTCAGTAACAAGCGGGATCGGTATGATGCAATGTGCAGATTTTTGCGGATTTTAAATTTAATTGAGGAAAAAGATTTTAGGCAGGACGAGATCGGCAGATTATTTGAAATTGCAGGCGGGAATTATTATTAAAATTTTAATATATCCGGGAGTTTTCCCGGATTTTACAGACATGGAGAAATTAAAATGATTATTTTAGAAAAGGATTTAAGCAAGATCGAGTTATCCGATATTATCAGATTAAAAGATAAAAAATCCGCAGATTTTATAGATTATTCGCTGGATGATCTCAGCTATGAAGTGCTATTGAATAATTTTAACGATTTGTGCTTTGATAACGATATAAGCACATTATCAGAACTGTTAAATACTGATGCCGGAGATCGTATTATTTCAGAATATACAGACTTAGAAAATTTAAAGAATTTAACCGGAGTTATGGAGCCGGATGATTATAAGAATCTGATATTTTTTGATTTATCAGAAATTAAAGAAATGATTACAGGATCGGATTATTTAGAAAAAATACAGGATTATTTGTGGGATAATTTCAGAAGGTGTTTTTCATGGATAACTGATAATAGTAACTTATGGGAAAATGCTAACAGATTATTTTTTGACAATTATCAAACCGAAGAAACAATTAATTTTATTAAAAACGGAGATATTAAAACAGATACAGATTTAAGTAAATGGATAATTAGTAGTTTTTGCCCGAGATGCGATTTTACCGGGGTTTTTCATATAAATATATAAACATGGAGAAATTAAAAAATGATAAATTTGAGAAAAGCCAACGTTTTTTATTCACATATTGACGTTATTTTAAATAATGAAGTTATAGCCTTCTATGACGAGTTTGAAAAAATAGATCCGGAGGATTTTTTAAGCGATCAGGTCGAATTATTGCCTC
>JAEEGL010331029.1_pt1 | contig 15900 bp, 8 predicted proteins | sample 9134231 | NCBI WGS metagenome assembly JAEEGL01 (sample SAMN16246548, study PRJNA631951) | gut metagenome | biome: gut microbiome; feature: rumen; material: fiber-attached | host: Bos | place: Iran: Karaj | collected 2018-10
CACTATACTCGTTGTCAACATAGGTCATGAACGGCATGAAATCACCATCGGTAGCGCTGTACTGATAGGCCACGTCGAAGTTGAAGCCACCCGTGCTGTAACCCACACCGCAAGTGATGCGATTGGTAGCCTTCCAGTTGGTGAAGTCGGTTGCTGAGCTGTAGTAGCTACCGTTCGACTGGATGGTGCCATCCTTGAAGCCATCGGCCTTGTACATGGGGCTGACGTAGTTGTAGCCAAAACGTACGGCAATGCTGGGATCGGGCTTGTATTCAAGGCCCAGTTTCAGGGTTGAGACGCCCTTCAAGGTCTGCTTTGTGTGATCGTTCATGGCCACGTCGCTCTCGCTCTCCTCATAGTAGTCGTCATACCAGTAGTCGTAGTAGCCACCAGTCTTGACACGTGTATCGAGATGAGCATAGTCGGCATACTCATAGCTGGCACCCAAAGCGAGGAAGTTGCCAACGGTGTGACCAAGGCTCAGGCCGAACTTCCAAGGCGTATAGAGTTTGAACTCATAGGTTTCGCCAGAGCTGTCCTTGCCACCTGTGTTGTCGAACACTTCCGTATAGTTGGAAGTCTTGAGGTCATACCACGTCGGAGTTGCCACAGAGAGACCCATGCGGAACGGCGAAGTCTCGACAGGACGGAAGATGACGCCAGCTGTGATGTTGGCACCTGCACCATCAATACGGCGCTCATCGGCCACGGTCAACTGATAGTTGCCATCAGGACCACTCAGCTGCTCGACATATTCGCCATAGTGACGATAGTTAACGTCGCGCAGTCCGATGGTCATACCCAGATAGACACGATCGTTGATGTTGCCGCTGATGTTGAAGTCGTAGGCACCTACATAGCCTTTATGTGCACGGTCGAGAGTATAGCTCGAAGCAGGATCGTAGCCCCACATGTCATAGTAGTTCAACCCACGTGCATAGATGTCGTCAAGCTGATTGCAAGAAACGTAGGGACGATCGAAGTCAGGCACGTAGTTCAACTCGCCATCCTTGACGATGGGCTCGCCATCGCGCTGTTTGTAAAGGATGCCGTCATAGCCTTGGGCAATGTCAATGGCCGACACATAAGCCTTGTCGTACGTGAGTTTGTTCTGCGATGCATTGTCCAGACGATCGGCAGCCGAAAGGATAAAGTCGAAGTTACGGCTCTTATGGTAGTTGAAACCGAAGTTGACGAACGATTTGGCGCCCGAACGTGCTGCATAGACGAAACCTATCTGGTCGAAGCTCAGGTTGGTCTTGTTGCCACTGGAGAACTCCACCGCATCCTGCTGGGAGACAAGTCCGAACGACGTACTGACGGTCGATTTACGGAAAAGGCCGATACCTGCAGGGTTCGTAGAGATGGTAGAGATGTCGGCACCCAGTGCCTCCATGGCTCCACCCATGCCCACATAGCGAGCTGTACCATTGAGGTCTTCAGCAGCTATCTTGGCGTTCTCGTAGGTTTCCTGTGCCATCAGGGGCATAGCAGCAAACGCCATAGCCACGATAACAAAATATTTCTTCATAGTCATGATGTAATTGCTTTATTTCTGATTGTGTTGATGTTTATTTAATAAGGTGGGCAGGCAGCGCAGCCTGCCCCACTCCATTTGTGCCATTGCTTAGCGACGTCCGCCAAAGCCGCCACCTCCAGAGCGACCACCACCGCCGCCTCCGCCAGAAGAACGGGAGCCTCCGAAGCTGCCACCACCGCCTCCGCTGTAGCTACCGCTGGAGGAACTGCTGCGCGCAGGTGCGCTGTAGCTGCCTCCATAGCTGGAACTACTGGAGCGTGATCCGCCAAAGTTGCCGCTTGGTGTGCTACTGTAGCCTGATCCACCGCTGCGAGTGTTCACGCGAATGCTGCCATTGTTGCTGCGCGAGGCCGTCGAACGCGAGCCGAACGTGCCAGCACGCGAGCCTCCGAACGTACCTGCAGAATAGGAACGTGAGCGTCCGTTGAAGGATCCGCTGTTGTTACGTCCATAGGAAGCATATCCATGGTTGCGGGTTCCGGTCACCCCATCAGTGTAGGCATAGCCGATATTGCCGCCATAGTAGCGTCCTCCCCAGCCGTTGTAGCCATAGTACCAAGGATCGTACCAGCCATAGTAACCATGGTAGTAGGGATAGCCCCAGCCATAGCCCCAGCCGTAGTAACCATAGTACCAGGGATCGTACCAAGGATCATACCAGCCATAATAGCCGGAATACCAAGGGCCGTACCAGCCGTGATAGCCCCACGGACGCCATCCCCAATGGCCATAGAACCAGGGATCATACCAGCCATAGTAGTCATCCCAGCGACTCATCCGACGGCTGTAGGTGTAGTCCTCGTCTTCGTTTTTGTACTGCTTGGGAGCCACCCACATCGTATCGACATACGAAGTGTCGGGATAGATACCCGTACCAGCCTGGAACTCGATGATGTCATTGCCAAGCGAATCGACACCCACTTTCTGGAAGCGGCTGCGGAACTTGCCGTGGCGGTTGTACTCATCGACGTCGCGTGTGGAGCCTACATAGTAAGCAGGCTTATCCTGATAGGAGCTCTTCTTCTCGGCCTTACTCTTCGAAGGGGTGAAGTAAAGGTCGTCGTCCTGAGCCATCATCGAAAGTGGCATCGCTCCAGCGAGGACGAAAAACAGAAAAATCTTTTTCATTTTCATTGTTACTCCTTTTTAATTATTATTCTTTATTTATCTGTCAAGTGTGGCAGCAAATGCTTAAAAAGCCGCTATCCACTCTTTCACGATGCAAAAATAATGCTAATTTTAATGCAAAAATACGGAAAAACCCTAAACAATGGTAGGTTTTTCCCTATTTTTTATAATTTTGCAGAGAAATTTAACGTATCAGCAATGAAATACAATGCCGTTGACTTCAAAATAAGATGCGACGAAGCACTCATGCAGACGTGTCGCGAATTGCTGGCGGATGCAGCTGGCGAAGCAGGCTTCGAATCGTTCGAGGACACAGAAGATGGCCTGAAGGGCTATGTGCAGACCGACCTCTTCCATGCCGTACAGCTGGACGAAGCCATCAAATTGTTCCCCATCGAGGGCGTCGACATCAGCTACGAAGTGAGCGAAGTGGAAGATCAAGACTGGAACGAGACGTGGGAGGAACAAGGCTTCGACCCTATCATCATCGACGAACGTTGCATCATTTACGATGCCCGGCAGCAGGGCGACACCCCGCTTTGTGCCCATCTGGCCCCCCTCCGCATCGGGATTGAGGCCCGTATGGCGTTTGGAACCGGCACTCACGAGACCACCCGTATGGTCGTAGCCCGCCTGCTGGACTTACCTTTGGAGGGCAAACGCGTGCTCGATTGTGGCTGTGGCACAGGCATCTTGGCCATCGTAGCAGCTAAATGCGGAGCCCGCGAAGCTATCGCCTACGACATCGACGAATGGAGTGTGGAGAACACCCTGCACAATGCCGAGCTGAACGACGTCAGCTGCATCACCGCCTTATGTGGCGATTCGAGTGTGCTCTCCCATGTGAGCGGCGTTTTCGATGTGGTGTTGGCCAACATCAACCGCAACATTCTGTTGGCCGACATGCGCCACTTTGCCGAGGTACTTGCCACAGATGGAACGCTCATCCTGAGCGGATTCTACGAGGAAGACATCGCCCTCATCACCACCGAGGCCCAGAAACATGGACTTCATCCCGTAGGCACGACGACCGAAAACAACTGGGCATGCGTCGCCTTCAAGCGTTAACGCGAGGGCGTTTCAGCGGCATTTAGACCATTGAGCAAGGCTTTAATTTCAACAAAGCAATACTTTGATAGTCAAAGAACTATACTCTAATGACTAAAGAGCTATGCTCTAATAGTTGCAGAGCTATGCTTTAACACTTACAAAGCTATGACTTACAGGTCAGAAAGCAATGCTCCACAGGTCAGAAAGCAATGCTTTATAGGGGTACAAAGCTATGCTCTATAGGGGTATAAAGCTATGCTTTACGACTATAAAGCGACACTGTTTTTCCAGTAATTATACTGCTTTTTTTGAAAAAACCGCTAGAGAGACCGATAGTTTACAATCTTTTTTGTAATTTTGCAGGTTGAAACGTAATTGAACAAGAAATCATAAGATAACAGCAAACATATGGTAACGAAAGACGAGAACCCCATTGAAGAGCGTAAATCGCTGAGTTTTGTTGAACAGATTGTCGAAAAAGACCTCGCAGAAGGCAAGAACGGAGGACGCCTGCAGACACGTTTCCCGCCAGAACCCAACGGCTATCTGCACATCGGTCACGCCAAAGCCATAGCCATGGACTTCGGAGTTGCCGAGAATTACGGTGGCATTTGCAACCTGCGCTTCGACGACACCAATCCACAGAAAGAGGATACCGAATATATTGAGAGCATCGAGCACGACATCAAGTGGCTTGGCTTCAAGTGGGCAAACGTCTATTATGCCAGCGACTACTTCCAGGAGTTGTGGGACTTTGCCGTATGGCTCATCAAGCAAGGCCGTGCCTACGTCGACGAGCAGAGCGCCGAGGTGATTGCACAGCAGAAAGGCACCACGACGTCGCCTGGACAGAACAGTCCCTATCGCGATCGTCCCGTTGAGGAGAACCTGCGCCTGTTCGAGTTCATGAACAGCGGCGAATGTCAGCCAGGCACACTCGTGCTGCGTGCCAAAATCGACATGGCTCACCCCAACATGCTCTTCCGCGATCCGCTCATCTACCGCGTCCTGAACATTCCCCACGTGAAAACGGGTTCGAAATGGAACGCCTACCCCATGTACGACTTCACCCATGGACAGTGCGACTATCTTGAAGGCGTCACCCATTCGCTGTGCACCCTCGAGTTTGTCGAGCATCGTCCCCTTTACGACCTGTTCGTGACGTGGATGAAGGAATGGAAGGGCGAGACCGACAACATAGAGGACAACCGTCCCCGCCAGACTGAGTTCAATAAGCTGAACCTGAGCTATACGCTGATGTCGAAGCGCAATCTGTTGGCCTTGGTCAACGAGCATCTCGTCAGCGGATGGGACGATCCTCGCATGCCGACTATCTGCGGTTTCCGTCGTCGTGGCTATAGCCCTGAAAGCATCCTGAAGTTCATCAAGAAGATCGGTTACACCACTTACGACGCACTCAATGAGATTCAGCTGTTGGAGAGTGCCGTTCGCGACGACCTCAACGGCCGTGCCATCCGCGTTTCGGCCGTGCTCGATCCTGTTCGCGTGGTCATCACCAACTATCCAGAAGGCCAGATCGAACAGCTCACCGCCATCAACAATCCAGAAAACGAAGCCGATGGCACCCACACCGTGGAGTTTGGCCGTGAGATTTGGATTGAGCGCGACGACTTCCAGGCCGTAGCCGAGAAGAAGTTCATGCGCCTGGCTCCGGGCAAAGAGGTACGTCTGAAGAATGCATACATCATCAAATGCGACGAGGAACATCCCTTCGACCAAGACGCCGACGGCCGTATCACCACCATCTACTGCACCTATGACCCCGAGACACGTAGCGGTATGCCCGGCGCTAACCGCAAGATCAAGGGCAAGACGCTCCACTGGGTCAGCTGCGCACATGCCGTCAAGGCCGAAGTAAGGCTCTACGAGCGACTGTGGAAGGTTGAGAATCCGCGCGATGACATGGCCGCCATCCGCGAAGAGCAGCAATGTGATGCCGTCACAGCGATGAAGCAGATCATCAATCCCGACTCCCTACACGTGCTGAGCGAATGCTATGTGGAGCCCTTCGCCGCCACCATGAAACCCGGTCAGTACCTGCAGTTCCAGCGCATCGGCTACTTCATGGCCGACCTAGACAGCACTCCTGAACACATCGTGTTCAACAAGACTGTAGGACTGAAGAGTTTCTAAACGCGTAACACCAACGAACAGACACTTGAAGTTTTCCGATAAATATTACGAAAGTAAAGAGTTCCAACAGATACTCGCCCGCTATGAAGCCGCCAAGGCCGACGGACGGAGCCTCTACATGGAACCCGAAGAACTTGCCGACATTGCCGAGTATTACCAAATGCTCGGCAATGGCGTCGAAGCTACTAATGTCTTAGAGCATGGATTGAGCATGTTCCCAGGGTCGGACATACTGCTTGCCCTGCGTGCACGCATGGCTTTGTTCAACAACAACGACATCGCCATGGCTCAGCAATACGTCAGCCAGATTGTCGATACGACATCGTTCGAATACTACTACATCGTCGCTGAAATCATGTTAGCCGACAAACGGCCCGACGATGCCGACCAGTATCTGAACGACGTCGTCAGCAAAATCGACGACGAAGAGGAGCGTGACGACTTCTATGTGGACTCGGCCATGCTCTTTGCCGACTACAATTACTACGACATAGCAGCCACTTGGCTGGAGCGGTCGACCGACTACGAGGCCGACGACTACAAACAGCTGCAAGGCAAAATCGCCCTGCACAAAGGTAATTACGAAGAGAGTGAGCGCATATTCAACGAGCTTCTCGACCGCGACCCATTCTCGGCACCTTATTGGAACAGCCTTGCCTCGACACAACTCCTGAAGGGCAACGCACGCGAATCTATCGAAAGCAGCGAGTATTCCATTGCCATCAATCCCGAAGATCCCGACGCTCTGCTCAACAAAGCGAACGGACTCTTGCGACTGGGCAACTACACCGAGGCGCGAAACTATTACCATCGCTTCAGCGAACTGTATCCCGACGACGAAGTGGGCTATCTTTTTGAAGGTGTCTGCTGCCTCAACGACGAGTCAATCGATGATGCTATTGCCTTCTATCTCAAAGCCGAGAAAGTGGCACTTCAGCACCAGCCGGCATCCAACGCTAATCTCCTCGACATCTATAACGAGCTGGCATTGGCCTACGCGCTCAAGCACGACAGTGAAAAGGCGATGAGCTATAATGACAAAATGGCAGAGATACCCGATGCCGACACCGACGAAGTGCTCGTCATGCGTGGCCATCTGCTCATGTCAATGGGTCAGATAAAAGAAGGACGCGATGCCTACATACAGGCGCTCAAGCACTCCGACGGATCGCCAAAGATATTTCTGAAAATTGCCATCAGCACGTACGACCTGCGTCTCTACGACCATTCCTATCGCATGTTCCAGTTCCTGAGAAGGAATACTGACGACAGCTGGAACGAAGGATACTCCTACGAAGCACTCTGTTGCTATGCCCTGCACAAGGACGACGAGTTCCTTGAGGCCGTAAAAATGGCCATTGAGAAGAACCCTTATGAGGCTCAGTTGGTGCTGTCCGACGTCTTTCCTCCCGATCTTGAAGTGAAAGACTACTACCAATGGCTGCTTGAAGGCAACACACCCCTCATCTAATCAACAAACAAGAACAAACAGTAATGGAATTCTACCAATTCATTCTCGAACACCTCAACTACTATTGGATATGGTTTCTGATGCTTCTTGAGAGTACGGTCATCCCCGTTCCCTCTGAGTTTGTGGTGCCGCCTGCCGCCTATTTTGCTGCCAGCGGCCATCTCAACGTGTGGCTTGTCATTCTGGCAGCTACCATCGGTGCCGACTGCGGGGCTACCATCAACTACTTTGCAGGCCGCTATTTGGGCCGCCCCATCATCTATCGCTTTGCCAACAGCCGTTGGGGACACCTGTGTCTGCTCAATCAAGAGAAGGTAGAGAAAAGCGAACGCTACTTCAATCGCCACGGCATCGTGGCCACGCTCACTGGTCGTTTTGTGCCAGTCATACGCCATCTCATCTCTATTCCTGCCGGTATGGCACGCATGGGCTATTGGAAATTCCTGCTCTACACGACCATCGGTGCCGGTCTATGGCACTCTGTGCTGGCCGTTCTGGGCTGGTATATGCAGGCCATCGTGCCTCAGGAGCAACTCTACGACAGCCTTACCCGCTACGGACACTACATCAAGATTGTCATCCTCGGCCTTGTTGGTCTGGCTATCGTGGTCCTTGTTGCCCGCCATTACCTGAAGAAGCGCTAAGTTATTTCTTGTTTCAAAAATCTTAGCATGGTCGCCGAAAGGGGGCTTCACAGCCTTCATGTGACGACTCAGTTCGGCTTTCCCATACAAAAGCATTCACCAATTCGCTAAATTCGTAGTATTTCTCGATAAAACACATGAATTCTACGTCGGTGAGATGAGCGAAAAGTGCAGGGATTGCAATCGCAAAAAGTGAAAATAATGGAAAGTACTACTGCATCCAGCGACCTGCATCAGAACGGCAAACCTACAGCAAAATGGAACTGGAAGTCGCGACCAAAGCGAGGATGCAGGATGGCGTAGTGTTCGTGATTGTTGCTATAGGAGGGATTGATGGCCTTCATGGCAAAGTCAAAACGCAGGATGAAATAGTCGAAATTGAGTCGAAGACCAAGACCATAGGCCACGGCAAGTTGCTCATAGAAATGATTCAGCCGGAACTGACCACCGGGTTGATCGGGATAGTTGCGCAAGGTCCAGATGTTACCGGCATCGACGAAGGCTGCTCCATTGAACTTCCAGAAGAGGAAAGTGCGGTACTCCATACTTAGATAGAGCTTCATGTCGCCGGTTTGATTGATGAAGTCGATGCGGCCATCCGTCCCCCTGAAGCGTCCAGGGCCCAGTCCGCGTACGCTCCAACCACGCACCGAGTTGGCACCTCCGGCAAAGTAGCGCTTTTCAAAAGGCAGGATGGTACTGTTGCCATAGGGCCATGCCACACCAAGATCGGCGTGTGCCACGAGTTGGTTGTGGCTATCGAAAGCCCAAAGGTGGGTGTAATCGAAGTCGAACTTCACGTACTGGGCATAGGCAATGTTGAAAAGCGTGTGCTGACCATTCGCGTTGGTCTTGAAATGGGCTACGCCTGAAAGGGCATTGAGCAGGTTGCCTGCCGTCTCCACATTGGCTCTGAGGGCATAGTTGGCATGAGTATAAGTGATGCCGAAACCGATTTTCATGATGAAAAGGTCCTCATAGTTGTAGCGAAGGATGGCATTTCTGTTGCTGACACTATCGAGATAGTCGTGCTTGAAGGTCGGACTGATCCACGGCATGTGCACGTAGTTCATGTCGATGAGGTCGAATCGGTATTGCAAATTGTGTGGAGAGCGGTCGGCAGCGGCAGGCCTGTGTTCGCGACTCCAACGATAGCGCCAGGCGGCAGAGAATACACGACGGTGGAATTCAGGGCGGTTTTGCATGTTGTAGGCCAGCGACAACTCGCTGGTAGCAGTGCTTCGCCTTGTGAACTGGCGCGACAGGAATGGAGCCACCATGCGTGGGAATGCCAACTTGGTCTCTAGTCCATACTCCTTGTAGTCCTTGTTCTGATAACCCTCAAGTCCGGTGATGGCTTCGAAAGCGGCACGCAACTGAACGCTAAGCACCTCAGACCCACGGAACAGGTTGCGGTTGGCATAGGTCAGCGAAGCCGCAGCTCCCAAGTCGCCGGCCGTGTTCGTACCTTCAGGTTGGAAGGACAACGTCGACGGTTTGTTCATGTTGAGCAGGACTTCGCAGTCAAGCTTCTGGGAATCGGGCACCTCAACATATTTAATATTGGTGTACTTCACGGCCTGCAAGCGGGCAAAGTTGTTGTAGGTGCGCTGCAGATCGGCATTGCTGAAGGGCATACCTGGCTGAATGGCAGTATTGTTTTCAAGAACACGCTGGCGCAACGGCACCTGCGGATAGTTGACTTGACGCACCACATATTGTGGATGGTTCTGCTCAGGTGAGGAACTATTGGCACGATAGCGTGCCAGATGGAGCGTCACGTCGACAAGATTGCTGCCTGCTGCCGTGTCCACACTAAAGCTGATGAAGTCCTTATGGAACCGGTAGTAGCCACGATTCATGAGGAAAGTGGTCAGTCGTTTGCGCTCCGCATCAAGGCGTTCCACTGTGAAAGGCTCTCCCTCTTTGATTTGAAGTCCCTTACTATCTTGGCTTTCAATGAGTTCTGCTATGTTCTCGTCGGCAATGTCGTATGCCACGTGGCGAATGTCATAGGGTGCGCCAGGATGCAGCGTATAGACAGCCTTAAGCTTCTTGCCTTTCACATGTGTGGCAAGGCTCACGTCTGAATGTAGATAACCCATGTTGCGCATGGCCGTCCGCAGGTCGTTGCAAGTCAGTTGTGCCTGCAACGTATCAAAGATAACGGGTTTTTCACCTATACGACGCAACGTCCGATTGATCCATTTTGTCGTGTCGCGGCCTGCCAAGGAGTAGGTTCCAAGCGGTATCTTGAAGAGCGAGAACCACTTGCTGTTAGCCTTCTGACGAACGTAGGGCTCAAGGCGAGCCGTATTGAAACCTTTTGGATCGGACTCCATCGCAACGGCAGTAAGCATGTGTTCATCCTCCGGCACAAAACGTGTGGCGGAACAACCTGTCAGGATGAAAATGGCAATCCCGATGAGTAGCGTTGAGAAGGCAGACTTCTTATTCACGCCACAAAATTACTAAAAAAATATGAACTATCCACTAAAACTTCCAACTTTCAACTTTGAACTTTCAACTTTTATTTGTACCTTTGTCGCCGATGATAAGCAAAGCGAAAATAAAATACGTGCGCTCGCTCGAACAAAAGAAGTATCGACGGCTGGAAGGGGCATTCGTTGCAGAAGGTCCCAAGGTGGTTGGCGACCTGATGGAGGTGATGAAACCTCGTGAGGTGTTTGCCACATGCCAGTGGATAGAGGACCACGCACACGTGCTAAAGGGCACTATTGGCAGTTCATGCATCGTCTCTGAAGTGAGCGACGATGAATTGCGCAAGCTCAGCTTCCTGCAACATCCCCAACAGGTTTTGGCCGTTTTTCCGATACCACAGTCGCCTACCCTGCCCAATCCTGACCAACTGACACTTGCACTCGACGGCGTACAGGATCCTGGCAATCTGGGTACCATCATCCGTATTGCCGACTGGTTCGGTATTGGCACCATCGTGTGCAGCACCGACACGGCAGATGCCTACAACCCAAAGGTGGTTCAGGCCACGATGGGAAGTCTTTCGCGCGTACATATTACATATAAGGACATGACAGACTTCATCGACTCGCTGCCTGAAGGTACTCCTGTCTATGGCACTATGCTCGATGGAGAAAACATATACCAGAAGAAGTTGGAGCCTAAAGGCGTCATCGTGATGGGCAACGAAGGTAAGGGCATCACGCCGGAGATTGCCAAAAGGCTTAGCCACAAGCTGTTCATTCCTAACTATCCGGCAGGTCGGCAGACTGCCGACAGCCTTAATGTGGCCATTGCCACAGCTATTACTTGTGCAGAATTCCGCCGTCAGCAAGACTGACAACAAAAATTGGCACGCTGTTTGCAAGTTGCTCTTTGTATACAGATAGCTAAATCTGTCAATAGGTATTAAGCATTCATCAAAAATAGACACTAGAAACATGACAAGCCAGTTTTCGCCAAAGGTATCGCAAGTGCTCGCCTTCAGCAGGGAGGAAGCAACACGTCTGGCCAGCCAATCGGTGGGTCCAGAGCACTTGTTGCTTGGTATCATGCGCGAGCATAGCGACTCTATCATGGAACTATTCTACCGACAGGGCGTCGACGTGCAGGCGGTGAAAGCCGAACTGGAAATGCGCGTCAAGGACGACATGCTCAGCCGGCCTCTCAACACACGCGACCTCGTGCTCAACGAACGTGCCAGCAACATCCTGAAACTGGCCGTACTTGAGGCACGTATTCAGCATACGCAGGTGGTGGATGTCGAACATCTGCTACTTGCCATTCTACATGACTCCGTGAACAACGGCGCCAAAGAAATACTTGAAACCAACAATATGACATACACAGACACCATTACCTATCTGAAAGCTCAGGCAAAGCCTACTCAAAACGGCATAGGACTGCCCGACGAAGACGAGGATGAGGACGACGACGAGATGACAACGGGAGGAAACACCAGCAACGGTCCTGGCAACCAAACTGCCACACAGACCAAGAAAGGCGAAACCAAGACACCCGTGCTCGACAACTTCTCTACCGACCTCACGCAGGCTGCGTTGGAAGGAAAACTCGACCCCGTTGTTGGACGTGAACGCGAAATACAGCGCGTTGTTGAAATCCTGTGCCGCCGTAAGAAGAACAATCCTATCCTCATCGGTGAACCTGGTGTGGGTAAAAGTGCCATCGTCGAAGGACTGGCACAACTCATTGCACGCCGGCGCACGTCGCCCGTACTCTTCGGAAAGCGCCTGGTCAACCTCGACATGACGTCGATAGTGGCTGGCACAAAGTATCGCGGACAGTTTGAAGAGCGCATCAAAGCACTTATCAAGGAACTTGAACAAAACCCCGATATCATTGTCTTTATCGACGAGATACACACCATGATAGGTGCAGGCTCAACACCTGGAAGCATGGATGCTGCCAATATCATGAAACCAGCATTGGCCCGTGGCACCATTCAATGCATCGGCGCAACGACACTCGACGAGTACCGCAACTCCATAGAAAAGGATGGTGCGTTGGAACGCCGCTTCCAGAAGGTCATCGTGGAGCCGACTACACCCGAACAGACGCTCCAGATTCTGCATAACATCAAGGATCGATACGAGGAACATCACCACGTGAACTACACGGACGAGGCTCTCGAGGCTTGTGTCAAACTGACAGACCGCTATGTCAACGACCGTTTCTTCCCTGACAAGGCCATCGACGCACTTGACGAAACGGGCTCACGTGTGCATCTGCAGCATGCAGAAGTGCCGCCTGCCATCGTCGAGAAGGAAAAAGAGATTGGCTTCATCAAGGAAAAGAAGCAAGCTGCCGTTCGCAATCAGAACTTTGAACTGGCTGCTGGTTACCGTGACCGGCAGACTCAACTGGAACGTGAACTGGCTGAACTGCAGAAGCAATGGAGCCGTGGCGATGCCGCAACGCGCGAGACCGTCAGCGAACAGGAAGTGGCCGATGTGGTTTCTATGATGACGGGTGTGCCCGTACAACGCATGGCTGAGGCTGAAGGCATCAGGCTGAAAGGCATGGCCGACGAGCTGAAACGTGCCGTAGTGGCGCAGGATCCGGCTATCGACAAGATAGTGAAGGCCATTCAGCGAAACCGTGTTGGACTGCGTGAACCTAATCATCCCATTGGCGTATTCATGTTCTTGGGACCGACGGGCGTTGGTAAGACCTATTTGGCCAAGAAACTGGCTGAGTTCATGTTTGGTTCGTCCGAAGCCTTAATTCGCATCGACATGAGCGAATATACTGAAGCTTTCAACACTTCGCGACTCATTGGCGCACCTCCGGGATACGTAGGTTATGAGGAAGGCGGCCAACTCACAGAGCGAGTGCGCCGTAAGCCCTACTCCATCGTACTGCTTGACGAGATTGAAAAGGCTCATCCCAACGTCTATAACATGCTCTTGCAGGTGCTTGACGAGGGACGACTCACCGATGGTAACGGTCGTTTGGTTGATTTCCGTAACACCGTGATTATCATGACGTCCAACGCAGGAACCCGACAGTTGAAGGAGTTCGGGCGCGGCGTGGGCTTCACGGCTGGCGGACAGATGGGGCTAAGCATCGACGACCGCGACAAAGAGTACGCACGATCCATTATCCAGAAAGCCCTCTCGAAGCAATTTGCACCTGAGTTTCTGAACCGACTCGACGAGATCGTCACCTTCGACCAGCTCGACCTGGAGGCCATCAAGCGTATTGTTGACATTGAGTTGAAGGGACTCTATGAACGCATTGGGCAGATGGGCTATCAGGTAAACATCAGCGACGAAGCCAAAGAATTTGTCGCAACTAAAGGCTACGACGTTCAGTTTGGAGCACGACCTCTGAAGCGTGCCATTCAAAACTACATAGAAGACGGCGTGTGCGAGCGCATCATTGATGGCGAACTCACGCAGGGCTCCACTATCAACATCAGTAAGCATCCCGAGAAGGACGAACTGGTGTTCGAATAAAAAGTCATGCGTTTGAAGTATAAAACGCACCTGTTTAGAATGAAAAAAGCATAGCTTTCATCGTGCAAAGCTATGCTTTTTTGTTGTCTTGTACCCCAATTAGTCCTGAAACAAAAGCCTTTTACTGTTAAAAATCATTAAGTTATCAGGACTGTGGAAAAATAATCCGAAGACTGTATATAATATGTATAAATTTTTGAGTAATTTTGCAGCCGCAAAAAAACAACGATAAGAAAAACATTATAAAAAACAATGATCATGAGAAGTATTTTTACTTTCAAGAAAAGGGGGTTATTCATGCTCTCTTTCGTCGTCGCCTTGCTTGCAGGGGGAGGTTCGTCTGCTATGGCAGCTTACACAATTACTGGTCCACAGATTCTTAATAGTTCCGATTGGGAGAAGCAGTCTGGAAGATGGAATGAATGGAGCGGTGGTATCTACGACTATGCAGGAGGCAACAACCTTTCTGACACTGAGCTCGTATCGCCCATGATGACCATGACAAAGGGTGGTCAGAAAGTTACTGTAAACGGCTATAACAATGGCGGTTCCACCTCTGTTTTTAGGGTATATTATTCACAGGACAAGACCAACTGGGAACTTGCCAAGGACCTCAGCAGCAACATGAATGCCACCACGGGCTCTGCTGTCGACATGACCGCAGAGTTTGAAGTTGAGGGCAACTACTATATCAAGTTTGTTTGCAACAAAGTTTTCATCGTAACTGTGACAGTTGACGAATACGACGTGGTGTACACACCTGAGATGGAAGTCTATTCTAATTCCTATGGCTCAATCGCCCAAAGCGGCAAAACTACTGATTTCGGACTGGTCAACGAGGCTCCTTCCTACACATACTACGTGAAGAACATCGACAGAGGTATTCTTACCGTTGAAGCCGAGGTAACAGGTGGATATACCGTTAGCTCTTCAACGCTTTCATTGGAAGCTGGTCAGCAGCAGGCCATTACAGTAACAGCTCCTGCAAAAGGCGCTTCAGAAGGAACTCTTACCATCACCGGCAAGAACGGCGAGGAAGTAATTAAAACCTTTACCGCCAACTTCACTGGCGAAGTGATGGACAAAGAAGGAAAGTTCTTTGAGGACTTCAATGGAACAAGCCTTGCAAAAGTTACAGAAAGTGACCTTCCTGGTTGGGATAAGGACGTAACAGCTCACGATGGAGCAGAAGGTTATTATGGTACCATGCAGTTCTACAACGACAATGGCACAACTGTCCTATTCTATTATGTTACAAGCAACTATGACAAGGCCGCTTATTTGATTACCCCAAAACTCCACGTTGAGGGAAATAGCGACAAGATGTATGTACGTACAAATGGTCTGTCAGACGGAGTGTTGACGGTCTCCTACTCTGCTGACAAAGAGACTTGGAAGAAGATTGGCGAGTATTCAATTTCAAGCTATCAGGTTAAGTCATTCAGTAATATTCCTGAAGGCGATTATTACATCAAATACGAATTGTGGAATACAACTCTCGACTGGGTCTATGGTTTCAACTATGCTTCTGAGGCAACTGTTCTCGACGAGACTGTTGCTGCCGAGGGTCTTACAGCTGGTGTACAGGACGTAACGCTGAAGTACACAGCCAAGGCTGGATGGAACACCATCGCTCTGCCTTTCGCTGTTGAGGACCTGAGCGTGTTCGGTGCTGACGCCAAGGCTTATGCTTTCAATGGCTATGCTGACGGCAACATCAGCTTCACTCCCGCTACTGCCCTCGAGGCTGGCAAGCCCTACGTGCTCTATGTAGGTGAGGTAGCCGAGGCAAACGGCAACTTCGAGTTCCAGCAGGTCAACGTTGAGGCTACCGAAGCTGCTGAGGTTGCTTTTGGAGGTGCAAGCTTCAAGGCTACTTATGCACCCGTTGCCAAGGGCGAGATGACTGACAAGTATGGTATCACCCCTGATGGCCACGTGAAAAAAGGTTCTTCA
>JAEEGL010534656.1_pt1 | contig 15900 bp, 4 predicted proteins | sample 9134231 | NCBI WGS metagenome assembly JAEEGL01 (sample SAMN16246548, study PRJNA631951) | gut metagenome | biome: gut microbiome; feature: rumen; material: fiber-attached | host: Bos | place: Iran: Karaj | collected 2018-10
ATCTATTCTTGAGTATTCTGATGAATATGGTTTACCTCCCGGGAGTACAACAGATAGCAGTGTTTGGATCTATGATCTATCCGATAGAAATCCTCTCCTTGTAGATTGCACAGGATTAACAAACTTTGGAATTATTAATAGTGTTTCGAACAATGCCGATTCAGGGTTAACATACATTGGCTATCCAAGTGCAGACGGTTCAGTACACCCACTGGTTCCGGAATGCCTAGTAGCTATATCATCTAATTCCGAATACCCTGACGCTTGTTGGGAATTCATTTCTTGCCTTCTTTCCCAGGACATTCAAATGATGAATATAGCTTCGGTAAACCAAAGATTCCCTGTTGCGCAAGAAACAATGGACTCTTATTGTAATTATCTGTTAACTCCTGAATCTATAGCTTCTGATGATTATTATTCTCAAGTCGCTATCTATAGAGATAGAGTTCAATATGGGGATTTCTTAGTTACTGCCGAAGACATAGAGCATTATCGCAACAACATAGAATCAGTCGATATGATTTATCCATCAGATGACGTTGCTATCAGTATTATCAACAACGAAATAGATTCACATTATTTAACGGGTCGAAGCTTCGAAAATATCTCAGAAACTCTTATTTCGAGGCTAGATTTATATTACTCAGAATAAAAGGAGGAGAAAAATGGCAAGTAGCGTCTTTACATTCGATCTAAATCCGGGAGAAACAATTACAGGTTCAGTAGTTTCGACTGGAACGTCCGGTTCAATTGTTTTTTATGGATGTACCAGTGGTTCTGCTAGAGTTGTAATAACCAACAGCAATTACAATCCTATTGCTTCAGCGGTAATTCCTTATAACGGAGGAACAACTATTACTGTTCCTTTCTCGTGCAATGCAAATGAAACACACGGCGTTATAATATATTGGTACTCTGGTGGTGCTAACAATCATGCAACGGGCTCATTTACCTTAAACATCTAGCAAATAAATGAAGTTGTTGGTTTCTGCTGATTTGATAATACATCTCAAATGCTTTAATCGCGTATTCTCAACAACTTGTTTTATTACAGCATCTTTTATATAAGGGGGCTGTGAATGACTCGATCAAAATCAGAGTTACACAGCCCCTTTCTTATACTTAAGGATGTCCTTGGCGACAGCGTTTTTACAGTTATACTTCGCTTTTGTAATCCTTTCACTGGTATGTTTCTTTTTGACTGAGATTGCTTTTGATATCTAAAAGCAAGATTCGCCTTGGCTGCCAACTTTCATTTTTCATAAAAATCGGAGCCAGGCATCTTGCAGGGTATTTCGCTCCCCTGACCCTCGATAAAATTGCAAAAACCGCAACGCTCATCCACTACCGGACTCACAACATCTTCTGATCTTAGATCATCAGAGAATATCGCGTTCGCCCTTTCTGGTCACGCCTATTATGGTTTGCTGTGATCACTATCCCATGAAATTGCTTATCTTATCTGTACATAGGGCAGCAATCACGAACATGCTTGCTAAACTTCCGTTTATCAAGTATCTAGAGAAGTCGAATCAGGTGCAGACTATTATGAGAAAGCTTATGAAGATGTCAGACTTCGAGTTCGATCTCCTGAAGAAAAGACTCTGATAGAGCGTGATCTGGAGTAATAAGCCCGACACGGGATGTCGGAAAAATCCGATGTCCTGCGGCGGGTATTTTGCATCTAAGGGTTATTTACACGAATGATACAATGACTTAGGATAGAGGAAAGAGTCTTTGTCGAGATAAAGGAAATAATACTATGGATCCAGTCGAAAAGTTTATTGAAATTGTTACGGAAAGAGCATTCGATAAAATACTTGAAAAATTGAAAGAAAAGAGAAAGAAAAAAGAGTGCTTCGCCTTGCTAAACAGGGAGTTCAATCGATTTTTTAATGATTATGCTTGCAAATATATTGAAAGCAAGTCATTTGATACATTTGTAGTTTTGAACCGCTATAAAATTGCATGCGATGTTAGATTAGTTTCAGTTATCGAACATCAAAAAAAAGAAGCGCTTGATGATTATAAATTTAGAGCTAAGACAATTGCTGTGTGGAACAACGAAGTATTCAATAGTACGGAAGAACAATGCGTATCTGCTTATTGTAAGATGGTTGCTAACGTATCTGAAAAGTTTTGCAGTCTTGCAAGAAATAGAGAGAGCCTTACTGTTAGTGATGAGTTGCTAAAAAGAATAGATGCTTATGCAAAAGAGGCTGATATAAAGTACCAGGAATTAATTGATTTTTGTAATGAAATAAATAATAACCAGATCAACTTTCAATACATAATAAAAAGCATTCCTCCAGTTGTTAGAAACACCAAACCTCTTCACTACACCTCAAGTGTGATTAAAAATATAGTAGGAAGAGAGAAGGAGCTTTCCCAACTTAAGAAGTTCATGGATCAGAGGTGTAATGTTTCTGTATGGGGAATACAAGGTCCTGGTGGGATTGGAAAGAATAAGCTCGTTTATGAGTTTATCAAAGCTTATGCAGACGATGAAACATGGTCTTTTAGAATAGTAGATTACAGAAAAGTTGGTCTATTTAATCTGTGTAATGATTGGAATTACGACAAGAATTTGTGTTTGGTTATTGATTATTCAGAATTTGTAAAAGAACAAATCTGTGAATGGCTAAGCAAATTAAGTGTAAAAAGAAGAAGAGGAAAAAAACTAAGAATAATACTGTTGTCAAGGGTTACAGATGGTTTTGAACATGAGCTTGAAGCATGTGGAAATGTTTACTACAAGAAACATAATTTCCTAGATGTATCAATGCTTTCAATGGAAGAATGTATTGATTTAGCTAATCAGTATTCGTATTATTACCAAAATCGTCCATTAACAGAGAAAGAAAAAGAACGAATAAGTGCGAGTATAAAAGCAAATTTGAATTCTGCGAACTATCGGCCCTTGTTTATTCTGTTAATTACAATAGTTTCATTATCAAGAAGACATAGTTCTGGTGTAATGAACTGGATAGAGATATGTGACTATGCATATGAGAAAGATAACAAAGAACTCAAAAAGTTGATCCCAGATAATGATATACGCCTTTCATTAAGCAAGTTGATTATGTTTTCAACTGTTTTTGGAAAAACGCTTATGGATAAGCAACACTCTTTTGTAGGCTCAGAAGCATCCAATGTTTTAGATTACTTGTTAAAAAACGATAAAGACTTTTTGGATCTATCGAAAGAGATGACTGGAAGATATACAGATAGTGATGGGAAATACATGTTGTATCCAAAAACGCCAGATATTATAGGTGAATACTATGTTCTGAAACGAATGAGAAATAATGCTTTCCCTCTTGGAGAATGGTCAGATTACATAGTTAAAAACCTAGATGAGTCTAAATCCTTCTGGTTAAGAGCAATCAATGATTTTGCACCCAATGCAGATTTTGATGTTGTTTTCTGTCGTTTATTTAGTAGTATATTGAAAAATGAGTACTTAAAAAACGCGTATGTTGATATCTATCCGCTAGTTTCATATTATCTTGATCTGTGTTCGTATGATGCTTTTCAGAAACTCTTTCCATTGCTGAAAACTAACAATCAAGCCATAAATCGAGTAATGAAGAAATATGTTGACTCTTGGATAACATCGTACACAAAAGAAAAATTGAATACAGAAAAAGTCGTATATATTTGTGAAAACTATGACTATGACAACGCTGATATTTCAGGTGAAATACTATCTGTGCTGCGCAAATTAAGAGATAACAGCAACTCAATAGAGGATAAGCATTTCTTTATAAAATGCATAGAATCAATTCTTGAAATGACTACTATTTCTTCAAAAGAACAAGAAGCTATCCTAAAAATGATGGATGAAACGCTGAAAACTGCGGATGAAGAAGGGTATGCTGATGGCCCAAATAATCATATACCTGCCACAACAATCGAGGAAAATCGTCTGATATCCAGAGGTGTTATTTTGGATGAATACATGAGAGGTTATCAGCCGCTAGTATCTAATGCCATAAGCGGTTTGGATTATGAACAAGCAATAAAACACTTTAATGAGTTGTGCAGTTTTGTTTTTTCTAAGTTGCCTGAATTGGGGGTGTATGAAGTAGAGAAAAGAAGATGGTGCGGAATACCGGTAGTTATGCAATCCTTATCGAGGCTTTGCATGGCTACCAACGATGAAATCAGTCTAGACAGTAAAGAAATAATACTGAAGAAAGTTTGTGCAAATTTGAAGGACACATTTAGGTATGCAGAATCTAATCATAATCCGCAACTTAGAATTCATGTTGCAAATGCTATTAACAATTTTCTACAACCGCAAAGTGTTTCAACATGGAATACGCCCTATGTAACTGTTTACAATCAAATTAAACCAATTGATTCTTATTTGTTTAAGAAGAAAATGCAATAAAGCAGGGGCAGGAGCCGGGGTGAAGTGAATCCCAGAGGTTGGACAGCATTAAGATGAGTATAAGGACTGATTCCTTGCTTGGCAAGGGGTCAGTCCTTTTAACTTGACCTGTATCCTTTCATTGTTATAGTAATCTATGTATATTGTCGTAACCATAGGAGATCGTCTGCCCGTCGATTGAGATACTTTCTACCTGTCCTCCCTCGTTATAACTGTAAGAAATGCTTTCGCCTCTGGCATTAGTAACAGAAGACAGATATCCATCAACATTATAGGAATACGTTAAAGTTCCTGTAGGATCAGTAACACTTACAAGATTACCGACAGTTTTCTTTAAGTATTACTTTCTTGACACATACAGTGATGTACGTCTTACACCACATCGAAAAGCTCATCTTCTACTACGCGAAAAGGGTATTGTCATATCGAAATATCAAGATACATTTTCAGCACTCTATTAATGCCGATGAAGTAATTATAACATAGCTTTACCAAGGACCCGAGAAAGTTTGGCGTCCAATTGATCTGCTCTTAAATTCTTCTATTCTAAATTCTCTTTGATGGTGCCTGTCACCAGTAATTCTTTATCTATATTTCCATTAATATGCCAAACAAGTTTTACTAAACTAATGTAGTAATATTCCCATGATCATTTATAATTACGCTACGAGAATAACAAACTATTATCCTTTCTTCGCAGTCTTCAAAATAGTAATGTGTTCTTTCAAGTTGACGATCTCTTATATCCAACAATGAAAACTCACCGCCCAAATTTGCATTGGGAGATTTCATTTTTAGATCTTTTACATCAATCAGTTTTATATTAATACTGTCTCCATATAGTTTATTTGAATCTGAAATATCAAGACTTACTATCCAGATACCCAATAAATCATCATCTTCGATATATTCTATTTCATAATGAGTAATATACGAATACTTTCTTAATAAACTATTAATCTCAAACAAAGCCTTCATGATTGATACTCTCCAGGATAATGATTCGGATCTCGATAAGGATTCCCATCTGTCCAATTATAGATATGATAGTGTGTAGATGGTATTCCTGCCGCCGGATTAGGTGCATTGTAATCTGTTCTTGCAATCAATCTACCATATTCGTCATAGTAAGCAACCCATGGTTGAGGTGTTCCCGACTCGGTTGTATGTACACCTTCGAGAGTCCTAATTCCAGGAGTCACTTGGTATGGAGCATCTCCAGCTAAGTATTCTCCTGGACTATAATCTTCTTCTACCGCTGGATTTGTAGAACTAAAAGAGGTTGACCCATTAGTAGAAGTCCCATTGTTGTTGAAAGAATTACTAGAAGACCCATTTAGAGCATCTCTAATTGAATCAAATCCTTCATATATTGCTTCCCACAGTTCAATTAATGCATAAGTCTGCAATACAACACCTACAAACTCAAACAAATCTGCATACGCATCGAAACCATTCATTCTTGCTATATTAGAAAGCTTAATGCACTTGGCTCCTGTTAAAAATCCCATTATGACGAGTAGCACTTTTCCGGTAAAACATAGCGTCACCCCTGCCACAAATGCGCCAGCAACAAAATAGGCTAATATAGCAGCCAACACTACTGTTACGATCATTCCAACCCAATAAGATGGCTCTGTCTTATCTACACCATATATATCGCCTAACATGGAATAGATCCAGGCAGAACTTACAGAAGCAAGCACAGTAATAATTGCCACTGTTCCCATGGTATCCTCTAGAGTTAATGGAGCATGCCCACTCGGATCACAATACTTAACAGGATTGCTGTTCGCGAACAGATACTTGTGCAGACTCATAGGATCAGACAAAGATCCGCCATACGTATCCATCGAAGTAAATGTACCGGTCGAAGAATCCATATATCTGGCTCTTAAGTAGTACAAGCCAGTCGCATCACGCTCTTCACCTTGGAATCCATAGGAGTTATCAGATGAACCTGTTCTTGCTACTTCGTTACCGAATGCATCAAATACGAATGTGTCTGTTACTACACCCGATTCATCGGTCAATGCACGTACAGACATACCGCCGTCATAGAGATAGTAAGATGCATCTGTTCCGACTCTTCTCGAGATAAGTTCAAAGCCTCTGGTGTAATAAACAGTTTCTGTACCCGTCTCAGTCTTAAGCACCTGACTGTATCCGGTTGACAGATCCATCGTAAAATATGTTATCTCTCCATCTGTCGTCTTACTCGTTCTGTTGCCAAGATAATCGTAAGTGTAAGACTCAACTATATTTCCACTTATGCTGTTTACATTAGCAGATACCATTCTGTTATGGACATCGTAAGTGTATGTTGCAACTAGAGCGCCGTTCTGGCTCTGGCTTACCAGATTACCTGCGTTATCCCATGTATAAGAAATATCTCCAGCCTGAGTAATCTGATTAAGGTTATTGTACGTGTAATTCGTTATTTCGCCGTCTCTGTTCATTGAGATACGGTTAGAGTTCGAATCATAAGAATATGTCGTTACAGATACATCATTGCCGGTTGTTACAGTCTCCGATGTCAGTCTTTCCTGCTCATCATAAGTATATTCGACTGTTCTTCCAATCTCTGTGCAGGAAAGTCTTTCTCCGTTAGCACCGATGGTATATTCGAAACTTACGAGGACATTGTCGTTAGAGTCTGTCGACACCTGACTTACAAGAACATTTATGTTGTTATATCCGTATGTTGTTACAACTCCGTTCGGATATGTTGTACTTGTCCTATTTCCGACTTCATCGTAAGTATATGTGGTAGTACCTTCGCTATCAGTTACTGAGATCAATCTGCCCATATTGTCGTAACCGTAAGAGATCGCCTGTCCGTCGATGCTTATGCTGCTTATCTGATTACCTACGTTATAGGTATAAGAGATCGTTTCCCCTCTTGCATTCGTAACTCCGGACAAGAATCCGTCAAGGTTATAGGAATATGTGATAGTTCCCGTAGGATCAGTAACACTTACAAGATTACCGACAGAATCGTATACATAGGAAGTGGTTTCTCCTGCAGTCGTCGTAGAAGATATTCTGTCCATGGAATCGTAAGAATATGTGGTCTCAGTACCGCCAAAGTCAGTAGTAGAGATAACTCTGCCGTACTGATCGTAAGCGGTTGTAGCAGAATTACCCGCAGCATTCGTAACGGATGTGACCTGACCATTAAGGTCGTAGGTATAAGTTGTGGTATATCCGTTGGCATCAGTAACCGCCGTTACATTACCCATGTAATCGTATGTATAGGAGAAAGTGCCGCCAAGAGCATCTTCTACACTTATAAGCCTATCCATGCTGTCATAAGAATATGTAGTCGTATTTCCGTACGCGTCACTCTGAGACGTCATTCTGCCTCTAACGTCATATGTATTGCTGTATGTAGATCCGTTTGGATAAGTTACTGATGTCTGATTACCGTTATTGTCGTAAGTGAAGGAATACGTAAAACCTCTGGCATCAGTTACGGATGCTACATTACCTCTGTCGTTGTAAGTATATGTAGTTGTATTCCCCTGAGGGTCTTGCACAGATGTGTTTCTTCCCAGATAGTCGTATCCGTAAGTTGTTACTCCGCCATACACATTGGTCGAAGAGACAAGCCTGTCGCAGACATCGTAAGAAAATTCTTCAGTTGCTCCGTTAGCATATGTCTTGGACAAAACATTTCCGACAGCATCGTAAGTAAATGTGGCAGTCCTGCCCATTCTGTCCGTTGCTGTAAGATTTCGTCCCTCAAGATCGTACGTAAAGCTTTCTGTCGTTCCGTCAGGATATGCGATACCCGTAAGATTACCGTACAGATCGTAGGTATAAGTAACTGTTCTTCCCTGGCTATCAGTAGATGACGTTACATCTCCTGCCTGATTATATGTATAAGAGACAGTATTCCCGTTAGCATAAGTGATCCCCGTTACTCTGTTCGCGGCATCATACGAATATGTATCTGTAAGAGTTGTACCCTGATAAGTTACTGTTCGCGAAGTCAGTCTACCTTCTGCATCGTACGAGAAATTGGTTATCTGTCCTTCAGCGTTAGTAATGGATGTTACATGACCGTCCTCGTCGTATGTCATGTTCATGAGAGATCCGAGAGAATCTGTCACGCTCGTAAGATTACCGGTGTTATCGTAACCGTAATCCTGCGTATTGCCTGTAGAATCCGTAGCGGATAAGAGATTACCATGCTCGTCGTAGACACAAGTGAGCTCCGTAACGCCCATGGCGGACATGGTCAATATTTCTCCGTTTGTTCCGTAGGAGCTGCTTATCGTTCTGCCGTTACCATCATTAGCTGTAAGAAGATTGCCGTCGTGGTCGTAAGAATACGTAAAAGTCGTTCCGTCAGGTCTTGTCTCGGATATCTTGTTATTTCTGTTGTCGTAGGTATAAGTAGTTGTATGTCCCAAAGCATCAGTAACGCTTAATACATTACCCGACTCATCGTAAACATAAACAGTAGGGTTACCGAGTCTGTCTCTTGTAACCTCTGTCCTGCCGTCAAGATCGTGATCGAACTCGATCCTGTTTCCGTCAGCGTCTATAGTCGCAATGAGACGGCCGTCATCATCGTATTCGTTTCTTGCGATCTGTATCCCGTTATCTGCAGTGATTCCTGTAATGTAGTGGCTTTCGTCGTAGGAGAATGCGGTGTTATAGCCTGCATAATCTAAAACATTTACAAGATCACCGTTCTCGTTATAGGTATAAACGACCTCATTTCCGAGTCCGTCGGTTATTTCCGTGATACGGCCTTCTGCATCTCTTACGAAGTTAATTGAGCTACCGTCAGAATAGAAGATGCCGTTTTCTGTAATCTCAATCGTTCTACCATAGGTATCCTCGATCTTATAAAGACCAAATTCTGCATTAAAGTAGAACTTGATACCGTCATATCTTGTAAGAAGGAAATTTTGAGGATCAAAACGCATCAGATCCGACGTATACAGACTGTTATCAGCAAAAGTTAGATTAGTATGGTCATCCAGGATCGTAAGCGTATCGGATGTACCGCTGTTGTTAACAAAAGATGCCGATATACCAGTCCAGTTGGAATTACTTACCATTCTTTCAGGATCAAGCACCATTCTGAAGACTTCAGAATTGCCGTTACCCCAATCTATATATACTTCGTGAGGATGAACTTGGGAGAAATAGTACATCGGGATACCCATCTCTCTCCTGCTTTCGGTAAACCATTCTTCTCCGAGCTCTGTACTTATCGAAATAGACGGTCCGCCGACTGACATATCCCAGCCATACCCAAAATCATCATTCTGAGTTCTCATCCTGCTGTCGTATGTTCTATAAATCTCTACAGGCAATCCTGCGACTGGTAAAGTCATGTCAAGGAACGATATCATAAAATTACCGACCTTAGCCTGTCCTGTTACAAGTACGATTATCTCGTCAGATAAGGATCCGCCGTCTGCATATCCGGTTAAGATAACCTCATAGAAGCCGTTCATGAGAAGAGTCGGATCTATTGTCGCAAGCGTTCCATCTTCTACCTGAGCGGTGCTTGAATATGTATATACAGCTTCTTCTGAGTTTACGGGATAAACTTCAAAAGTATAGTGATCAAGCTCGGAACCCGTAACTGTTCCGATTATATCCGTGAAGTATGTTACTTCCTCTCCGTCCTGACTGTCTTCGATATCAACAAACAGTTCTTCATCCGTGAATTCACTCGGATAGTCGGTAGGTGTCGGTGTTGCCGGATTAAGGATCTCGTACAGGTTATACTCATAAGTCTTATAAACATTTACTACTCTTCCGCTTGCAAGCGTTACTTCCAATCTTAACAAGACACAGTTATTAGGAAGATCATTAATATCGATAAATCCGAGGCGGTCGTTATCTACATTACCCTCTCCGGTCGCTACTACTGTCCAATAGGCATCACTCTCATTTTTCCTATACAGAACATACGAGGAATCTTCGGTAATGTCGATCACTCCCAATACATCCATTCCCGATTCTGTAAGGTTATTTCCTGTTATATCAACATCTATCACAGTATTCTCTGTAATGGTAATGTCTATCGTCTTAGTAGCTATAGTCCCTTCTGTATTTGATACATCAACGACTACCGAATAATCGCCTGCTGTAAGATCACCTGTGCTTATTGTCGATATATTGGCATACGCACCATTAGGAACAGTATTATCTGTAAATACAGTTTCATTTTCTGCGTTTACAAGGCTTACTGTTACGGTATCTGCAGCATCGTTATTGACTCTTCCGAATACAGTTATATCCTCTCCAATCGTGAATGAATCGCCGTTTCTCGGAGAAAGGATCTCTATATCGTCTTCATGGAAGCCATGTATTGCAGGATATGGATCAACTTCCAGTCCTCTATATATAAACGAAGCCGGATCCCATCCACTAGCACTACTCAGTTCAATATCAAATCTGTGTTCTCCGCAGAAAAGTTCTTCAAGATCGATGTTGAGCATCAAGGTGGGAGCATCGGGTCTTATAGCAACCCCGTTCTCATCGTATGGAGCTACATACACATAAAAGATCTTATCCTGACCGTCGTATTCGAACCAGATCTCATGTACAGAACCTGAATTTCTGAATCCAAGATATTCTGTATAACAGTACTCACGTGCAGCATCACCATTAAGGTATATACCGATTGACGAACTCGAAGGTTCCATTCCATACTGCCATTCGCCCTGTCCGTATGGATCTCTCCAATAGTGCCCATTTTCTGGAGAAATATCTATATGAATCGTAAACGACCCACCTGTTATTCCTATATAGGGATTATAGAAAGTAATATTTGAACAGTTATTACTGCTTTCGTCGCAATCAATTGAGTATGTAAACCTTCCACTGAATGAATAATCTGGAGAAAACTCCATAACACTGTTTCTATAAGAACATATACCTGCACTTAAAAACCCACCTAAAGCTATATAATCCTCACGAATATCCGGACCATCGTGAGTTTCCCATTCCACCCTATCAAATCTTCTAACATAATCGTATGAGGCATCGCCCATTGACAGGATCTGATACCTGTCCTGTTCTTCTAGAGGTAATTCATTAGGTTGTAATGTAGTAAAAGGAGTCTGTGCTATCTCGAAGCCGTGCAATATAAGATCTGCATCTTTGTCCGGGTCACTTGTAACGAATCCCATATAAAGATCGGTCTCACCGCCGAAGAATTCTTCAAGATCTATATCCAGCGAAATAAGCGGTTCTTCGTACTTATAGATATGTCCGAACTCATTTATCGTGCACACATATACTGATAACGTCTCGCCATCGTAGTCGACCCATGCATCTGTGATCTTATCCGTAGCTCTCATATTAGGATAGTCAGCTACGGCATAATGGAGTTCTTCGTTACCGTTAAGGATTATTCCTACGTGTGCATTGCTCTCATCGTAAGTAACAAAATCTCCGAATTCATTGAATCTACTGTATCCTGTCTGGGGATCAAAGTCGAATTCTACTATTACACTGTTCTGATGCATGTTATAACCGTTATGGCCATAGAATCCCACATCAGCGTTATCAGGCTCTATAACAAACGCAAAACCATTCTCCATTCCGGTTGTTCTTGAGAATGTGAATCTTGTATAGAATTCATAATCTTCACCGACATCTTCAGGGAAAGACATAAAGGCAGAACCATTAATGGCTTGTCCGTTTATCAGCGACAGACTGTCACCGTCAACATAATGCGAGCCATTAACAAAGTTCCAATTATCTTCAATAAAGGAATCTTCATAGCCATAAATACTGTTACCTTGAGATAAGGAAACAAATTCATCAACAGGTACATTTGTAGGAGTTGGTGTCGGTGTGACTTCGTGTAGGTGTATATATGGATTCGGATCAACTTCTACTCCACGAATAAGGATGGTAGATCCCAGCCATTCCTGCAATTCAAAATACCAGCTGAAAGTGTCACTACCTGAAAAAACATCTGACAGATCAATCTCACAGGAAAGGATCGGGGAATCAGGCTTTGTTACATGTCCCAATACAGAATACTCGGCAGCATATACACTGAATATATGTGTCTGACCGTCATATTCATACCAGATATCGTTATAGTTGCCTCTTTCAGCTATTCCGGAATAAATTCCTGTTCCTATAGGATTATCTTCATCACTGCCCCTTACCAGATCGATCTGTCCGGTTACGGGATTCATAAGAAGACTCAAGGAATCTTCTGAAGCATTTATGCAGAATACTATTGTGTTATCTATTCCTTCCAAACGATGTGCAGCATTCACTGTGATCGTAAATCTGCCTGACAATGAATAATCCGGACAGAATGAGCGTTGACCCGTGAATGTTGCATTTGCATCACCATGCAGAAAGTCGTTATGCAGTGTCAATTCCGTATCGGTCATGGAAGCAGCCTGATACAAGCGCCACTGCTCAAGATCATAAGGATGCTGATATCCGCATATCAATGAATCTCCCTGAGAGAAGACATAGTATCCCTCGTAATCGTCAGGGATCGCTGTCGGTGTCGGGGATGGCTCTTCTGTAGGTGTGGGAGTTTCTGTAGGTGACGGAATACCTGTTATCTCTCCTGTAGGTGTCGGTGTTTCCGTTGCTGTTGGAGTTGGCGTGCTTGTAGGAGTAGAAGTTGCCGTAGGTGTGGGGGTATTAGTCGGTGTCGGTGTATTTGTTGCCGTAGGTGTAGCAGTCGGCTCTTCCGTAGGAGTCGCTGTAGGTTCTTCTGTCGGAGTTACAGTTGGCTCGGTTGTAGGAGTCACTGTAGGTTCTTCTGTCGGTTCCGCTGTCGGAGTAGGTTCCTCTGTAGGTGTAGGTTCTTCAGTTGGTGTAGTTGGTGAAAGAACACTTATGTAATCACTGTCTAAGACAAATTCTCCATATGCCAAGACTACATATGCTTCCAATGTATAAGTGCCTTCTGCGTCGGTAATTAGATTGAATGTAGAAAGAGCGCCTTCGTCCGTGGGTTCATCTACATATACTGTCTCACCGTTAAGTCTGTACTGGATATCAAATACATTGTCTTCAGGGATATCTATAGTGAAATAAGCGTAATCGCCAATAAACACTTGATTAGCAGCTGCTGTTACATCCACTGCGGGAAGATCATCTACAAGCTGCAGATCAGAAGGATCTGAATAGACATTTAGTATGGAACCGTTATAAGAAAAACAGTTTGCGATTATTCTTCCGTTAATGGTCGTGTTATACGCGTTAATAGAAACTCTTCCCTGCGGTGCATAGAGGATACCGTTTACTTCTATCCTCGATCCGTTGATGGTGATATTACCCTCTTCGGAGTACAGAAGTATCCTTCCGGTAGCTTCTTCATCTGCCGTTAATGAATTGACATTATATGTGATATCGCCTCTTGCAATAATAACCGCATCACCTGTAAACGTCGTACCATTGATCTCTATACTGTCTTCTGTGTAGTAGAAACCATTAGCCAGGATAGAATCCTGGGTATCAAACGCATCAGGTGCAATAGCGGGCATCAGATCGTACTTAGCAAGTATCGCCTCTGACCAATCAGGCATTTCGATAGGTTCTACCCCCTCTTCAGCACCTGTCATGTCGGTTATCCAGCCTGCGGGCTGTACTGTACCTACAGTTCTGGCATAACCTTCCATATAAAGTTCGGAACCCTGATACAGGAAGTCTCTGCCGGAATATACGTCACCTAAGATATCGCTCTTCCAGCCTCTGAAAGAAAAATCATCCGTCGTACTTCCCGAGAATATCGCATACGGGAAGATTTCCTGTTCATCTTCAACGGGTGTAGGCGTTACTGTTAGTGTGGGGGTGTCGGTAAGAGTCGGGGTCTCTGTAATCGTTGGTGATACAGAAGGTTCTTCAGTTATTTCCGGAGAAATTGTAGGCTCTCCAGTAATCTCAGGAGTAGGTTCAGGCGTAGGAGTTATCTCCGGCTCATCAGAAATATACTGTGTAGTATTTATATCTATAGGAGCGACAGGATTACTGTCTTCACCATCAACAACAATTCCAAACGTAAACGTCTGTCCGGGCTCAATCTCTGAACTACCGTCAACGATTACATTTCCATCAGAAACGCTTCCTGTAACATTCCAGATATTACTTAATGTAACATCCTCAAAATAGTCTATCTCAAGTGACCATGAAGTTACGCTATACTCAGTTGTATTGGTAAGCTCGATCGTACCCTGTGTACTGTTATTCCATGTGGAGTTCTGTTCATATGTAATCTCGAAGGGATATGCGTCATATTCACCATGGGTATTGGCATCGGCTCGAAGTTCACGCCAAGGGAGAAATCCCATAAATATAGAGGTTGCAAGCGTAGCGCTTAATAGTCTGATCCATCTGTTTTTCCCGTGATCCATATATCCTCTCCAAGCAAATGACTTTGATAACCCAAATTTTATATATATCGCATATTCGGACTTGTCAATACATTTTAATAATTATGACGTGACTTGTATGTTTTTTGACGTGAACGGTACTGAAATCCATTAGTGGAATGAACGGTTTCATGTAGTCTTCACCCATCAATAGAGAGTCCATCTGTATCTTTCTATCGTCTCGTCAGTTTTAACTGCTTCGAGTTCCGAGAACGGATGGTAATCCTTGACCTAAAAGAGGTGCAGTTTACTCTGCACCTCCTACACTTAATAAATACACGTATTTTTACTACCACCGTCTCTCTACCTCATACCCACCAACAAAGATGATCCTAATATGATTCTTCCCCTCAACTACGATCTTATCGATCAGCTGGCGAATCATGACATCATCCCACTCGTACGGATGATTCTTTAGGGCTGAGAGCATATCGATTATCTCGTCGATTCTTCTGGATGTCAGGCTGTTGCTGCTACTTTCTTGTATTACCTTCTCAAGCTCTTCTTCTGCCTTGTTCTTCTCCATCATGAGCTTCTCAAAGAGTTCATCATCAAAGGGAGTGGCGTTCATATCTTCGTCGAACTTGATACTGCGGATCATATCATCACACTGCTCCTGAAGCTTTGTGATCTTGACTTGGAGCTCAACTCCCCTGATACCAAGAGTTTGGAATCCCATAACGGTCTCCAACTCCTGTCTCATAGCCGACAGCACATTATCTATGTCATGGGCAGATTCTCTGATTACCGTAAGAATCTCCCTTTTAAGCTCATTTTCTTTAAGAGTAGCAGAATCCGGACAATCTGATACTCTGTCCATTCGCCTAATACATCGCCACACAGGAACTCCAGTATTTCCCTTGTACATGTATATCTTTCTTCTGTATGGCGTTCCGCAACAACCGCAAACAAGGATATCCGCTAAGGCATATTTCCCGGAGTATTGGCCAAGTTCGGTCACCGTACGAAGCTTTGCAGCAACTCTTCGACTTCCCCTTTTGGCAAACTCCATCTGAACTCTGTCAAATGTTTCCTCATCAATTATCGGGATATGATTATTCCTGACATAGTACTGGGGTCTTTCTCCGTTATTTCTCTTAACCGTCTTACTTATGCAAT
>JAEEGL012046153.1_pt1 | contig 15900 bp, 13 predicted proteins | sample 9134231 | NCBI WGS metagenome assembly JAEEGL01 (sample SAMN16246548, study PRJNA631951) | gut metagenome | biome: gut microbiome; feature: rumen; material: fiber-attached | host: Bos | place: Iran: Karaj | collected 2018-10
CGAAGTTCTCGCCGTCAGCGGCAGCCTTGAGGTTTGCAGCTGTATCGCCGATACCCTCTAACTCCTTGAACCACATTTTAGCGTGTTCTTTTTCGTTTTCAGCGGTTTTCAGGAAGAGGGCGGAAATCTGCTCATATCCTTCCTTCTTAGCCTTAGAAGCGAAATATGTGTATTTGTTGCGGGCCTGAGACTCTCCTGCGAATGCCTCCCATAAGTTTTTCTCGGTCTGTGTTCCTGCGTATTTGCTCATTATTTTACCTCCTGATGATCTGGTATACACCTTAATATATTTATTATACCATATTACCGAAAAATGTAACAGAAAATTTTTCGGTAATACATAATGGCAACTGATAGTGTTTTATATCAAAAAAGTATATTTGCACATGTTTAACTATGCTATAATATGGGCATGAAAAAGATTATAAACGTTTTTCCTGTTCTGGCCGGTATCTGCTGGGGAAGCGCAGGCATCTTCGTAAGAGAACTCCAGGAGGCAGGACTTTCCAACATGACAATAATTTTCGGCAGACTTCTGCTGGCAGGGGTACTTGTAGGATTATGGATCCTTTTTACAGACAGGAGTCTGTTCATTATCTCGAAGAGGGATCTGCCGCTTCTGGTATTCACGGGGATAGTTGGCTTCTGCCTCATGAACGTGTTCTATAATTACTCCATCCAGGAACTCAGTCTGTCGCTTGCTGCAGTTCTCCTGTGCACCGCTCCGGTGTACGTCATAATCTTCGGTTCCATAGTGTTCAGGGAAAAGATAACGCCGCTCAAGATCATCTGCATGCTGGCGGTTCTTTTCGGCTGCATAATGCTCAGCGGAGTGGTGGAATCCGGAAAGCTCCAATGGAGCGTTTTTGGCATAGCCATGGGCGTATGCTGCGCTCTATCAAACGCTGTCTGTACCCTTGGAAGCAATGAAGCGTCGGGCGTCAGGGGGATACATCCGGTAACGATACTTTTTTATAACAATCTTTTCGCTCTGATACCTACGATATTTTTCACGGACTTCGGACAGCTTGGGGATTATGTGACCGGCGATCCCGTAAGGGGAATGGGGGTATTTATTTTAAATGCTCTTATCACGTCGCTTCTTCCGAATCTGTTCTTCAACTATTCGTTCATCCATATGGAATCAGGCGTGGTATCCATATTGGCTTCAGGCGCTGAACCTACGGCAGCTCTGATATTCGGCATTCTGATCTTCAGCGAGATACCGACGGTGATTGGCTTTTTAGGCATGGTTCTCGTCATCGGATCTATCATCGTTCTCACCGGTACCGGTAATAAAAAGAAGAGCAGTTCAGATACTGTTTAATATTATTTCAAAAAAATATGTTTTAGGGTTTGAATTTGTAAATCAAAAGTAGTATAATTTTTTTCCGACATCATTAAGGATAGCATCGGAGTTATCCTTTTTTTATACAACACCAGAAGGAGGAAGGCGGGAGGATCCCGCCATCAGACATAATGCTTACAGGAAAACAGAGAAGTTACCTCAAAGGCCTCGCTAACAATATCGACGCGGTAGTATTCATAGGACGTGAGGGACTTACAGACAATATCATCAAGGAGATGGACAACTATCTCGAAGCGCACGAAATGGTCAAGGTCAAGATCCAGGAAGGATGCGAGCTCGATCCCAAGGAGACCGCAAACAGCCTCATGGAGCCCCTTGGCGCGGAATTCGTACAGGCCATCGGCCACAAATTCACTCTTTACAGAAGAGCAAAGGATAAGGAGAAGAGACAGATCGTCCTGCCCAGATAGGGTGAGGACAGATCTTTGATGTTATGGCAAAAGATCTCGTCAAAAAAGATAAAAGTAAAAAATACGAGATAGATATGACCAACGGGCCGATCCTGAGAAAGATGCTGAGGTTTGCCATTCCCGTGATGTTTTCGGGATTGCTTCAGCTTCTTTTTAACGCGGCGGATATCATAGTAGTCGGCCGTTTTGCCGGAGATTCTGCTCTGGCGGCGGTGGGTGCGGCTTCATCTCCACTTAACCTGGTGGTCACACTTCTGATCGGAACGTCCATGGGCGTCAACGTTACCGTTGCCAAAGCCTACGGTGCAGGAAGAGAGAAGGATATCCATGATTCGGTTCACACGGCCATCCTGCTGGCCATCATCGGCGGAGTGATCTTGGCCATAGTGGGTCTCCTCTCATGTACTGCACTTCTTAAGGTGACCGGTACCCCGGATGAGATCCTGCCTCTTTCAAAGAGGTATATGGACATTCTTTTCATAGGCATACCTATCATGGCGCTCTATAATTTCGGCGCCGGCATCTTCAGGGCGAGAGGCGACACAAAGAGACCGCTTTATTACCTGCTTGTCGCAGGAGTATTGAACGTGTGCCTGAACCTGTTCTTTGTAATAGTCATAGGCATGGCTGTCGCAGGCGTAGCTTTGGCTACTGTGCTTTCACAGGCGGTCAGCATGTCACTGATCATCGGGACTCTCATGAGGGAGAACGGACCTTTCAAGCTTAAGCTTCGCGAGCTCAGACTGCACAAGTCAAAGGTAAAGCCCATCCTTGTCATAGGCATACCCACAGGTATACAGGGAATGCTTTTCAGCGTGTCCAACATGGTGATCCAGTCATCGATAAACTCATTCGGCAAGATCGTAATGGCCGGATCATCCGCTGCTGCCAGCATCGAAGGATTCACCTTCGTCACCATGGATGCCTGTGCTCAGTCTGCGGTCACATTTACGTCCCAGAATATGGGTGCCGGCAAGATCGAAAGGGTGCCGCAGATCTTCAGGAAGGCCGTGATCATGGTAGCCGTTGTGGGCTTCCTTTTCGGAAACGTTACGTATACGTTCGGAATGCCGCTGCTGGGTATATATTCACAGAATCCCGAGGTCGTGGATCAGGGAATGATACGATTGATGTGCATGTGCGTGCCATACTTCGTTTGCGGCATCATGAATACGATCCCCGGTGTCATCCGCGGAATGGGTTACAGCATAGTTACCACGATAGTCACCATCATCGGAGTATGCGGACTGAGGATCATCTGGATCGGCACAGTCTGTCAGCTGCCGGGATGCAATACCATAGAGTGGGTATATGCTTCATATGCCATGAGCTGGGTAGTTACAGCTATTGCGCACTACGTTTACTACAAGATCGTTTACAAAAAAACACTGAAGACATTTGGTTCCGAAACTGCTTCAGCTTGACAGGGCAGGGGCAGTTTTTGATTTCAAGAAATGAGAGACCTGATAATTAAGAACAAAAGTTACATACTTTATTTCCTGATCTATTTTCCGATGGGGGCGATATGCCCTCTGATAGGCCAATATCTGAGTTCTATAGGATTTTCGGGGACACAGGTGGGCGTGGTAACGGCCTTTGGCACCGGAGCCTCCGTACTGGGAGGGATGTTCTGGGGCAGGATATACGCCAATTCACGCCGCAAAAGAATGGTCATCGCTCTGATGTTCATACTGGCGGCATTATCGTCACTGATCAGCCTGACCATCACGGCGTTTTTCGCATATACGCTGATCTATGGCCTCCTGTATTTCAACCATGGGCCATCTCACGGACTCTGCGATTCCATGATAATGGACAAGAATGAAAACTTCCCGGCGATACGCGCAATGGGGGCTGTGGGATATGCCATAGCCGTTTTTATCTGCGGCCAGATGGCTAAGTCCATGGGCTTGAGGATCAATTTCGTGATCCATGCCGCCGTGTTCATCCTGGCAGCTCTCATGATGAAGTTTTTTACAGAGCCCGCAAACTATTCCAAAAAACACGAGACCGGAGAAGCCATAAGGATAGTGGAGCTCTTCGAGGACAGAGATTTCATCAAATTGCTGATCTTTTCGTTTTTTGCTCTTGGCCCTACCATGGCAAACAACACGTATTTCAGTTATCTTTATATAGATGCAGGCGGGGATCTGGCAGGCGTCGGTCTGGCATTTCTCCTTATGGCGGGGTCTGAGGCTCCGTTCATGTGGCTGGTGCCATGGCTGAACAAGAGGATATCCACTGAGAAACTCATAATTATCGGCGCAGCTGCAGGTCTGATCAGATTCCTTCTGTACAGTTTCGGACCGTCCAGGGCCGTTCTTCTCGGAACGTTCTTCCTTCAGGGCATACTTAACGGTATACTGCTGGTAGAAGTGGTCAAGTACTTCGGAAAGATAGTTCCGCCAAGACTGGCGAGCCTCTCCGTGGCCACTTATTACGCCCTTGGAAATTCTTTTTCATCTATCGTATGCAATCTTCTCGGAGGCATATTCATGGATGCGGCCGGAGTAAAGGGGACATATATGTTTTTTGCGTTGTTATACGTAATTTCATTGGTCCTTTATTTTGTACTCGGCTTGCATAAAGAGAAGCATGTGTGATATAATATCAAGGATGGAGTTAAACCCAAAATCAATATGAGAATCACACAGGAGGTCATATGAAACCTATATATAAGAGAGTCCTTCTTAAGATCAGCGGCGAAGTTCTGGCCGGAGATAAAGGCTTCGGCATCGACCCGGTGGTCACAAGAGACGTATGTGAGCAGATCAAAGAGATCCACGACATGGGAGTCGAAGTAGCAGTGGTAGTCGGAGGAGGAAACTTCTGGAGAGGAAGATCTTCAGGCGACATGGACAGAGCTACGGCTGATTACATGGGAATGCTTGCCACAGTCATGAATGCCATGGCGCTTCAGGATACGTTCAGATCCATGGGCGTACAGGTAAGAGCCCAGACCGCTCTCGAGATCAAGGAAGTGGCTGAACCCTACGCCAGACTCAGAGCGCTTACTCATCTGGAGCACGGAGATATAGTTATCTTCGGCGGCGGAACCGGATCACCGTTCTTTACGACGGATACAGCAGCTGCTCTCAGGGCGACTGAAATGAACGCAGAAGTCATACTTCTCGCAAAGAACGTAGACGCTGTCTATGATTCAGATCCTGCGACGAATCCCGACGCGAAGAAGTTCGACGAAATGACTCACATGGACGTCATAGAGAAGGACCTGAAGGTAATGGATCTCACTGCGGCAACGCTTTGTAAGGATAACAACATTAAGATACATGTATTCGCTCTTGCTGAAGGCGGCAATATCAAACGCGCCGTTTGCGGTGAGAAGATAGGAACTTTGATCAAATAAGGAGGTACTCACATGGAAACCATTATGAACAATCTGGAAGAAAAAAGCTTGAAGACCATCTCCGTTTTAAAAGAGGATCTTAATACTGTAAGAGCAGGAAGAGCTAATCCGGCCCTCCTTGATAAGATCATGGTCAACTATTACGGAATGCCCACTCCTCTTAAGAACATCTCCAACATTTCCGTACCTGATCCCAGAACACTTCTGATCAGCCCTTTTGATCCCAAGTCGATAAACGAGATCGAGAAGGCCATCAACATCGCCAACCTGGGAATCAATCCTTCAAATGACGGCAAGTCCATCAGACTGGTCATCCCTCAGGTAACAGAGGAGAGACGTAAGGAACTCACCAAGACCGTCAAGAAGATGGGAGAGGAAGCCAAGGTAGCCATCCGTAACCTTAGAAGAGATGCCAACGATAAACTTAAAAAGCTCGAGAAGGATCACGAGATCACAGAAGACGATCTTAAGAAGGCTCTCGATAAGGTTGAGAAGAGCGTCAAGAAGACCGAAAAGGACATCGATGACGTGATCGCCGTTAAGGATAAGGAGATCATGGAAGTTTAAAGGATAACATATGTAATATTGGACCGCTTGCGCTTGCTGATCGCTAAGAACCGGCGCTGTGGAAGTCCAATATTACATATGTTTGTTTTAACATGAGTTAAAAGGTGGCCGCTAAAAGCGGCCATATAGTTTATAGAGGGTGAAGGAATGGGAGAGAAAAAACCCATGCCCGTACACGTGGCTGTCATCATGGACGGCAACGGAAGATGGGCGGAACTTAACAGAGTAACCAAACTCCAGGGCCATAATCAGGGCATGTGGGCCATGAAGGAGATCATCAAGAAATCCGATACCATGGGTATCAAATATCTGACGGTATACGCGTTTTCCACGGAGAACTGGAAGAGATCCCAGGAGGAAGTGGGAGGCATATTCAAGCTTCTTGTCAAGTTCGTAGGTTCAGAGCTTGCGGAGCTCGATGAGAACAATGTCAAGGTAAACATACTCGGAGACTGGACCCACAAGCTTCCCGAGGACGCCATGAGATCGATCCAAAAGGCCCTTGATACCACCAGAGACAACACCGGACTCGTATTCAACATAGCGCTGAACTACGGTTCCAGAGCGGAGATCGTCAGGGCGGTAAATCACATAATGAGCTTTTATGATCACGACACAGAGATCAGTGAAGAGGATATAACCCGAGCACTTTATACAGGGGACGAGAACGGCAATATCCCCGACCCGGATCTCATCATAAGGACGTCGGGAGAGGAGAGACTGTCCAACTTCCTTCTGTGGCAGGCCGCATATTCGGAATTCGCTTTTACCGATACGCTTTGGCCTGACTTTACTCCCGAAGAATACGAAAACATGATAGAAGAGTACAGGACAAGAGAGAGAAGATACGGAGGCAGATAATGAAAACAAGGATCATTTCGGCGATAATCATGCTGCCGCTTCTGATATTCGTATATTTAGGCGGTATATGGCTGAAACTGGCGGTCGTCGTCGTATCGGTCATTGGATTGAATGAATTCTATAAGGGATTTAAGGCAGAAGGAGTCAAACCGAGCTTTGCAATAGGAATCTCATCCATAGTTCTGCTCTACGTGTTCCACACGATAATCGGCCATTCAGGCGGAGGAATGGAATTCTATATGCTCTGGCTTTTCCTCGTCGTAGCAGCATCCATGATATATGGCTTCAATGTAGAGGAACGCAAGACCGAAGACATGGCTGCTACGGTGCTAGGCATAGTATACGTGGTGTTTTTCTTCCACTTCGCTGTGCTCATAGACGAGTGTGAGTACGCGAAAAACTACATCTGGCTCGTATTCATCATAGCCTTCGGAACGGATATCTTTGCTTATTTCACAGGGGTATTCCTGGGTAAGCACAAGCTCTGCCCGACGTTAAGCCCCAAGAAGACCATAGAGGGAGCGATAGGCGGCATGATCGGAGCTCTGGTGCTGAGCCTTCTTTTCGGATACTTTTTCCTGGAACAGGGACATACCTTCCACGCTGGATTCATCATCATGGTCCTTATCGGTTCTGTAGTTTCGATGTTGGGAGACCTGTCGGCATCTGCTTTCAAGCGTCAGATGGGGATCAAGGACTACGGCAACCTGATCCCGGGTCACGGAGGTATCCTTGACCGTTTCGATTCCGTGCTGTTTGTAGCGCCTTACCTGTATTTCTATATAGTGATCGTTTTAAAGATGATCGTATGAGGAATGATATGAAAAAGATCGTTATTCTCGGGTCTACGGGTTCCATAGGAACTCAGACTCTGGATGTAATAAGAAATAACCCTGACAGGTTCAAAGTCGTGGCTCTTACCTGCGCCTCCAGAAGGGATCAGATGATGGAGCAGGCTAAGGAGTTCGGCGTTCCTGAAGACCACTGCTTCGTGTGCGACGGTACCCACGAGGAGAACGTCAGTAAACTGATAGAAGCCGCGACTCTGGACTGCGACATGGTGGTGAACTCCCTTATGGGAATGAGGGGACTGGAGCCTACGTATCACGCCATAATGGCAGGTCACGACGTGGCTCTCGATAATAAAGAGACCCTTGTTGCAGGCGGAAGCATAATAATGGATCTGGTGGCCGAAAAAGGCGTGAAGCTGCTCCCCATCGACTCAGAGCATTCCGCTATTTTCCAGTGCCTTGAGGGCAACAAGGGAAGAGCCATCAAGAAGATCCTCCTCACATGCTCCGGAGGACCTTTCAGGGGTAAGAAAAGAGAAGACATGGCCAACGTCACCGCCAGGGAAGCTTTGAAGCATCCCAAGTGGAACATGGGACCAAAAATAACCATTGACTCTGCCACACTTATGAACAAGGGGCTTGAGGTCATTGAAGCCAAGTGGCTCTTCGGGGTGGAAGCGGATAAGATCCAGGTGCTGATCCATCCTCAGAGCATAGTTCACTCGGGAGTCGAGTTCATGGATAATTCCATTCTTTGCCAGCTGGGAATTCCTGACATGAGGATCCCCATCAGCCTGGCATTGGGATACCCTGACAGACTTGACAGTCCGGATGAGGAACTTGACATGTTCGGAATGGGATCCAACCTGACGTTCTCAAGACCTGATCTTGAGACCTTCCAATGCCTGAAGCTGGCATACTACGCCATAGGGCAGGGAGGCTCATGTCCCGTTGTCATGAACGCGGCAAATGAAGTCCTTGTGGAAAGATTCCTTAAGGATGAAATAGGATTTCTGGACATACCGGACAAGCTCTGTGATCTTGTTTACGGTCATGTGACCCAAAAAAGTCTCACTCTGGAGGATATAATAGAGATCGACAGGGAGACAAGGCTGACCATTTAGAACAGCAATAATATAAAACATATCGATTTAAAAGGAAAATAAATGAAAACAGCAATACTGGCTATATTTTTGTTCCTGGTGATGATCTTTCCTCATGAACTGGGACATTTTATAGCCGCCAAAAAGTGTAACGTACAAGTAAATGAATTTGCTTTCGGCATGGGACCGGTGATCTGGAAGAAGCAAAGGGGCGAGACCCTGCATTCCATAAGGCTTTTCCCCATAGGAGGCTTTTGTGCCATGGAGGGAGAGGACGGATCATCCGACGACGATGAGGAAGAGGATGAGGATACCGGAGAGATCCGGCCAAAGGAATATAATCCACGATCTTTCAATAATAAGAAGCCGTGGCAGAAGATCATAATCCTCGCAGCCGGATCCTTCATGAATGTATTATGCGCGTTTCTGATATTAAGCATCCTCGTCACATATCTTGGATTCAGCACCACTGTGGTCGGGGACATCACACCCGGTTCTCCTGCAGATCTTGCAGGTACAGAAATAGGAGATAAGATCGTGGCTGTAGACGGAAGTGAAGTGGCGACATGGAACGACCTGGGACCTCTTGTCCAAAAGAGTGAAGGCAAGGAGATAACCGTCACCGTAGAGAGAAACGGAGAGGCTATGGATCTCACGCTGACCCCTGAGTATGATAAAGAGGGACAGCGCTATATCATAGGTACGTACTGTAAGGTGAGCCATAACCCCATAATGGGTATAAGGTCAGGCTTTATAGGGACGTGGAGACTCTTCGGAGTCATGTTCGACTCGCTCAGGATGCTGATTTCCGGCGGAGCCAGCATCGACGAGGTATCCGGACCTGTGGGCATAGTTCAGATGGTGGGAGAAACGTCCAGCGAGGGCGTATGGTCATATGGATTCCTAATGGCTCTCATATGCGTGAATCTGGCGGTGATCAATATGCTGCCTCTTCCTGCCCTTGACGGAGGAAGGATACTCATCGTGCTTTTCAGCTGGATAACAGGAAAGGCCGTATCCCCCAGAGTGGAAGGCATAATTCACACCGTGGGAATAGTACTTCTTCTGGCACTTGCAGCTGTGGTTACGTTCAATGATATAGGAAGACTCTTCGGAAGATAAATAAGAGGAGACCGATGACTAAAGAAGTTAGAATAGGAAAAGTTAAGATAGGCGCGGGAAATCCCATAGCAATACAATCCATGGCAAACGTGGATCCTCATGATAAGAAAGCTCTGATAGATCAGGTCGTCAGATTATCTGACGCGGGATGCGATATCATGAGGCTCACGGTGCCTGACATGGAGGCTGCGGAGACCTTTGGAGAAGTCAAGGCCGGTCTTTTGAGATCCGGATACGATATTCCATTGGTGGCGGACATCCATTTCGATTACAAAATGGCTCTGGAAGCCATGAAAAGGGGAGCCGACAAGATCAGGATCAATCCCGGCAACATCGGAAGCATAGACAGAGTAAGAGAAGTCGTAAACGCCGCCAAGGAGAGGGAGATCCCCATCAGAGTAGGCGTGAATTCAGGTTCTCTGGAGAAGCATCTGATCGAGAAGTACGGCGGAGTTACCGCGGAGGGACTGGCAGAGTCCGCTCTGATCAATCTTAAGATAATCGAAGACCTCGGTTATGATGATCTCGTGGTATCTCTTAAATCATCCAACGTTAAGATGAACTATGAAGCTCACAGGATCGTATCCCAGAATACAGATCATCCGCTTCATATAGGAATAACTGAAGCAGGCACACTTAAAAGAGGCCAGGTAAAATCCGCCATCGGGATCGGCTCGCTTCTTCTGAACGGCATAGGTGATACTATGAGAGTATCGCTTACGGCAGATCCTGTGGAAGAGGTATATTTTGCAAAGGAGATACTGAGGACTCTGGGACTCAGAAAATCTGCGATCGATCTCGTATCATGCCCAACCTGCGGAAGGACCAAAGTCGACCTTGAGGGACTGGCAAACGAGATAGAAGCAAGACTTGCGCCACTTGAGGACAGGCTTATCAGAGAAGGAAAGCCCGGCATCAAGGTCGCTGTAATGGGCTGCGCGGTAAACGGCCCCGGAGAGGCCAGAGAAGCGGATTTCGGCGTAGCAGGCGGTTTAGGAGAGGGATTGATCTTCAGAAAAGGTGAGATCCTTTCCAAGGTACCGGAAGAAAACATAGCCAACGCGCTTCTTGAACTTATAGAGCAGAATATTTTTTGAAATTTTGAGAGGTAAGGATGAGAAGACTCATCGACTCCGTAGTGGACTGGGTAGGTATCACTAACGGGCGCATCGCTAAAGAAGAATACAGATTTGAGCTTGGACAGGGAGTCATGCACAAGGAGACCGGTATTCTGGTCGTTCCCATGACTCTTAATTTCGTGCTGCCTTATGATGAGCTTTTGAAACTCAAGGCGCTGGTAAAGTCCAAGCTTGATTTCATAGAGGACGTAAAGTTCAGGTTTTCTTTCAGAGATATGGTCATGAATGAAGAGGAGATCGTAAGGCACTATCTGCCTTATCTCATTCAGATACTGGAAGGAAACGGCTCTGGATTCGCCAAGGCCATCGACAGCGGATTTTTTGAGATAAGAGAGGGTGAACACCGCACACTGGTGCTTCACTGTTTCGGAAAGACCTGCGAGGAGCAGCTCAACGAGACGGTGAGCTCTCAGTTCGAAAGGATACTCCTGAGGAATTTTGGCATGAGACTCAAAGTGTTGTTTGAGAACGATCATGAGGAATACCAGGAGAAGGCCGAGGTCTTTGCGGACGACATCAGGGAGGAACTTGTCCAGATAATCGAAGAAAACAACCAGAAGGCTCAGGAGGCCGAGGCAAGACCCGCTGAAGATAGAACTGACAATAATGGATCAGGCGCAGCAAACGGCGGAAACGGCTTCGCTAATAATGGCAAATTCAGGGGAAACTGGAGAAGCAAAAAAGAGGCCCCCATAAAGGATAATTTCATAATGGGCAGAGGATTCACAGGCGAGCCGGATCACGACCTGATGGGACTGGAGCCTTCCATGGGAACTGTTATCGTGGAAGGTATCCTTTTCAAGATGGAGTCCAGGGTAATAAGGTCGGGCAACCATATTGCGTCCTTCCTCATAACAAATGAAAGGACCACTATCTGCGTCAAGGGCTTCGTTTCCGAGGATAAGTGGAATGAGATCAACGAGTTCCTCAAGCCCGGCGACAGGCTGAGAGTCCAGGGTGAAGTCCAGTTCGATACCTTTGAGAATCTTAACGTGGTCATGTTCAAGGAGATCCAGAAGCTTCCAGGCAGACTTGACCGTGAGGACAGGTCTGAGATAGGCAAACGCGTGGAGCTCCATCTGCATACCAAGATGTCCCAGATGGATGGCCTGAATGAACCGAAGGACGTGGTAAAGCAGGCAGCCCTGTGGGGACAGCCGGCTGTAGCCATAACGGACCACGGAGTGGTGCAGGCGTTCCCTGATGCGGTGGATGAGGCCGCAAGCCAGGCAAAGAAGGGCAGACCCATCAAGATCATATATGGAGTGGAAGGGTATTCCTTTGATGATCAGGACTGCATCAACGACGACGGCACCATCGACTTCAAAAAGAAACCCGTAAACCACATCATACTCCTGGCAAAGACCCAGGAGGGACTGAAAAACATATATAAACTGGTCTCTACGTCACACATAGATTACTTCTACAGGAAGCCCAGACTGCCCTGGTCTGTGATAAACGCTCACAGGGATGGCATCATCATAGGCTCCGCATGCTGCTATGGGGAAGTTTTCATGTCCCTGGTAACTCATGTGTACGAAGAGAGAAGGACACATATTCAGAAGAGAGCTGAAGCTCTCAGTCACGAAGAGCAGGAAAGACTGGCTTCAAGGTACGATTATCTGGAGATCCAGCCAGTCATCAACAATCGCTTCATGCTTGAAGACGAATACTATTTTGAAGGCAAGCGCGTAGAGACTGAAGACGACATAAGGGCAATAAACCTCAGGATCATCGAGATAGCTGATAAGCTGGGCAAACCGGTCGTGGCCACCTGTGACGCTCACTACGATAAGCCGGAATCGGCGATATACAGAAATATCCTCATGGCCGGCATGGGATTCGAAGACGCAGAAAACGGTGAGGGCCTCTACATGAGGACGACCGACGAGATGCTGGAGGAATTCTCATATCTCGGGGATAGGGCAAAGGAGATCGTTATCGACAATACCAATCTCATCGCGGACATGGTAGACGGAACCATTCTTCCGGTACCTTTGGAAAAATATCCTCCAAAGATCCCCGGAGCTGAGGAGACCCTAAGGAGGACCTGCGAGGAGAAACTCCATGACATGTACGGAGACGACCCCGATCCTACTATCTTAGAGAGGTTCGAGAAGGAGCTGAACTCCATCATAAACAACGGCTATGCCGTAATGTACGTCAGCGCGCAGATGCTGGTAAAGAAATCACTTTCCGACGGATATCTGGTAGGATCGCGAGGATCAGTAGGATCATCCTTTGCTGCGACAATGGCAGGCATAACCGAGGTAAATCCTTTGGAACCGCATTATCTTTGCCCTAACTGCAAGAAGCTCATCTGGGGCGATAAGAACCTTTACGACTGCGGTATCGATATGCCGCCGATGAAGTGTCCCGACTGCGGAACCGATATGAAGAGAGACGGTTTCACGATCCCGTTCGCTACCTTCCTTGGTTTCGACGGTGACAAAGAGCCTGATATCGACCTTAACTTCGCCGGCGAATATCAGCCGGTAGCTCACAGATACGTGGGTGAGATCTTCGGAGAAAAGAACGTTTTCAAGGCGGGGACCGTAGGCACCGTAGCCGATAAGACCGCCTTCGGATACGTAATGAAATACTTCGAGGAGAGGGGAATACCTGTAAACAAATATGAAGCGGACAGGCTTACATCGCACTGCACCGGCGTCAAGCGTACGACGGGACAGCATCCCGGCGGTATAGTTATTTGCCCGGACGATCATGAGATCTTCGAGTTCTGTCCTATACAGCATCCCGCAAATGACGCTTCATCCGGCGTAATCACCACGCATTTTGATTATCATAAGATAGACAAAAACCTTTTGAAGCTGGACATTCTGGGCCACGATGTGCCTTCAATGATAAGACAGCTTCAGGATATGACAGGAATAGATCCTCTCAACGTAGACCTTACGGACAGAAAGGTGCTGAGCATCTTTAACGGTACCGAGGCTCTCGACATCAAGGATCCGGATTACAAGTTCAAACATGGTTCATACGCCATACCCGAATTCGGTACACCTTTCGTAAGACAGATGCTGGACGATACTCAGCCAGACAAGTTTGCCGATCTGGTCAGAATATCCGGTTTCTCTCACGGAACCGACGTATGGCTCAACAACGCCCAGGAGTATATCAGATCCAAGCAGGCGACCATGAGAGAGGTGATCTCCACCCGAGACGACATTATGAACTACCTGATCCTTAAGGGTGTACCGAACGGTCACGCGTTCAAGATCATGGAGATCGTCCGTAAAGGAAAGAAAGACCTTTCAGAGGAGCAGGTTGCTGAGATGAAGGAGCACGGAGTACCTGACTGGTACATCGACTCCTGCAATAAGATAAAGTACATGTTCCCCAGAGCTCACGCGGTAGCATATACCATGATGAGTTTCCGTATGGCATGGTACAAGGTCTATTATCCCCAGGAATTCTACGCCACGTATTTTACGACTAAAGTAGATGATTTTGACGATCAGACGATCTTAAAGGGCAAGGATGCTATCCTGGCCCAGATGGAACTGATAGATATGAAGGGCAGCAACGCCACACCAAAAGAAAAATCCCAGTACACTGTACTGGAAGTTGCATATGAGATGTATTCAAGAGGCTATGAGTTCATGGCGCCTGTTCTTGATAAATCTCAGGCTCTAAAGTTCTGGGTCGAGGATGGAAAAGTATTACTTCCGTTCGTAGCTCTTGATGGGGTGGGGGCTTCTGCAGCCCAGTCATTCTATGACGCCTATCATGAGAAACCCTTCGATACTGTGGAGGAAGTCATGAAGCGTACAAAGCTCAACAAGACTTCGATACAGGCTCTGAGAGATTACGGAGTTTTCGAAGGACTTCCCGAAACGGATCAGCTGAGCATGTTTTAGGGTAGCTAAAGACCCGCCGGCTTGATTGCGGGCGGGTCTCAGCAAAGAAGGGTATATTACCAATACAGTTTAACTTCTGGTGCGTTTAAGAATGATGGATAATACTTCCTGCGGCTTGATCTTCAGCGCATAACCTATTTCATTGAAGAGCATTTTCTCGGCGTCCCTGAGGAATCGTTCATCTGAGGCGTGGAGTTTCTTGCCGATGGCCAGCTGATCCTTTTGCTTGAGGTAGAGGGTGCTTACCATCCTGAAAACTTCCTCGGGTTTGCCGCAAAGGATAATATCCTTGTATGCCATCTGACGTTCCCTGTCGTTAGCTATCCAGGTCATTGGTTCCATGGGGAGGGAATCTATAAGCTTATTTGCTTCGTCGGCCGTAAGGATCTTGCGCATGCGCTTGAGTACCTTCTCGTTGTTCTTAGGCACATAAACAGTATTCTCTTCCTTCTCCACAGGAGCGAGAATATAGTATTCGGACTTTTCTCCGCCGAATTTCATTTCGGTAATGCCGGTTATCCTGCAAATACCTTCTGTGCCGTATACTACTACATCGTCGATTTTATACATTATTTCCTCACGGGATACGTTCCCAACGATTAAATATACCTGACCAACAATAATTATAGCACAATGTGAAAAAAATATCCAACAATTTTTGGTTATTACAATAAAATATTTTGCATTTTTTAGGGTTATAGTATATTATTAATATTTACGGTTTATTTTTGATAAGAGGTAGATAAAAATGATGCAGATCAAACTTGAAAACGTTTCTCTCGGTTATGAAGGGATACCGGTGGCAGAGGGAGTGGATCTTACGGTGAATTCCGGCGATTATCTGGCGATAGTCGGACAGAACGGTTCAGGTAAGACCACGCTTATGAAGACCATACTCGGACTGACCGAGCCTTTGTCCGGAAAGATACTTTTCGGAGAAGGATTCAGCAGAAAGGACATAGGCTATCTTCCTCAGATCAATCCGATCCAGCGGGATTTCCCTGCAAGCGTCAGAGAGATAGTGTACTCAGGATTCATCAACACCATGGGGAAAAGGCCTTTTTATACCAAGGAGATGAAGGAGCGCGCTGAGGAAAACATGGAGCTCCTTGGACTTGAAGATATGATGGACGCCTGCTACAGAGATCTTTCGGGAGGGCAGCAGCAGAGGGTAATGCTGGCAAGAGCGCTTTGCGCGACCACAAAGATGCTTCTGGTGGACGAACCGGTTGCTGGTCTGGATCCGGAAGCTCAGTATGAGATGTATGGCATCCTGCACCATCTCAATCA
>JAEEGL012967882.1_pt1 | contig 15900 bp, 8 predicted proteins | sample 9134231 | NCBI WGS metagenome assembly JAEEGL01 (sample SAMN16246548, study PRJNA631951) | gut metagenome | biome: gut microbiome; feature: rumen; material: fiber-attached | host: Bos | place: Iran: Karaj | collected 2018-10
GCCACGATGGCGGCTTATCGCGAGGGCGAGGAATGGCGACGCCAGATGCTTGCTTACATAGAATCGAACGTATGCTATTTGGAAACATACTGCCGCGAGTATTTGCCGATGTTGCGCCCTCTGCGGCCACAGGCCTCGTTCCTTGTGTGGCTCGATTGTCGCGATTTGGAACTCTCGCAGCCGCAGTTGGTGGATTTCTTCGTGAACAAGGCTCGGCTGGCATTGAACGATGGCAGCATGTTCGGCCCGGGCGGCGAAGGGTTCATGCGGATGAACGTGGCCGTACCGCGAAGCGTGCTGCAAGAGGCAATGAATAGGCTGCGCGAGGCCTGCCCCCTAACTCCCAAAAACTCAATAACCCCTAACCTATAATCCACAACCATTAGCGAATGAAGACATTCGAAGAAATGGGCCTTTGCCCGGAAATAATGCAGGCCATCACGGAACAGGGTTACGTGCAGCCGATGCCAGTGCAGGAGGAGGTGATTCCCTTCCTCCTCGATGCCGAACGGCAGAACGACCTCGTGGCTTTGGCTCAGACGGGCACAGGCAAGACAGCAGCTTATGGCTTGCCGTTGCTGCAGATTCTCTCCAGCTCCCTCGGGGGAGACGGAGGGGGGCAGCCTTCCATTCTCATTTTAAGCCCCACGCGTGAGCTCTGCCTCCAGATAGCCGACGATATGGAAGGCTTTGCCAAGCATCTGCCCGCAACACGTATTCTGGCCGTCTATGGTGGCGCCAACATCGAGCCGCAGATACGTGCCCTGCGTCATGGAGTGGACGTCATTGTGGCCACTCCCGGCCGACTCATCGACCTGATGAAGCGCGGTGCGGCCGACCTCTCCACCGTGCGCTTTGTCGTGCTGGATGAGGCCGACGAGATGCTCTCGATGGGTTTCCAGGAAGATATCGACATGATTCTGAGTGGCGTGCCCGAGGCACATCGCACCCTGCTCTTCTCCGCCACGATGAGCCAGGAGATAGAGCGCATCGCGCAGCAGTACCTGACCGACCCGCACGAGATACAGGTGGGCAGCCGCAACGAAGGCGCCGAGAATGTGAACCATATTTATTATATGGTACACGCGCGTGACAAATATCTTGCCCTGAAGCGCATCGTCGATTACTACCCACGCATTTATGCCATCGTCTTCTGCCGCACAAAGGCAGAGACGCAGGAGGTGGCGGACAACTTGATACGCGACGGCTACAATGCCGATGCCCTGCATGGCGACCTGAGCCAGCAGCAGCGCGACCTGACAATGCAGAAGTTCCGTCAGCACCGCACCCAGCTGCTCGTGGCCACCGATGTGGCGGCCCGCGGACTCGATGTGGACGACCTGACCCACGTCATCAACTACGGTATGCCCGACGATGTGGAGATTTACACCCACCGCAGCGGCCGTACGGGCCGAGCTGGCAAGAAGGGCACCAGCATCAGCATCGTGCATAGCCGCGAGAAGAGCAAGATACGTCAGGTGGAGAAGACCATCCAGAAGGAATTCGTGCAGGGCACACTGCCTGAGCCAAAAGAAATATGCGCCAAGCAGCTCTACCATGTCATCGACGAGATAGAACGCGTCGCTGTGGAAGAAGAGGAGATCGCTCCCTTCATGGGCGAAGTGCAGAAACGATGGGAGTGGCTCGACAAGGACGACCTCATCCGTCGCGTCCTGAGCCGCGAGTTCGGTCGCTTCCTGCGCTACTATGCCAATGCGCCTGAGATAGAGGAGGTGAAGGCTGGCTCCTCGAAAGACAAGGGCAAGCCGGAGAATCACAACAAGAAGCGTGGCGAGCACCGCACGGCCGAGGAAGGCTACGTACGCCTGTTCTTCAATGTCGGCAAGATTGACGGCATGTATGCTCGCGAGATTATCGGGCTGCTGAATACCAATGTGAAGGGCGAGAAGGTCGAAGTGGGACGCATCGACTTGATGAAGAACTTTTCCTTCGTCGAGGTAGCGGAACGTGATGCCGACCGTGTCATCAAAGGCCTGAAACACGGCGTTACGGTGAAGGGGCGCAGCGTGGTAGTCGATAGGACACAGGGGACTCCCTCCCGACCTTCCCGAGGAGAGGCAAAGTCTTTTCCATCAGGAGAAAAGAAAGCACCTTCGCGAAAGGCAAAGCCTTCGCGCGAGGAACGGGGCTATGTCGCACCGCGAGGAAAAAAATTCACCAAGGACGACTGGATGCAGTTCCTCCATCCTGAGAAGAATGATAAGAAGGGGAAGAAGAAATAAAGAATCAAAGAACCCAATAGGATAATCATCTAAATGAAAAAGTCGATTATACTTATATGCTTTTTCTTTCCCTCCCTCACATGGGGACAGAATAGTTCGTTCTCTTACGAAGAGCTAATCGACGGATTCTATGCACAATATGTGAACAAGGATTCCCGTGCATCCCTGGATAGCATGGATATGCTACTATGGGAGAGCAAGGAGTCAGTCGGCGTGAAACGGGACAGTTCTAAGTATTACCTATGTCCGAACTCCGAACTTCATAAGGCGGGTGATATCACGTTACCTGCTTCCACGTTTGCATATATCACCGAAAAGGATGAAAAGGGATGTGAAACACATACGCTGTACTGGTTTGGACCGAGACAAGGCGCTGACACCAATTCATGCAGGAGACTGAGGAAAGCCCTGCGTAAAATGTACGGATGCCTCACACTGAACGACACTATCGTCTTGATTCCTGCGAAATGGTACAGCGGCAAGTTGAACTTCTTAGAGTCTCCATTCCTCTATGGTAATCAGTTTGTGTCAAAGCGCCTCAACAGTGTTACACTGACGAATGGCAAATTTTTCTCGAAGGATAACTCACAGCCCGCATTCTCTTCCCAATGGAAAACAGGTGGTGATCTTCAGTTCACGATTTCCGGGATTGAGAGCATACAAGGGAATGGACGGCGCATTTCCGGTGAACCGTTAAACAAACCGCTCGAACGAGAGAGAGCACTCTATCTATTCAGCAAAGAGGTCAGCCGATACATTGACTTCTCATTCTTTGAGAAAGATTATTGCAGCAAGGAATATACCGTCATGCTCAGGTTGGACGAGACACTCAAGGCACATCTTTATGTGCTTCTTCCAAAGGAATTGACGACCGAGGACCGATTTCTTCTAACGACTGTAAGCATGGCTGTCGAGCAGCAACCAGCAGGAACATTCTCGGGGTATTGGTGCAGCCGAGGACTGTATCCCGCAATCTTCCTGAAGCTGACGGTATCAGAACGTGCAGGATGTTCCTTTAAGGACTATACTGGTGGAATTAGTGACAAATGAATCAATTCAAATGGAATAAGCGGATTGTAGCTGAAAAGTAAATATAAATATGAAAGATATGAAACGATTAATCTTACCCTTGCTGCTCCTGTGCAGCATGACAACCCGTGCCGACGAGGGCATGTGGATGTTGAATCGTATCGACCAGAAGACGGCCGAGGCCATGAAGGAACTGGGCCTGGAACTCACGCCCCGCGAATTGTACGACCCCGAGGGCGTGAGCCTGAAGGATGCGGTGGTCGATTTCGGCGACTTCTGCTCGGGTGTCGTGGTGAGCCCCAACGGCTTGGTCTTCACCAATCATCATTGTGGCTACAGTGCCATCCAGAGTCTTTCGACACCCGAGGACGACATCCTGAAGAACGGATTCGTGGCGCGCAGCTACGGCGAGGAGCGTCCCGTCGAAGGTCTCTTCGTGCGCTTCCTGCAACGGACAGAGGAATGCTCGGGCCGCGTGATGCGAGCCTTGGACAACATCTATCGCGCCAATCCCACTGTCCCCACCCGTGAATTAGACCGGCAGAAGACGGACAGCATCTGTCGTGCGGTGGAGCGCGAGTACTCGGCGGCCAATCCCGGTATGGACTGTCAGGTGAAGAGTTACTATGGCGGCAATGCTTACTATGTCTCCATCTATAAGGTGTATCGCGACATACGCCTCGTCTTTACGGCTACCGAGACGTTGGGCAAGTTCGGCGGCGACACGGACAACTGGATGTGGCCGCGCCAGACATGCGACTTCAGTGTCTTCCGCATCTATGCCGACAAGGAGGGCGAGCCGGCCGACTACGACAAGGACAACGTGCCCTACCACCCCAAGCGCTATGCGCAGGTGAGCATCGACGGCTTTCAGCCCGGTGACTTTTGCATGACTATTGGCTATCCGGGAAGCACCAGCCGCTATCTCAGTTCGTGGGGCATCCAGGAGAGAGTGGAAGCGCGCAATGTATCCACCATCCAAGTGCGCGGCAAGAAGCAGGAGGTGTGGAAGAAGTGGATGGATGCCGATCGTGCTGTGGCCATCAAGTATTCCAGCAAGTGGGCCGGCAGCAGCAACTACTGGAAGAACTCCATTGGCATGAACAAGGCGATTGCCGACCTCGATGTCATCGGGCAGAAGCAGCGGCTGGAACAGGACATTCGCAAATGGTACGGCAGCCGTGACGACCTGAAGAACCGCTTCGGCAATGTCTTCCAGCAGCTTGAGGAGGCTTATGCCCAGCGGCGGGAACCCGTTTACACGAATGGATTCTACAGCGAGACCTTCTTTCGTGGCATTGAGATTTACCGCGTGGCCAGCATCCTGAACCGCACGCCGCAGGACATCAGCGACGAACAGAAGGCTGCGACCAACGAACAACTGAGCCGTTTCTTCAAGGACTACGACCCGCGTGTCGATGAGGAGACGATGGCTGTGCTCCTCCAGAACTATCGCGAGCAGGTGAAGGACACTGCTTTCCCCCACGGTCTCTATGGAAAGATTGACTCGCTCTACGGTGGCGACTGCGCGGCATACGCCCATGACTTCTTCAGCAAAACCATTTGCACGAAGCCCGACTGCCTCGACCGCCTCCTTGCCGACTCGACGTTGCGCGAGACAGACCCCGCCCTGACATACGCCGATGCTGTGCAGAGTGGGTCGATGGGAATATCTGGAAATATGCGAAAGACAAACAATTACATCACCTATAACGAGCGTATGCTCACGCAGGCGCTCATGGAGATGGACGAGGAGACACCCCACTACAGCGATGCCAATTTCTCGATGCGCCTTTCTTACGGATTCATTCAGGACTATACGGCTCAGGGTCGCCACTTCGATTACTACACCTCTTCGCAAAGCCTGCTCGACAAGGCGGCTCAGCAGAACGAGATAGAGGATTACAAGCTGGAGGACGACATCATCGGGCTGATGAAGCAAGGCGACTGGGGCCGCTATGCCGACCGCCGCACGAAGGACCTCCATCTCTGCTTCCTCTCGAACAACGACATCACAGGCGGCAATAGCGGTAGCCCGATGTTCAACGGAAAGGGCGAGCTGATAGGACTAGCCTTTGACGGCAACTGGGAGGCCATGTCGGGCGACATCAGCTTCGACAGTTCGCTGCAGCGCTGCATCGGTGTGGACATCCGCTTCGTGCTCTTTCTTATCGACAAGTGGGGACATGCCGACAATCTGATTCGGGAGCTGGGAGTTAAGTGACAATTCATAAATCCGCAGTTCTCTATGCATCGGGTCTGTATTCTCTTTCTCCTCCTCTGCTTTTCCCTGACGAGCAGCGCCCGCACGGTGCGCCCCCTCGTGTGGGTATTGGATGCGGGACACGGCGGGAAGGATGTGGGCACCGAAAGCAAGCGCTACAAGGAAAAGGACATCACGCTGGAGATTACGAAGCAGGTGGCAGCCCTTGTCCGAAAGAACAAGCCTGGCATCAAGCTGATTATGACGCGCGAGAAGGACTGCTACGTCTCGCTCGACCGACGCTGCCAGATAGCCAATCAAGCGAATGCCGACCTCTTCCTGAGCATTCATGTAAACGCCGTCGAGAAGAAACCCTTGCTCAACGGGACCGAGTCGTTCTATGCCAATACGCGTTTCATAAAGGATGCCGTGCTGCAGAGCTCGCACGCCCGCACTATCGACCGCAGCGAGCTTTTGGCTTGGCTCTTGCAGAAGAACTATCAGGAGTCGGGACGGAAGGCGGGTAGGGGAGCAAAGCCCGAGCGGCTCTATGTGCTCAGCCACACGCTGATGCCTGCCGTCCTTACCGAAGTGGGCTTCTTGAGCAACATCGAGGACGAGGCCTACATGACATCGAAGCGCGGACAGAAGGAGATAGCGACGAGCATCTACAAGGCGTTGGCCGAATACTACGAGACGACGCAGGCCAAGACGCACAAGAAGACGCTGACGCGACTGCGCAATTCCAACGGCCAGCAAAGCGGTTTGAAGACACCCAAGGTTACCGACCCCGAACCGCTGCCGAAAGAAGAAAAAGCGCTCTCACAGGTTCCCAAGGAGGAGAAGAAAGAAAGCCTCCCTCCTCCCGTTGTTGAAGAGAAGGAGACTGAGACCGCTGTGGCTGAAGTGCCTGATAGTACCGTCACGCCATCCGAGGAGGAACCGGTGCCAGCCTTGATTGCCGAAGACGCAGAGAGCGACACACTGCTCACGGAGCCTGTCTCGCCCACGATTCCCGTCTTCAGCATCCAGATAGTGGCCGTAAGTACCGAGCTGCGCTCCGACGACGACCGTTTGCAGGGTCTCTTCCCCGTAACCTTCGTCAAGAGCGGCAACATGTACAAGGGGTTGTATGGCGGCACCACGGATTACAAGCAGGCAAAGAAAACGCTGGCCGAGATTCGCGAGAAGTTCCCCGATGCCTTCATCGTGGCCTATTTGGGTCAGGAACCCATCACGACAGCCCGTGCGCTCGAGCTGACACGATGAATGTTCCCGCTGGCGCAAGCGGAATTCTAATCCTCATTCGTCTTCAGTTTCTCTATCCATTGGATAAACTCTTGGACGCTCTCGCCAGGGCCTTTCCCTACGCGAGCCAGGAGGCGAAGGCGTTGGTTGCGCAGGTTCTGAGGACTGATGCCAAGCAACGTGGCCACTTGCTTTTGGCGCAGGTTGACGATGGAGAGGAGGCACATCTGCAGTTCGCTGCGCGAGAGGTCGAGCTGTTTCAGGCGCTTCAGGAATGCGGGATGGCGGCTCTGCACGAAGCGGCGAAGCGACTCCCATTCCTCGGCTGTGGGCTCTTTTCCCATATCGGCCAGTTGCTCCATCCGCTGCACGCTCTCCACGAAGACGGCTCTCTGCTCTGTGACCGACGGCTTGCGCCTGCGGAATAGGAAATAGAGGGGGATGAGCAGGAGGAGGATGCTGGGGATGGCGAGAAACCATCGAGGTTGCTGCGAGAGGCCGCTGTCTTCTGTTCTGCCTCTTGAGAGGGACAGCGGGAGGTCTGTGCCGTAGGCCGATTGTGCTTGCAGCAGCGAGTCGCGCAGATGAGCGCAGCGGTAGATGATGTCCAGTTTGTCTTCCTCGTCGGGATGTTCGCGAAAGTAGGTGAAGGCAAAGTCCATATCGAGCAGCATCTTTCGCGCTGTCTCCAGTTCCTCGCTTTGCAGCGCCTCGGCGATCTCGCTGCCGTCGGCCTGCAGGTTCTTGATGCTTGCCCATGCAATTTGCGAGGTGATGCCTGCCCATCCCTTCCTATATCCTCTTATGCGCGTGAAATGTTCCAACGCCTGTGCATAGTCCTTCTCGTAGAGGCAGATGTAGCCGCTTATGAAACGGCTGGGCACATAGGTCGGTTCGGCCTCCAGCGCGCGGGCGAGTTCCTGCTGTGCCCCTTCCGTATCGCCTCGCCGCAGCAAGGAGAGGGCTTGCAGATGATGAACGCGGGCGCATTCCTCCGCCGGGCCTTTCTCGTCGAACCAGGCAAGCAGCGGCGGCAACAAGCTGTCCCGAGGCGTGCCGCTGGCGTTCAATCCCATCGCCTGCGCCAAGCGGAAGCGCATCCTGATGGAGTCGGGCATGAAGGGAATGGTGTCCTCCACCTCGCTGAGCAGATAGAGGGCATACCGTCCGTCGGCCTGCATCTCGGCCGCTGTCTCGGCGTAGGGTATCTGCAGGGGAATCTCGACTTGTTGCTGACAGGCGTCAAGCAACGAGAGGCAGACAGCAAGAATGGTAATCCATCGTTTCATACATGCAAAAGTACGGCTTTTCCCCCACTTTCCCGCCTCTTTTCGTGTAAAAAAGAATAAAAGTACGCGTTGTTTACTTTTGTTTACTGCCTTTTCTTGCATCATCCCCCGAGTTGTCGTTATTTTGCAGCCGCAAATGCCTCTATAAACTAAACGAATTATGAAAAGAATCCTCCCCCTCCTGCCGCTTGCGCTTCTCGCGGCATGTCACAGCAGCTATGACAGTGTTGATGAGTTGCCGACGCCGTTCGCTCTCAAAGGCGATTGGCAGGAAACACTCCCGCAACAGACCGTCTCGACGGACAAACTGGTGAACATCGTGCTTGCCGACACCATCCCATGCGACTCGATGGATAATCCCACCCTTCCGCCGACGGACGACTGCATCGAGGATGCCGTGATGGTGCCGCTCGGGCGAATCCCCGACTTCCATATCAACAATATAAATAGAATAGAGAGTGACGACGGCTTGCTCTTCATCCTGGCCGAGGAGAATCATCATAAGGTGAGAGACGGCAAACCTTATAATACAAGTGATAAAGGATGTTTCATCTTTGACCGCCGGGGCAAATGCCTTGCCAAAGTGGGGCGCACCCAAGGAAAGCCCAAAGGCAAGGGTCCCGTGATGAGGTCGATACAGCACATGTGTCTCGACCGGCAGCGGAAAGAAATTGTCCTGACATGTTTTAGCATGCCTGCAGGCGAATATCTCTGCTATTACAACTACAAGGGAAAGTTCCTGCGCCGCCAAGCCGTTCACCCCGCTTCTTTAGTTTATCGACCACAGGTAACGGGAAACCGTTTCGTCGAGATGTTGAACATTGCTTATGATAGCTTGAAACACAACGAACCTCAGCTGGTACTTTACGACGAGACGGGGCTGCCTGTCTCACGCGCCTTGCTGAGACCTTATACAGAAGGAATTTTCTACCATAACTGGCGTTCATTCGCCAGCAGTCGTGACGGCCTGTATTATGCCCCCGTCCATTCCGATACCGTCTGGCAGATAACCCCGGATACAACCGTTGCACGCTACGTCTTCAGCGGGCCGCAGGTTGGAAACACGGCCAGCCCTTATCAGCATGGACAGGAGGCGAAGGCTGCTTGGTATCTGGGACAGGAGCACCGCATCTGTCGATACACGGATTACTCAAATTCTCTTTTCTGTGTCTCCTCGGACTTCATGTTCATGCCATTCAATTTTATAACGGGAATAAGGTTAAGGATAAAGAACGGCCGTTATTCTTGTGGATCTACCGGACGCAACATGTTTTGCCTTCTCGACCGACAGACGAATCACACGCGCTGGCTTTCAGTGGGCCGTATCACCGCGCTGCGAGACGAATTTTTACTTGGGGTTAGCTGTCTGACAGAGGACGGACAGATAGTCTGCTATCAGACCGTTGAACAGTTGAAGCGCTCGGCAGCTTCGGAATTCTCGTCCTATTATATCACGGATAAGGAAATGGCCTTCATCAAGCGGCTGAAGATGGACGACAACCCCGTCCTCTATCTCGCGAAGCTGAAACACTTCTGAAGGCTGCTTGTGCAAGCAGAAGAGCCGAGCTTTGTCACCATAGTACAAAGACAAAAAACGTTAATAATCCTTAAAAAGCGACGTCTGCATGTTACAAATCCCCCGTTTTGCGTGCTGTATATATAGAAAGATGTGTAATTTTACGAGGAATTATGTTTAGGCAAATTGTATTTTTCATTGCCCTCCTGCTCTGCCTCCCCCTCGGGGCGCAGCAGACGTATCGTGCCCGCGTGGTGGATGCCGAGACGGGCAAGGCAATCCTGTATGCCAGCATCAAGTCAGATTCGCAGGTGGCAATGGCGAATGCTGAAGGCGTGTTTGCCATAGAGGCGCAGGGCGACCAGATGCTTACCGTCTCGGCCATTGGCTACAGCGACTTGCAGACAACGGCGGCCGAGATGGGCGACACGGTACGCCTGCAGCCGCTCAAGACGGTGAAGGCCGAGATGAAGGACGGCACGGCGGAAGCCATTCTGCGCAAACTGGTGAAAAGGATGGCAAGGGAATACAGACGCCATGCAAATACAAAGAGTACTTACTTCACCCGACAAACCTCCTGCTTCGAAAATTGGATGGAAACGGGCGAAGCATTCCAGTTGTCCGAGTCGGCCCTCAACATCGGCAACGCGAAACGTGCAGGAGAAAAAATCTATCGGGTGGATGAAGATGGTTATAACATGCGCCTGCCGTACAAAGACCTGCAACATCTTACGGAGCTGGGCGCCTCGATGGTCGAAAGCCAATATTGGAAATTCACAGAGAAACCGCTCCGTCTGAAATTACTTCAGCAGATAAGCCAGTACGATCCATTCCCCAGCGGGGGGTTATCGTTTAGCGGGTCAATATACCGTATGTATGCCGATATCGACAAGTGGAACTTCGATTATTCGTGCGAGATGAAGCAGGATGCACAGGGACAAGATGTTGCCAAGATTTACGTACGGAAGAAGCCAGACTTCTGGGATCCTCAAAGCATAAAGGAAGCCATAGATAAGATGAACGAAGCCCTGCTTACACAGGACAACAAGAGCAAAAGGGTGAAGATGAAGGAGAAGGATAAGGAGAAACTGAAGAAATTGATAGATGAATACGACAGACGTCGTCGTCGTTCGCGTCTCTTCATGCAAAACACCTACGGCACCGAAGTGAGCTTCCACGACGCATTGGAACCCGACGCCTTCCCCATCATCGACGGCATTGTCTGGGTGGATACACGGAATAATCAGCTGATTGCCTTTCAAGGCATGCTGCACAACTTCTCCCTCCCGCTTAATTACTATGGTACGAGAAAGAAGGTTATGGCCGAAGTGTTTGTAGATATCACCTACACCCATCGCCGCAAGTTCACCGAGGTGGAGAACGTGGCTCTCTATGTGAAGGCAGACAGCCTCGCCAGCCAGACCCTGCTATGCAACCTCTACATCAACGACAAGGCCGACAAGAAACGTATCTCCAAGATGTCGAAGAAGCCGACCGACCCTGAACAGCTGACGGACCTGCCCCGTCCCATCTTGCGCACGGCATTTGAAGAGAAGATTGTCGCTGTGGGCGAGGAGGGAGAGAAAAAGTAGTGGCTATGATGCAAGTAGATTATGTGATACCGTTCGTGGATAGCAGCGACAGGGAGTGGGTCGGGGCGTACAGGAAGTATGTGCCTGCCGACTGCACATGGAGCAGCAATGCCACGAGGTTTCGCGACTGGGATGACAGAAGATGGCAGGTTGTTGTGGAAATAAGATTGAAAAAATAATTGTACCTTTGCCGTATGAAACAGACATTCCTTCTCCTAATACTCCTGCTCTGCCTCCCCCTCGGGGCGCAGCAAACGTTTCGCGCCCGTGTGGTGGATGCCGAGACGGGGGAGGCGCTGCAGTATGCCAGCATATATATTTCGAAGGATAACGGGACGCTGACGAATACGGAAGGAGAGTTCACCATCGACGCAGATAGCGAGGATATTCTACGCATTTCATACGTAGGCTATCGCACGCTGGAGGTGAAGGCAGGAGAACTGAGCGAGGAGGTGCGCATGGAGTCGCTGTCCAGTACCATTCAAGAGCTAACAGTCCTACCCGCTGAGAGCATTCTGGAAAAGATGATTAAACGCATACAGAAGGAGTACAAGTCCAGCAAAGGGAAACGAGGCACGTATTTCTACCGCCTCACAAACAATTATGGGGGAAAGCAGGAACTGCTGGAGGCGTACATGACTGCTGAGGGAAGAAAATATCTGCATAACATTTCTTTCAGTGCAGGGCGGCGATTGCAGAAACGACGCTTTGCCGAAGTGAAGTCGCAACTTGCCTACTCTAACTTCCAAAAAATGCTGGAGTCGGGACCATTCGGTACCGTGGACCATTTAAGTTTAAGATCCCGTCTGGTAACACCCATACATGTGGTTTTATCGATGAACAACAATGAAATGTCAGAGAGCATTGTCACCCCCCACATGCAGTCAACTATGAATCGCCTTAAACAGGATCCTGCCATATTCAAACTCGACAGAGGGGAATTCTATGGCAGACATACGGAACCTCAGTTGGGACTGAACAAAGGGTTCTACCACTTTTCGGCACAGACAATGCAGGATGAACAGGAGCGCAAGATATACAAAATAAAGGCGAAGAGTTCCTATGAGTTCGGGCCGTTCATTGATGGAGTATTCTACGTAGAGGACAAAAGCTATGAATTGCTGTGTTTCGAAGGCAAACTGCATAACTATGTGCTTGACGTGGAAAAAGACTTCCGTCGGGCGAGTCAGCGTATAGAACCGACTTTCCGTGTTACCTACAAGCATAATCAGGGCTTTACGGAGGTAGAGAGTATTGTCGTCAAGTTTGAGGCAGGCGACCTGACAAGCCAGTCCGTGGTGTTCAATCTGGGTGAACGCAAGTTGCCATTCAAGACGAGTAAACTCAAGACGTCCGAGAACCTGATGGAAGCCATCGACCAAACAAAAACAGACTCCTCGCTATGGAATGCAACCATCATACAGCGTACTGAAACCGAGGAAAGGCTGATTAGACAGCAGGCAATAGACAGGGAAGATATCATAGAATGGGATTTTGCTAAACTGGATAATAAGTACGAAGGAACAGGCAACATGAGACCATATCTGGAACGGCTTGAAGCTTTCGGCAAGACGATTCCACAGGAGAAGGTGTACGTGCACATGGATAATACGTGCTACTTCCAAGGCGATACGATTTGGTTCGCGGCCTACACGCGGCAGACGAGCGATGGCAAACCCTCGCAGGTGAGTGGTGTGCTGTATGTGGAACTGCTGAACAACGACGGATACCTCGTAGAGCGAAAGCTGATTAAGATGCAGGACGGACGCGGCTCGGGATTCTTCGCCCTAAACAAGCAGATACAGTATAGCGGATTCTACGAACTGCGGGCCTATACCCGCTGGCAACTGAACTGGGGGCGTTTCGAGCACAGGCATTCGCAGACAGCGAGCCGGTGGTTTGTTACAAAGGACTTTGAACAGGAATATTACCGCGACTATGAGAAGCTGTACAGCCGTGTGTTCCCTGTATATGACCGCCCGCAGGTGGCAGGCGACTATACCCGCGACATGACGATGCGCGTCATGCGCCGCACGTTCAAGGACGACCCCGATGCACCGAAGCCTACACTTACGCTCTTTCCCGAGGGCGGCAATCTGGTGGCTGGCGTGGAGAACCGCGTGGCATTCGAGGCGACGATGAGTGATGGGGAGTGGCTAAAGGGTAGCCTCTCCCCTAACCCCGGCCCCCTCCTGTCCTCCCCCAAGGAGGAGGGAATAAGGACTGTGAACAGGGGTCGCGGCGTGTTCACGATTGTGCCGGAGAAGGGGATGGAGCAGGAGGTGACGTTCATCACCGAGGACGGGCGGACGGTGAAGGCGAAGCTGCCGAAACCAGAAGAACAGGGCGTGGCGCTACAGGTAAAGCAGGAGGGCGACAGCATCTGCATTGAGATGCATCTTGCAGGAGTGAATGCCGATAGCCTGGCAATGACTATCATGCACGAGGGGCGCGTGGAGGAATTCCATTTGCTGACAGAAGGTTCAAGGTTTAAAGTTCAAGGTTCAAAGTTACCTTGTGGCGTACATCAAGTAACGGTATTCGATGCTACAGGGCGCGTGTGGGCCGACCGCCTGTTTTTCGTCAAAAAGCAGGAGGAGATGCAGCCCACGCTAACGGTCTCGGGCACGAAGGAAGAATACCAGCCCTACGATTCCATCGGCTTGGACATTCAGGGTAAGGCTGGGGATGCGACTATCTCCCTCGCCGTGAGGGACGGTTATCAGGCAGACGTGCTTTTTGACAATGCGAATATCATGGTGGAAATGCTTTTATCCTCGGAGATACGTGGCTTCGTGCCCGACCCCGGCTGGTTCTTTGAGAAAGACGATGAAGAGCATCGCACGGCGCTCGACCTGCTGATGATGACGCAGGGCTGGCGGCGCTTCAACTGGCGCGATATGGCGGTCAAGGGCGAATGGGATCTGACACAGCCCGACGAACGATATGCCCCCATCATCATGGGACGAATCCGACCGAACCCTTATCGGGACTCCATTAAGTCGAACAATGCAGACGTGTATATACCCTGGCAGTTAGAGAAGCAGGCAGAACTCAGTCTGTATGACGAAGACGACGGCCTGACGGAGCAGACGTGGGAGCAGACGTGGGAAACCCACTTGAAAGAGAGTGAGAAAGAGTCGCAGGCAGAAAAAAAGGCGCGGCTCCTTGCCCTGGCGAAAAAGGAGAAGGAGAGAGCGTTGCGCCTGCATGTCGAGCATGTGCCCACGAGCACCATGCAGCCATGTGTGAGCGAGATGGACGTGAACGACAACCGCTTCCGCCTTCAGCTGCCGCCGTTCTATGGGAAGAGCATCCTGTTTCTCTCCGTGGCCGACACGACGAAGTGGGAAAAGAGGAAGAAGCAATATACATGGATTCAGATGGCCGGCCCTGCGGGCGAGCTTGCCCTGCACCATCAGCGCAAGTTGGATACGGAACCCGCAGAGTATCTGGCCTACGTCTCCTGGCCCTATCCACGCTTCGTGAAACGATACGACTACCATCACACCCACCTGATGGAGGTGGAGAGGAATGTGGTCTCCACGCCTATGCTACTGCCTGACAGCGTGCACCTGATGCAGGAAGTCGCGGTGAAGGCACGGCGGCGGAACCGGCTAAGGCGCTTCAACGATGCCTTCCCCACACTTGCGATGGATGCCTACGAGGCATGGAACATGATGGACGATGCGGGAATAATCTTTAGTGGTCCCAAGGAAATCGCCACCCTCCTAGCGAGCAACTGGTCGTCCACGACTCCCCCAGGGTCGGGTACGCACGAAACGAAGATACAGTATGGCATCAGCCCCTCGCGCCGCAGACTGCCCCAGTACATCGACATCCCTACCGACTCACTCTATCACCCTAAATATCTGACTTCGATTGCCGAGCAGTTTGACTTCTCGCCAGGCGAGAAGCGCGAATACTGGGGCGACGAGCGGATTGCCGAGGACCCGCGTTTTCTGATAGACCGCTATATCCTTTATACTGATTATCAGCCGCGTCTTGAGGGCAGTAAACGCTATGACCTCTCAACTTATGACGAAACCCGCATCGCCATCTACCCATTCTACGACGGCGGGGAACGGGTTATCTATCGCGACCGTCGTTACATCCTCGACGGCTTTGCGCAGCCCGCCGAGTTCTACAGCCCCGACTACAGCAAGCAGAAGCCGCAGGAACCGACGGACTACCGCCGCACGCTCTACTGGAACCCGAATCTGCAATTAGATGCCGAGGGACGCGCCCACGTTACCTTATTTAATAATAGCAAGACGACACAGATTGAGGTGGATGCCGCTGGGATGACAGAAGAGGGCGGATTGTTGTGGAAGTAGAAGCCCCACCCCCGGCCCCTCCCGAGGGAGGGGAGGAAGTCCACTCCAACCTTCCCCTCCATCGAGAAGGGCAGACCCTCCGTCGCGAATGGGGGTTCGCTCCCCTTTGTGGGGCCGGAGCCGCATTCAGTGGCTCCTCTGAAGACCCCAGTCGCCCCAATTCCCTCGCGCGCGCACGCGCGCACTCTGTATTTTTTCCAAAAAAAACCGTCAAACCGTCACCTTTGCATGATAATGAGTTGAGTGAGAGGTGGTTGATTTGGTGACGGTTCGGGTGATGGATGGGTGAAAGGTGATGGTTTTAACATTTTTTTTGCCCCAATTTTGTCGGGAAAGCGGGGGATTGGGGGATTTTTTTATGCAAAATTCCTCGGCAAGGCGTGTGAGAATAAGAGCCTCTCCCCCTAGCCCCCTCCCCCGTGAGGGAGGGAGGATTTTTGAAA
>JAEEGL015945956.1_pt1 | contig 15900 bp, 16 predicted proteins | sample 9134231 | NCBI WGS metagenome assembly JAEEGL01 (sample SAMN16246548, study PRJNA631951) | gut metagenome | biome: gut microbiome; feature: rumen; material: fiber-attached | host: Bos | place: Iran: Karaj | collected 2018-10
CCACCAACATGTCCAAGGAGGACATCGAGAAGGCCGTAAGGGACGCCGAGCAGTATGCCGCCGAGGACGCCAAGCGCAAGGACGAGGTGGATACCCGCAACCAGGCCGACCAGATCGTCTACCAGACGGAAAAGACCCTGCAGGAGCTGGGCGACAAGATCAGCGCCGAGGACAAGGCCTCCATCGAGGCGCCTCTGAACCGCTGCAAGGCGGCGCTCCAGGGCACCGATACCAACGCCATCAAGGCCTCTGCCGAGGAGCTGACCCAGGCCTTCTACTCCGTGTCCGAGAAGCTGTACCAGCAGGCCGGCGCCACCGGTCAGGCCGGCCCTGACATGGGCGGCGGCTTCCAGGGCGGTCCGGGTCCGGATATGGGCGGCGGCTTCCAGGGCGGCCCGGGTCCCGACATGGGCGGCGGCCCCCAGGGCAACGTCTATGACGCCGACTACGAGGTCATGGACGACGACAACAAGTAAGACACATCCAAACAGAATGATCCGGGGCTGTGTAAAGCCCCGACAGACAGAAGCCTGACAGGCGCACCCGGCGGTGCGCCTATCTGGCTGTAGAAACGGCCTCACAGAGTTCCGCTTCCGTTTTACACGGAGGCAGACAATAATTTAGAGTCCGCATCGACGAAAGCCCAGCGAGAGGGAGAGACATATGCCCGAACAGAAACGCGATTATTACGAGGAGCTCAATCTGAAAAAAGGCGCCTCCGAGGACGAGATCAAAAAGGCCTACCGCAAGATGGCAAAGCAGTATCACCCGGATCTGCATCCCGGCGACAAGGCGGCCGAGAGCAAGTTCAAGGCCATCAACGAGGCGTACGAGGTCCTCTCCGATCCCCAGAAGAAGGCCCGCTATGATCAGTTCGGCCACGCCGGGGTGGATCCCAGCTACGGCGCCGGCGGCGCCGGCGATCCCTTCGCCGGATTCACCGGCTTCAACAGCAGCTTCAACGGCGGGCCCGGCTTCGCCGGCTTCGGGGATATTTTCGAGTCCTTCTTCGGCGGCACCGCCGGGTCCCGGACCGGTCCCCAGCAGGGCGACAGCATCCGGGTCAGACTGACGCTGACCTTCGAGGAGGCCGCCTTCGGCGTTGATCGGGAGATCTCCATCAAGCGCACGGAGCACTGCTCCGCCTGCAGCGGCACCGGCGCGGCGGCAGGTACCCATCCGGAAACCTGCTCCGCCTGCGGCGGCCGGGGCTTCGTGCGGATGCAGCGGCAGACGGCCCTGGGCGTGATCACCACAAACGCTGCCTGCTCCGCCTGCGGCGGTACGGGCCAGATCATCAAGACGCCCTGCTCCGCCTGTAACGGCACCAGCGTGGTGCGCAAGCAGCGGAAGATCAACGTCCATATCCCCGCCGGCATCGACGACGGCCAAGCCATCTCCCTCCGGGGCCAGGGCAGCGCGGGCGTCAGATCAGGTCCGCCCGGCGATCTGATCGTGGAGGTCTCCGTTTCGCCCCACGAATTCTTCCAGCGCCGGGGCAGCGACGTGCTGTGCGAGATCCCCGTCACCTTCGTCCAGGCGGCCCTGGGTGCGGAACTGGAGGTCCCCACCCTGGACGGCAAGGTCAAGTACACCCTGCCCGAGGGGACCCAGAACGGCGCCACCTTCCGGCTTAAGGGCAAGGGCATCCCCTCCCTGCGCCGGAGCACCAGAGGCGACCAGTACGTCACCGTTTTCGTGGAGGTGCCCAGGAATCTCAACGCCGCCCAGAAGGAGGCCATCGCCAAACTGGGCGAGACCCTGGGGGAGGAGAACTTCGCAAAGCGCAAGAAATTCTTCAAGAACACGAAGAACAACAATACAAAGAACAGCAAATAATCGCGGAAAGGAGCGGTGTCCATGATTGCCATCGGATGCGACCACGGCGGCTATGCCCTCAAGCAGGAGATCCTGACCCTGCTGGACGGCAGGGGTCTTGCCTACCGTGACTTCGGCACCTACAGCACCGACAGCTGTGACTATCCCGTCTACGGCGAGGCCGCAGCCCGGGCGGTGGCCTCCGGAGAGTGCGATCGGGGCATCGTCATCTGCACCACCGGCATCGGTATCTCCATCGCCGCCAACAAGGTCAAGGGCATCCGCTGCGCCCTGTGCACGGAGCCTCTGGCGGCGGAGATGGCCCGGCGTCACAACGACGCCAATATGCTGGCCCTGGGCGCCGGTCTCATCGGCGTCAATCTGGCCGAGCGCATCGTGGAGACCTTTCTGACTACGGACTTTGAAGGCCCCCGGGAGGGCGGCGAGCGCCACGCTCACCGGGTGGAGCTGCTCAACGCCATCGAGCCGTGACCGTGGAAAGCCCACTGGGGCCGTTGACCGTCGAGACGGCAGACGGACATATCACGGCCGTCCGCTTTTCCGGCGGCGCGTCCGGCGACTCCGGGCCCGCGGCCCGGGAGGCGGCGAGACAGCTGAAGGCGTATTTTCAGGGGACGCTGCGGCGCTTCGAACTGCCGCTGGCCCCTGCCGGCACCGCCTTTCAAAAGGCGGTCTGGGCCGCCATGGCGGAGATCCCCTATGGCGGCACCGCGACTTACGGAGAGCTGGCGGCGCGGATCGGCAGACCCGGCGCCGCCCGGGCCGTGGGATGCGCCTGCAGAGCCAATCCCATCCCGATCATTCTGCCCTGCCACCGGGTAGTGGGGAAGAACGGCGCCCTTACCGGCTACGCCGGAGGGCTGGAGCGCAAGCGGTTCCTGCTGGCGCTGGAGCGAGACGACAGGAAAGGAGACTGAACCATGCCCTATATCGCCATCAAGGCCTATCCCAAGGACGAGGAGATCAAAAAGGAGGTCGTCGACAAGGTCTTCGACGCCTTCGCCGCCCTGTGGGGCTGCCCAAAGGAGGCGATCTCCATCTCTCTGGAAGAGGTGGACCCCGCCGACTGGGAGCAGGTGGTCAAAAACGAGATCGAGCCGAAACAGGACAAGCTGATGGTCCGGGACGGCAAAAAGCTCTATGAATAAGAACAAAGGATGAGATCAAAAAAAGGACGCGAAAGCGTCCTTTTTTTCCGTATTCAGATTCAATTCAGATCAGGTGAACAGTCCGCAGATGACGAGGACCAGGAAGATCACCACGGCGACCACGACGATGGGGGCCATGATCTTCAGCGGCAGCTTCGGGATCCGGAACCGCCCCACATAGGCGCAAGCCGCCGCCAGCAAAATGATGAGATAGAGGATGAAGAAATGGGAGCCCAAGGGGTGGCGGAAGCAGCAGACCAGGGGGAACAGGATCGCCGCCACGGTGACGGGCATGCCCGTATAGTCCACCCGCGCGTTGCCCTCGCGCATATGCACCAGGTACTCCTGAGTGTTGTAGTAGCTCAGACGGATCAGGGCGGCCAGCACATAGATGGCCATGACCACGATGCCGTACCACTTGTTCAGACCGACGCTGAAGCCGATCATGGCGGGCAGGACACCGAAGGAGATCAGATCCGCCAGAGAGTCCAGCTGGACGCCGTTGACCCGGTCCTCCTCCGTCCGGTTGGGCATGCTGCGGGCCACGGGGCCGTCGAACAGATCGAAGATGCCGGCCAGGATCAGACAGATCAGCGCCAGCAGAGTTTCGCGCCGGGCGGCAAAGACGATGCCCACCATACCGGCGGCAGCGTTGCCGTAGGTCAGCCAGACTGTGTAGTTGTAAAAACCGATCGCCGGGCCTCTCACCGGGCCTCACCTCCTGCCGGCAGGCGATTTTTCCCATCCATTTTAGGACATTTTTGTCGATCTGTCAAGTGAGGGGGTTTTACAGTCTCCGGGGCTGCCCCGGAAAGCCGGGGCCGGATCGGGTTTCAGAGGGGGCTCCCGGTCCGGGAAAGAGCGCCCGGCTATGGTCTGAAACCGCCCGGACGGACGGCGGCGCCGGTTGCATTTCCCGGTGCGCTGTGGTACAATTAAAAAGGAGGAGAGGCCGCTATGACTACGAAGTATAAGACCATCGGCATCATCGGTGCTATGGGCGTGGAGGTGCAGCTGCTGCGCAGCATGATGACGGACCCGAAGTCGGAGACCGTCAGCGGCGTGGAGTACATCACCGGTCAGCTGGCCGGACGTGACGTCGTGCTGGCCAAGTGCGGCGTGGGCAAGGTCTTCGCCGCTCTGTGCACTCAGACCATGTTCCTGCGCTATCGGCCGGACTGCGTCATCAACCTGGGCGTGGCCGGGGCCCTGGGCAGCGGGCTGAAAATCGGCGACGCCGCCGTGGCCGACCAGGTGGTCCAGCACGATATGGACACCTCCGCCGTAGGCGACCCCGTGGGTCTGATCTCCGGCATCAACAAGATCTATCTGCCCTGCGCGCCCGCCATCGTGGCGCTGCTCCGGTCCGGCGCCGAGGCTCTGGGCCTCACTTGCGCCGTGGGGACCATCGCCTCCGGGGACCGCTTCGTCTGTCAGGCGGCGGACCGGCAGAGCATCGCCCGGCGGGTCTGTGCCTTGGCCTGCGAGATGGAGGCCGCCGCCGTGGTGCATGTGTGTTATGTAAACCAGACGGACTGCGGCGTGATCCGGGTCATCTCCGACAGCGGGGATGAGAACTCCACGGAGGACTATGCCGCGTTCGTGCGGCGGGCCGCCGACCGCGCCGCCAGGATCCTGCTCTACGTTCTGGAGCACCTCGACTGAGCTGCCCGACGCCTTGGCTTGAAAAAATGACTTCCGTCCCAACAGACAAAAAGAGGGCACGGCCATATGGCCGTGCCCTCTTTTTATCTTGTGCTCAGTACCCGGGGCGTCCCAGCAGTTGGGAAACTTTCCGCTTGTACGCCTCCACCCCCGGCTGATCGAAGGGATCGACCCCCTGTACGGTGCCGGACAGGGCGCAGGACAGGCAGAAGAAATAGGCCAGGGCCCCGAAGGAGGCCTCGTCCAGGGCGGGGACGCGGATCAGAAGATTCGGCACGCCGCCCTCCGTATGGGCCAGCAGAACGCCGTCCAGGATCCTCTCCGTCACCTCACCCAGCTCCCGACCCGTGAGGAAGTCCAGCCCGTCGCCGGGGACGTCAGGGAGCTTCAGCGAGGCCAGCGGCCGGTCGACGCGGACCACCGTCTCAAACAGCAGAGGCGTGCCGTCCTGGATGAACTGGCCCAGGGAGTGGAGATCTCCGGGGAAGGATGCCGCGGCGGGGAACAGCCCGCCGCCCTCCTTGCCCTCGCTTTCGCCGAACAGCTGCTTCCACCAGTCCGTCATGGCGGTGAAGGAGGGGCAGGTGCTGATGAGCAGTTCCGTGCGCCGGCCGCTCTCGTACAGGGCGTTCCGGGCCCCGGCATAGCTCCAGGCGGCGTTGGCCATGGAGCGGTCGGACAGCAGCGAATCCATCTCCTCCCGAGCGCCGGCCAGCACGGCGGCAACGTCGGCGCCGGCCACGGCCATGGGCAGCAGGCCTACCGGCGTCAGCACGGAGTACCGTCCGCCGATGTCGGAGGGGACGGGGAACGTCGTCCAGCCTTTCTCCCGGGCCATGGCCCGGAGCAGGCCCTTTTCCGGGTCTGTGGTGGCGTAGATTCGCTTTGCCGCGCCGCCGGGCCCGTATTTTTTCTCCAGCAAGGTCCGGAAGATCCGGAACACCGACGCGGGCTCCAGGGTCGCGCCGGACTTGGAGACGATATTCACGGAGAAGTCACCCGCCGCCGCCAGCTCGATCAGCTCCGTCAGCGCGGAGGGGTCCAGGGTGTCCCCGGCAAAGAAGATCCGGGGCCGGTTCCGCAGGGTGTAGTGGGGCCCCTGGAGGAAGTGCAGCGCCGCCCGGGCGCCCAGAGACGAGCCGCCGACGCCGATGACGATCAGCGACTCCGAGTCGTCCCGGATCTGCCGCGCGGCGGCCCGGATACGGTTGAGCAGGCGCAGGTCCATGGCCTCCGGCTGACGGAGCCAGCCGGTGGCATTGACGCCGGCGTCCGCGTCGGAGAGCAGGGACGTATGGGCGGCGGCCAGCCGGGGCGCCATGGTGTCCTGCCAGCCCCGGGGCAGCAGCGCGTGGGTGGAATCAAATCGGATCATAACAGCCTCCTGAGAGAGGATGGGTTTTTTCTCTGCCCATAGTATAACACAGACGCCGCGGAAAAGATACGCCGGATTTCAAAAATCACGACGGGGCCCGGGCTGTGCCGGTGAGGATCAGCCCCGCCGTTCGGGCGAGGATCTGGCCGTAGGTGAGCCGCGGCACGCCCTCCCGGGCCACCAGGGGGACGGTCCGCAACTCCGCGCCGTCCAGCAGGATCCGGATCTGCCCCACCCGGGCCCCCGCCTCCACCGGCGCCTCCAGGGCCTCCGCCGTCTCCGCCTCCCAGGTGACGTCGGGGGCCCGCAGCTTCTCCACCAGAACCCGGGGGCTCTCCGCCGGCACCGGCGTCACCGTGTCCGCGGCGCCCAGGGTCACCGGGATGGGAGTCGGCTCCCCCTCCGCGTTCAGCAGGGTATAGTTGGCGAAGCCGAAGTTGAGCAGGCTCTTTGCCGTTTCGAATCGGTCCGAGGAGGTGGGTGCCTTCAGCACCACGGCGATGAGCTCCATGCCCTCCCGCTCCGCCGTGGCGGACATGCAGTACAAAGCCGTGTCCGTGGAGCCGGTCTTCAGGCCCGTGGCGCCGTCGTAAAAGCGGATGAGCTTGTTGGTGTTGGCCAGGCCGAAGGCCCCGTCCCGGATGGTGTCCATCCAGATGGTGGTGTACCGCTTGATGAAGTCGTGGGCGATCAGCGCCCGGGACATGAGGGCGATGTCCCAGGCGGAGGTGAGGTGCTCCGGGTCCGGGAGTCCCGTGCAGTTGACGAATCGGGTGTCCTCCATGCCCAGCTCCGCCGCCCGCCGGTTCATCCGGTCCACAAAGGCGCTCTCACTGCCCGCCAGCTCCTCGGCCAGGGCCACTGCGGCGTCGTTGGCGGAGGAGACAACCGTGGCCTTGAGCAGATCGTCCACGGTCATCTGCTCCCCCTCCTCCAGATAGACCTGGGAGCCGCCCATCTCCGCGGCCTGGGCGCTGACGGTGACCACATCCCCCGTGGACAGGACCCCCGCCTCGATGGCCTCAGTGATCAGCAGGATCGTCATGATCTTGGTGACGCTGGCCGGCTCCAGCCGCGCGTGGGCGTTCTGTTCAAAGAGCACGGCGCCGGTCTCCTTTTCCATGAGTACCGCCGCTTCCGCCGCCACATCCGGCTCTCCCTCCGCAGCTGCCGTCGGCAGGGCCGGAAGCAGCAGAAGGAAGATCAGCAGCAGGGCAAAGATTCGTTTCATCGTTCTCGTCCTCCCCGTGTGAGATATTGCCATTTTACGGCCGGGGGGCAGGCTCTATGACAGGAGCATGACCGGCGTCCCCCGGGCATACAGTAGCCCGGAGGGGGCGGTAGGGTGAGGCGGAACGCGAAGGGCGCGCTGCTGCTGACGGCATCCGGCGCGGCGGCGCAGGTGCTGGGGTTTTTCTACCGGGCGGCCCTGACCCGGCTGATCGGAGCGGAGAATATGGGGCTGTATCAGTTGATCCTGCCGGTATACGCGGTGGTCCAGTCCCTGTCCTACGCGGGGCTCACGGTGACGGTGTCCCGGCTCACGGCGGAATACCGCGCCCTGGGCCGGGAACGGATGGTCCGGACCGTGCTGGGACAGGCGATGCTCCTGTTTGTCCGGATCTTCGCCCTGCTGGCCCTTCTGACGGCGGTGCTGTCCGATCCCATCTCCGCGTGGCTGCTGGGGGACGCCAGGACCCGGACGGGGCTGCTGCTCCTGCTGCCCTGTCTCTTCCTCACGGGGGTGGAAAACCTCCACAAGCATGCCTTTTACGGCCTCGGGGAGGTGCGCGTCCCCGCCCTGGTGGAGATGGGGGAGCAGCTGATCCGAGTCACGGCGGTGCTGGGCCTGCTGCTGATATTCAGGCCCCGGGGCGGCGAGTCCGCGGTGGCGCTGATCGTGGCGGGGATGCTGGTGTGCGAGGTGTTCTCCAGCAGCGCCATGTTCCTCATCGGTCGGCGGCAGATCCGAAGCTGCACCGCCGCCCCGGAGCCGTCCCTGCGCCGAAGGATGGCGGTGACGGCCTTCCCCATCGCCATGACCAGTCTGCTGGAAAATCTCATGGGCTCCGCCAACGCCGTCCTGATCCCCGCGCGGCTGGTCCGGGCGGGCTGGGACGCCTCCGAGGCCATGGCCGCCTTCGGCGTACTCTTCGGCATGGCCCTGCCCATGGTACTGCTGCCTATGTGCTTCGTGGGGGCCATGGGGCTGATTTTGGTGCCACGGCTGTCGGAGCTCCGGCTCCGGGCCGGGCGTGAGCGGGTCCGGCGGCTTGTGGTCCGGAGCGTCACGGCGGCGGCGCTGGTGCTGGCGGCGTCCCAGCTGATCCTGCTGGCGGCGGGCCCCCGGCTGGGGGAAGCGCTGTTCGGAGAGCCCTCCATCCGGGGGTATCTGCCGCTGCTGACGGTGGGGGCGTTCCTGGAGGGGATGCACGCGGTGGAGAGCAGTATGCTCAACGGCCTCTCCTGCGAGCGGGCCTGCGCCGTGTGCGGCCTCACCAGCAATTTCATCGAACTGGCCGTCACCTTCCTGCTGATCCCGGTGCTGGGGCTGGAGGCCAGTATTCTGGCGTTTTGCGTCTCCGGCGCCGTGGGGGTCGTTTGGGCGGGGCTGCGGCTGCGCCGGGCCGTCAATACGTGACGAAAACAAAAAATTTCCCCCGGAGGGGCACTCTCCCCGAAAAAGGGATTTTTTCTCGTTGCATCCGGCGCGGAAAGATGGTACTATAGAGACGGAGGGACGGCGGCGCGCCGTCCGCGGACAAAACAGAGAAGGAGCTGATGCAAGGTGGTTAAGGTCATCGCCGGACGGAAGGGCACAGGAAAGACCAAGCAGATGATCGAGATGGTCAATCATGCGGTACATGAGGAATCCGGCAACGTAGCCTGCATCGAGCGCGGCCGGGCGCTGACGTTCGATCTGCACTACAGTATCCGTCTGGTAGAAGCCAACAATTACGATATAACGGACTATGATTTCTTCCGCGGTTTCATCAGCGGCATGTATGCCTCCAACTACGACCTGTCCTATGTTTTTATCGACAGCCTCTGCAAGATCGTCCCCGCCGACCCCGTGGGTCCGGAGACCGAGGCGTTCCTGGACTGGCTGGAGGCATTCAGCCAGGAAAATAACGTGAAATTCACCGTCATGCTCACCGCCGATACGGACGCGCTCACTGACGGCATTCGGAAATACTGCTGAAACACAAAAAAACGGACCCCGCGCAATTCTGCGCGGGGTCCGTTCTGTAATTATCTGTGCCGCGGCTCACCGGACGGTGTAACCGCCTCTGACCAGGACTGTGGCAGAGTCGGTGATGGCCTGCACGCCTCTGTCGCCGGCGGTGACCACATACAGATGGTTCTGGGCAAGGACGTTCCCGGCGGGCATGGTGCCGCCGCCGGTCATATCGATGAGACCCGGGGCGCTGTCCGCCACGCAGATCACGGAGCCGGACCGGGGCAGGAGCTCCAGCCCTACGCCGCCGGTAAGGGTCTGATTTTTGGAAAGGGTCACCACCCGGTAGGTGGCCTGACCGGTGCCGCCGGTCTGGGCCCGATAGGCCTCCAGCTGTGCGTTCAGCCGCTGGGACAGGGCCGTCTCCTTCTGGGCCAGCAGGGTCTCCGTCTGGGCCATGATCTTGGGGGTGAAGATGGTCTCCAGATAGCTGCGGGAGATCAGGGGGTCTGAGGAGGAGCCGGAGCTTGCCGCGGCGGAGAGACCGGCCAGCAGGACCACCGCCGCGAGGATCACGGCGCCCAGAGGCAGGAAAAACCGGCGTTTCATATCATGACGTTTCACAGCGATCACCTCCGTCTGTTCGGATCAGATCGCCCCTATTGTAACACGCCGTGACCGGGATTGCAACTCCCGCCGCCGCCGTCACACCCGCCCGGTCCGCAGGCCGAAGCTGACGGCGATGGCGGCGTCCACCCGCGCCATGGCGGTGTCGTCCAGGCGGCCCATGCGTTCCCGGAGCCGCCGCTTATCCAGAGTCCGGATCTGCTCAAGAAGCACCACGGAGTCCCGGGACAGGCCGCAGCCCCGGTCTGTCAGAAAGATATGGGTGGGCAGCCGGGCCTTGTTCATCTGCGATGTAATGGCCGCGGCGATCACCGTGGGGCTGTGCCGGTTGCCCATATCGTTCTGGATGATCAGCACCGGTCTGACGCCGCCCTGCTCGCTGCCCACGACGGGACTGAGGTCCGCGTAAAAAATATCGCCGCGTCTGATGGTATCGTCCACACGTGCTCACACTCCGCCGGAAGAGAGTTCCCCCGGGCAGCCGGGAGACCGGCCGCGGGAGGGACTGTTATCATTCTCCCACGGGCCGGGCCCGTTTATACCTGTCCTCCCGGCGGGAGGACGGCGCCGGATCCGGCCCCGCAGGGCAGTATATGCCGAAGAATCGCCGGCGGTGCGGCGGGCCGCCGTTTGTAAATTTTTCTCCGGCCCCTTTAAAGCCGCAGGGCGGTACGATATAATATAATCAAAGACCACAAATGTTTTTCCCTGTCTGGAAAAGGAGGCTCTCTTGCATCTTCCCGTACTGATCAAAGATCTGGCCATCATGCTGCTTACAGCCGGCGTGGTAACGGTCATTTTCAAAAAGATCCGGCTGCCGCTGGTCCTGGGTTACATCGTCGCGGGTTTTCTGATCAGCCCGCACATGCCCTATTTCTTCACCGTCATGGACTCCGCCTCCATCAGCACCTGGAGCGAGATCGGCATCATCATCCTCATGTTCGGTCTGGGGCTGGAGTTCAACCTCCACAAGTTGGCGGAGGTGGGCGGCTCGGCGATCCTCACTACCCTCACCGAGGTGGGCGGCATGCTCGTGGTGGGCTATTTTGTCGGCCAGGCACTGGGCTGGAGCATCATGAACAGCGTCTTTCTGGGCGGCATGCTGGCCATGAGCTCCACCATCATCGTCATCAAGGTCTTCGGAGATCTGAACCTGCGAGGGGAACGGTTCGCCCAGACGGTGTTCGGTTCCCTGGTCATGCAGGATATCGTGGGCATCTTCATGATGATCGTCCTGTCCACCTTCTCCGTGAACCAGAGCGTCTCCGGCGGGGCTCTGGCGCTGAAGCTGGGCACACTGGTGCTGTATCTGGCCCTGTGGCTGCTGCTGGGCATCTATCTGCTGCCCACGCTGCTGAACAAGGCCTCCAGGCTCATGAACGACGAGACCCTGCTCATCGTCTCCCTGGGTATCTGCTTCGGCATGGTGCTTCTGGCGGACGCCCTGGGCTTCTCCACGGCGCTGGGCGCGTTCCTGGCCGGCTCTCTGCTGGCGGGCACCGTCCACGGGGAGCGGGTAGAGCACCTCACCTCCGGGGTCAAGGACCTGTTCGGCTCCGTGTTCTTTCTCTCCGTGGGCATGATGCTGGAGCCCCACATGGTAGTGAAGTACATCGTGCCCATCCTCATCATCACAGTGGTGACCATCGTGGGCAAGATCTTCTTCTCCGGACTGGGTGTCCTGCTCTCCGGGGGCTCTCTGCGAAGCGCCGTCAGCTGCGGCTGCTCCCTGGCCCAGATCGGTGAGTTTGCCTTTATCATCGCCTCCCTGGGCCTGTCTCTTGGGGTGACGTCTGACTTTTTGTATCCCATTATCGTGTCCGTGTCCGTCATCACCACGCTGACCACGCCCTTCTGCATCCGGGGCGCCGGGAAGATCACCGCCCTGGCGGAGCGGCTGCTGCCGAAAAAGTTGGCCGAGAAGCTGGCCCGCTATTCCAGCGGAGACGACGGGGACGCGGAGGAGCAGAGAGACAGCGACTGGGCGGTCTATTTACGCCGCTGTGTCCGGGTGACGCTGCTCTACGGCGTCATCATGCTGGGCATCGTCTTTATCGGCCGGTACCTGTTCCTGCCGCTGCTGGAATCCCTGCCGTTGGGGGACGGTATTTGCAAGGCAATTTGCGTCGCGGCGATCTATCTGGTCATGGCCATCTTCGTCCGGCCCATGCTGGATTTCCGCTCACCGCAGTACACTACCCTGTGGGTGAAGAGCCGGGCCTTCCGGCTGCCGCTGATGGCGCTGGCGGGCATCCGGCTGCTGATCATCGTACTCATCGCCTTCATTCCCCTGCAGGCCGTGGCGGGTCTGACGGGCCTGTGGCTGCTGCCCATCATCGCCGCGGCGGCCCTGCTCATCGCCCGGGACAGCCGGCTGTCCTCCACCTATCTCTGGGTGGAGGCCCAGTTCCTGGCCAATTTCAACGAGCGTCGGCTCCAGCAGGACGAGGCCTCCGGCGGCGGTACCGCGAAACGGCTGGACGAGACGCTGCTGGTCCAGGATTTTACTTACACCGGCAAGCGTCAGACCCTGCAGGAGGCCGGCTGGGGCAAGCGCTTCGGCGTGAACGTGATCAAGATTATCCACGGCCGTCGGCATAAGAATATGCCCTCCGGCGGCGTGACCGTGGGGCCGGGAGACCGAATCTATCTGCTGGGGGATGCGGACGCCCTGCGCAGCTTCCGCATCGGTATGGATCTGGAGGATCTGCCGAACGATGCCCTGCCCCTGCGGCAGTTCATCGAGGCGGAGCACGACGTCCACCATGATCTTTACGCCTACGCCCTGCTGGTGGAGAGAGACTCCCCCCTGGCGGGCACGTCCATCCGTGACAGCGGCATCCGGGACAACTACGACTGCATGATCCTGGGCCTCCAGCGCAACCGCCTGCCCATCGTCCATCCGGACGTGAACATGGTCATCCAGAGCGGCGATCTGGTCTGGATCCTGGGTACCCGGACCATGGCAGCGAAGCTGCTGCGGACCGAGGAGTGACCCGCGCCGTGGCTCCCGGGGCGATTTGCCTCGATTCCCCTTGCTTTATGGCAGCGGCTGTGGTATGATAATACACACGAAAACGCCCGCGGTCTGTCGGGACCGCGGAACACGTCTTATAGGAGGACCGATTATGGAACGCATCAAGACCCTGAAGACCCGCAATCTCTGCAAGAGCGCCAAAAACGGCGGCTGCGGCGAATGCCAGACCTCCTGCCAGTCTGCCTGCAAGACCAGCTGCGGCATCGCCAATCAGCCCTGCGAAAACAAGAAGAAGGACTAATCGCGCAACATAAAATGCCGCCTTTCAGGCGGCATTTTTCATAGAAAGGGTGCACTGCCATGATCCATCGCTATACCATGGGGGGCCTGTATCTCGTGCTGGACGTCTGCTCCGGCTCCATCCACGTGGTGGACGAGGTGGCCTACGACATGATCGGCCTGTTCGAGTCGTATTCCCGCGACGACGCCATCGCCGCGCTTCGGGACAAATACGGCGACCGTCCCGACGTCACCGCCGGGGAGCTTGCGGAGCTCTGGTCCCAGCTGGAGGCCCTCCGGGACGCCGGAAGTCTCTTCGCGCCGGACACCTTCCAGCCGCTGACGGAGGACAGCCGTGCCCGCAGTCAGGGTGTGGTGAAGGCTCTGTGCCTCCACGTGGCTCACAGCTGCAATCTCAACTGTGCCTACTGCTTCGCCGGTCAGGGCAGGTACAGCGGCGAGCGGGCCCTCATGTCCTATGAGGTGGGCCGGCAGGCCCTGGATTTCCTGCTGGCCAATTCCGGCGGGCGCACCAATCTGGAGGTGGACTTCTTCGGCGGGGAGCCTCTGTTGAATTTCGACGTGGTGAAGAGGCTCACGGCCTATGCCCGGAGCCGGGAGGCCGAGTGCGGAAAGAATTTCCGCTTTACCCTCACCACCAACGGCCTGCTTATCGACGATGAGGTCATCGATTTCGCCAATCGGGAGATGAGCAACGTGGTCCTGAGTCTGGACGGCCGCCGGGAGGTCCATGACCGCTACCGGGTGGATTTTGCCGGCAACGGCAGCTGGGACCGGGTGGTGCCGAAATTCCAGAAGCTGGCGGCGGCCCGAAAGGGCAAAAGCTACTATATCCGGGGCACCTTTACCCACGCGAACCCCGATTTTCTCGCGGACATCCGGCAGATGCTGGACCTGGGCTTCACGGAGCTGAGCATGGAGCCGGTTGTCTGCCCGCCGGAGGATCCCATGGCCCTGACGGAGGCGGATCTGCCTGTCGTGCTGGAGCAGTATGAGCAGCTGGCGCAGCTGATGCTGGAGCGCCGAAGGGAGGGCCGTCCGTTCACCTTCTACCACTACATGATCGATTTGAAATCGGGGCCCTGCATTTACAAGCGCATCTCCGGCTGCGGTTCCGGTACGGAGTACATGGCCGTTACCCCCTGGGGGGATCTGTATCCCTGCCACCAGTTCGTGGGGGAGGAGAAATTCCTGCTGGGCAACGTGTGGGACGGCGTGACGAATCCTGCGGTGCAGGAGGCGTTTGCCGCCTGTAATGTCTATACCCGTCCCCAGTGCCGGGACTGCTGGGCCCGGTTCTACTGCGCCGGGGGCTGTGCCGCCAACGCCTGGCACGCTACGGGCTCTCTGCAGGGGGTCTACGAGTACGGCTGCACCCTGTTCCGGCGGCGCATGGAATGCGCCATCTATCTGGAGGCCCTCCGGCAGATGGAGGAGGCCGAGGAATGAACACGCCCATCTGGGACTTTGTGACGCGTTACTGTCAGGAGGATCCCCTGCGGCTCCATATGCCGGGCCACAAGGGGCGGGGACCGCTGGGGGCGGAGGCCCGTGACATCACCGAGGTCCCTGGAGCCGACGTGCTGTACTCCGCTGCCGGGATCATCCGGGAGAGCGAGGAAAACGCCGCCGCCCTGTTCGGTACGGCCCGGACCCTCTACTCCGCGGAGGGCTCCTCTCTCTGCATCCGGGCCATGCTGTATCTGGCGCTGCTGGGGCATGCCCCGTCGGCGCGGCGTCCCGTGGTCCTGGCGGCCCGGAACGCCCACCGGGCCTTCCTCACCGCGGCGGCCCTGCTGGATCTGGACGTGGTATGGCTCTGGCCACAGCCTCCCGCCGGGTATCTCTCCTGCTTCGTGGATGCCGGGGCCCTGGAGCGGACCCTGACGGCGCTGCCGGAAAAGCCCGTCGCCGTCTATCTCACCAGCCCGGACTATCTTGGAAATCTGGCGGATTTGCCGGCCCTCAGCGCCGTTTGCCGCCGCCGGGGCGTGCCCCTTCTGGTGGACAACGCCCACGGCGCCTACCTGAAGTTTTTGCCGGAGTCCCTGCACCCCATGGATCTGGGGGCGGATCTGTGCTGTGACTCCGCCCACAAAACCCTGCCGGTGCTTACCGGCGGCGCGTATCTCCACATTGCCGAAAGCGTTCCCGGGCCTGTCGCCCGGCAGGCGGAGGCGGCCATGGCCCTGTTCGCCTCTACCAGCCCGTCCTATCTGATTCTGCAATCCCTGGATCTGGCCAACCGCACCCTGGCGGAGGGCTATCGGGACCGGCTGGCCGATTTCACCGGGCAGACCGAAGCGTTGAAGGACCGGCTGGCCCGGCAGGGCTGGCGGCTGTCAGGGGAGGAGCCGCTGAAACTGACGCTGGCGCCCAAGTCCCGGGGGTATACCGGCATAGAACTGGAGGCGCTGCTCCGGGGACGGGGGATCGGCTGCGAGTACGCCGATCCGGACTGCGCCGTGTGCATGCTGACCCCGGATATCGGGGCCGGCGGTCTGGCCCGGCTGGAGACGGCTCTGGCCGGTCTGCCGCCGAAGCCGCCTGTCAGGACACAGCCTCCGCCGCTGACACGGCCGGAGCAGGCGCTGTCCGTCCGGGCCGCCCTGCTCTCACCCCAGGAGTCCTGCGCCGCCGGGGACAGCGCGGGCCGTATTCTGGCCATGCCCACCGTCAGTTGTCCACCCGCCGTGCCGATCCTGGCCGCCGGGGAGCGTATCGACGGGGCGGCTGTGGAGCTGTTTGAATACTACGGCGTCAAAAATTGCCTTGTCGTGATGGAATAACG
>JAEEGL011635210.1_pt1 | contig 15899 bp, 12 predicted proteins | sample 9134231 | NCBI WGS metagenome assembly JAEEGL01 (sample SAMN16246548, study PRJNA631951) | gut metagenome | biome: gut microbiome; feature: rumen; material: fiber-attached | host: Bos | place: Iran: Karaj | collected 2018-10
CTTCTGTCTTTATTATATTTTCAACTATTTGAACCTTATCATTTGGAAGAAGTCCATAATGATAATTATCAATATCAAGCTTATTGCAGGCAAGCTCTACGCAAGCCTTAGTATCACCAGATAAAACAACTACCTTATTATCCATACCTTTAAGCCTTTTGATAGCTTCCTTGGCCTCATCCTTTAGCTCATCAACTAAAATAATAGCACCTAAAAATTTATTATTCTTAGTTAAATATAATACTGAACCTACATCATTAACCTCTGGAGCTTCTATATTATATTTTTCGAGTAACTTTTTACTGCCACATAGATAAACATCATCATTTAAAACACCTTTAATACCATATCCAGGTGTTTCTTCTGTCTCTAGTTCATAGGCCTCGCCTGGATATTTATTAATCGCTATAGCAAGTGGATGTGTTGATGTTTTTTCTAAGCCTTTAGCTATTTTAATAATCTCATCCTTATTCTCACCAACAATATCATAAACCTTAAACTCGGCTTTAGTTAATGTTCCTGTCTTATCCATTACTACTCTATTAACTAAAGCTAAATCCTCTAAATATGTTCCACCCTTAATAATAATCTTATTTTTAGCAGCTGCCCCTATACCTGCAAAATAGGTTAAAGGAACAGATACTACTAAAGCACATGGACATGATACAACAAGACAAGTCAAAGCTGCGTAAATATAGCTATTCCAAATATCCTTAGTAAAGCCATTTATTAAGCCAATAATAACTGGTGGAAGAATTGCTAAAAGTAGGGCAAAAATTACAACAATTGGTGTATAAATTTTTGCAAATTTAGTAATGAATTTTTCTGATTTAGCCTTTCTCATAGTAGCATTTTCTACCATATCAATAATCTTATAGGCTGTTGAATCAAAATACTCCTTTTCAACAATTAATCTAAGTGGACTATTTTGATTAATTGATCCAGAAAGTACTAAATCACCTTTACTTACCTCAACATCCTTTGCTTCTCCTGTTAGGGATGCACAATTAATAATACCATCATTTAACGCTTTACCATCAAGTGGCACCATTTGACCCGGCTTAATAATAATTTCAGAACCAACTAAAACATCCTTAGAATCAATTTCAGTTCCATCAGCAAGCATTGTTTTATCAACGTCAAGCTTCATTGTTTCAACTATCGCATTCTTACTCTTTTCAACTGCGATACCTTGGAACAATTCACCAACCTGGAAGAATATCATAACAGCTACTGCCTCTAGATATTCAGCCTCACCAAATATTCTTAAAACAAAGGCGCCAATTGTGGCAATTGACATTAAAAAGTATTCATCTAAGAATTCACCTTGAATAATATGTCTTATTGCTCCAATTAAAATATCATAACCAGAAATAAGATAAGCTACCACATAAAAGCATAAATAAATAATTTCATTAGTTAATGTATTAGGTAAACTAAATTGTAATATTATACCTACTATCCATAAGATAGCAGCTATAATAAGTCTAAAAATTAATTTTTTATTTGCTTTCATAGATATTATCTATATTCGAAATCTGGTTCTTCCTTTTTACATAAAGCAATAACTTCTTCGAATAATTCCTCATTTTCTAAATTTAATAGCATCTTTCCTGCAACAAAGCTAATATTTGCTTCAACACCTTTAATTTTATTTAATTTCTTTTCTAATTTGGCTGCGCAATTTGCACAATCAATACCTTTAAATCTAATCATCTTCTCCATAATTTACCTCCTATAACGATTAAACGATTGTTTAATTGTTTAATTATATTATACTCGTATTTTTTATAATGTCAATATATATAAAAAGAAAAAATGCCACATAATGTGACATTTATTTTTCTCTTAATTCATACATTATTATTCCACCAGCAACTGATACATTTAAAGATTCCGTATCTTTTATTGGAATATATATATTTTTATTAATTTTAGATGCAACCTCACTAGATATTCCATTACCCTCATTACCTAATATAATAGCCATCTTTTCTTCCTTTTTTACCTCATTAAGGCTTATACCATTTATAACATTAGTTCCATAAACCCTATAATCAGTTAGAGTATCTAGATATTCAACTAAATTTTCATATCTAAAATTTAATTTAAATATTGCTCCTTGAGAAGCTCTAATAACCTTAGAATTATAAATATCTACAGAGCCTATATTTAATATTATAGTTTTAAAGCCAAAGGCATTCGCACTACGCATTAAGGCTCCTAAATTACCTGGATCTTGAACCTTATCTAATACTAATAATTTATTTGATAATTCCTTTTTATCTAGCATCTTGCAGATAGCTATCTCAGATACTAATGTATCAGTATCAGCAATTTTTTTCATCAAATTATCACTAATTTGAATATAGCCTTCCTTATCATATATTGAATAAGCCTCAACAATCAAATTTAGCTTTCTAGCTTCTTCAACTAAATGTGGTCCTTCAACAATAAATAGTTTTTCTTGTTTTCTATATTTAGATTGTTTTAATTTAATTAAGAATTTAATCTTTTCATTATCCTGTGATGTAATCATTATCTTTTACCATTTAATTCATCAATAACTTCTCTAACCTCAAAGCCTAAAGATGCAAAATCAATATCTGAATTAATATCTATAGTAATACTTCTAACGTTATTAACAGCATCCTCAACCATAGGTGCCCAATCAAAATTATTTTCAAACTTAACTGCCTTATCAATCTTTGGAGAAATAGCAGGAGCCTTAGGCACATATACTGTACAGCAATCCTCAAATGGCTTAATTGATATATCATAACAGCCTATCATTCTAGATATCTTCATAATATCAACTTTATCATATGTGCATAAAGGTCTAATAATTGGATAATTTGTTACTGAATTTATTGTATTAATTGAGCCAAGTGTTTGAGATGCAACTTGTCCAACTGATTCACCATTTACAATACATAAACAATTATTTCTTTTAGCAACCTCTGTAGCTATTCTATACATCATTCTTCTCATGATTGTAATATTATAGCTTTCAGGTACAAATTCAAGTAATGCCTGGTGTATTTCTTTAAATGGTACAAAATGAATATTAATCTTATTATCTTTTGAATATCTTGCAAGCTTCTTAACTAAATCAATAGTCTTTTGAGCTGATTCAATCGAAGTTAAAGGAGTTGATTCAAAATGAATACATTCAATTTCAACACCCTGCTTCATAGCTAAATAACCCGCAACAGGTGAATCAATTCCACCTGAAAGCATTAATAAGCCTTTACCAGCTATACCTACAGGGAAGCCTCCCATAGCTCTAATTTCAGAATTAAATAAATAACATCCATCTTCTCTTAATTCAATATTTAATTTAACCTTTGGATTATGTACATCTACCTTTAATAATTGATCATTAGATAGTACATATCCTGAAATCATCTTTGTTAATTCTCTTGAATCATATGGATAATTCTTATCACATCTTTTAACATTAAGCTTAAATGTAGTTTCTTCCTTTACAACGTCCTGCATAAGCTCTAAGGCCGTCTTTTTAATATCCTCTAGGTCAGTTGTTGATTTAACAACAAGTGAATAAGATGATATACCAGAAACTAAATTTAATCTTTCTATTACCTTATTTACATCCTCGTTTAATAGATGAATAAATATTCTATCAAACTTATTTTCAATTTCAATATTCAAGCCTTCCATCTTTAAAGTCATTAAACGATATAACGCCTTTCTAAACATAGCTTGATTTTTTCCTTTAAGTGTTAGATCTCCAAATCTAACTAATATCTGGTTGTATAACATATAATTTAATCCTCCGATTCTTATACGCCACAAATTATAACATAATCATTATTAAAATTAAATTGTTAAAATAATATTAAATATATTATAATATCGTTGGAGGAAAAAGATATGACTAATTATGATGAATTAATTACCATTTTACCTAATTTAATTGAAGGTCATGAAAATGTTACTATTTTAGCTAATTCTTCTGCCTTATTAAATGAGTATTTAGATAATATTAATTGGGTAGGCTTTTATATTATAAATAATAATGAATTAATTTTAGGGCCATTCCAGGGTAAGGTTGCATGTAGCCCAATTAAATTTGGAAGAGGCGTTTGTGGAACTTGTATTAAAGAGGCTAAAACTATAGTTGTTGATGATGTTCATAAATTTAGTGGACATATCGCTTGTGATTCAGCTTCTAATAGTGAAATATGTATTCCAATTTATAACAATGATAAATTATATGGTCTTTTAGATATTGATTCTCCAATATTTAATAGATTTAGCGATTTAGATAAGAAAAAGCTTGAAGAAATCTCAAATATTATAAGTAAAAGTTTAAAAAAAGAAACATTAATATAAATATTAATACGAAATTATTTGACAACCAATAGTCACTTTGTTATAATACTTGAGCGTGGGTAAAAAGCAGCAGTTTATGTTGTTTAGGACTTATCTTAAGACATCTTAGTTTAATTAGTAACCTTCGCTGCTTTTAGGTGAACATTTAGCTTAAGATAACTAAATAATAATAAGCCAAGATATTTTACTCCCAAAATTTAAATATAAGGAGGACAATAAAATGTCAAGATTCACAGGTTCAAGCTGGAAGGTATCTCGTCGTTTAGGTTACTCAATCAGTGAAACAGGAAAAGAATTACAAAAGAGAAAGACTGCTCCTGGTCAACATGGTGCTAAGAGAACTAAACTTAAAGAATATGGTCTTCAGTTACAAGAAAAGCAAAAGGTTAGATACACTTACGGAATGAGCGAAAGACAATTCGTAAAGGTATTTGCTGAAGCAAGCAAAATGCCAGGTATGACTGGTGTTAACTTCCTTAAGTTATTAGAATGCCGTTTAGACAATCTAGTATACAGATTAGGATTTGCTGCAACAAGAGCTCAAGCTCGTCAATTAGTAAATCATGGTCATATTACAGTTGATGGCAAGAAGGTAGATATTCCTTCATACAGAGTTTCTGTTGGTCAAGTTATTTCAGTAAAAGAGTCTTCAAAGAACTTAGTTGTTGTTAAAGCAGCATTAGAGGCTAAGCTAGCAAGAGCTGAATATTTATCATTCGATGCTGATAAATTAGCTGGTAGCTTAATTAGAATTCCTGAAAGAAACGAATTCTTACCTGAAATTAACGAACAATTAATCGTTGAATTCTATAACAGATAATAAGAAAAAGAACGTTTATCACAAACGTTCTTTTTTTATTTTAATACAACTTTAATTTCAAAAACATTATTAGGTAAGCCAGAAGCCATTATTTTACCTTTATGTAAATCCACAATTTCTTTGGCGATAGAAAGTCCAATTCCTGATCCTTCTATTCCTTCTGCCCTTGTAGAATCAAAGCGGTAAAATCTTTCAAAGCATTTATCTAGATTACCTTCTTCTACTTTATTAGCATCATTAATAATTCTTAATGTAGCTTCACTATTTTTAAGTAATTCAATTCTAATAAAAGTTTTAGCATATTTAGATGCGTTATCTAATAAGACTGATAGTAACTGCTTAAATAATTCCTCATCACCTATTAAATAAACATCTTCATCTATATTTAAATCTAAGCTAAGCTTATTTTCTTCAATGATAGGCTTATAGGTAGTTAAAACATCATTTAGAGCCTCTGTTGCCAAAAACTCTTTATTCAATATTTCTTTAATGTCATCAATCTTAGTTAGCAATGTTAAATTTCTAACCATTGTTGACATTCTTTTTATTTGTTTATTAATTCCATCAGTTAATTCATTTTCTCCGCTAGTCATTTCAATCATTTCATTATTGGCTGAAATAATTGTTAGTGGAGTTTTTAATTCATGAGCTGAATTAGAAATAAATCTTTTTTGTTTTTCATAAGCTGTAATTATTGGCTTAACTGCTCTTTTAGATATAAAGAACACTACAACAAATATACCAACTAAGGCTACTGCTGAAATTATTAAGCTATTTACTAAGGCAACATTTGCCTGTGAAAGTCTTGATGTACAATCTAAAAATATAACAAGCTTTTCATTATCGCTATTTGATACTCTATATCTATATACACCAGAATAACCCGTTGTTTTATCCTTAACAGCATTAGCCATTTTAATGGCTGTAGCTGAATCAATTGAAGCTATTCTTGTTATATTTGTGGTAACTGTAGCATCTGAATATTTAACTGTAAAATATCTGGTTTCAAATGGTGTTTCCTTATTCATTTGTTGTTCAAAGGGAGCTCTATCTCTCATGCCAGGCATAAATTCAGGCTCATTGAAGCTTCCACCATTATCAGCTAGTGTTTGGGTTACAGTATCAGCAAAGCTATCAACATTATTATAATTAATAAAATTAATTACTAGCATCATTACCGTAATAACAATTAATGCTGATAGCATTGTAAAGATAATAAATCTTTTTCTTACACTATTCAACTTATTGCCTCCAAACGATAGCCAAGGCCTCTTACAGCCTTTATTATATGGTCAGCCTCTATTTGTTCAAGCTTCTTTCTAAGTGATGAAATAAATACCCAAACAACATTTATTTCTGCATCACTTTCTAAATCCCAAATATCATCCATTATCTTTTCTGTAGAAATTATTTGATTTTTATTTCTAATAAGTAATTCCATCAGCTTATATTCCTTAGCTGTTAATCTTTGAGATTTATTACCATTTTTAATTTCAAATGTTTGACTATCAAGTGTAACATTACCAATACTATAATTATCAACAATAGCTGAATCTCTTCTAAGTAGAGCTCTTATTCTTGCAAGTAGCTCTTTAACAACAAAAGGCTTTGTTAGATAATCATCTGCCCCTGCATCAAGACCATTAACCTTATCATCTGTTTCAGACATCGCAGTAAGCATAATAATAGGAGTATGGCATTTCTTATCTCTAATTCTTTTAACACATGTAATGCCATCCATTTTAGGCATCATTATATCCATAATAATAACATCATATTTCATATAATCAATATAATCTAAAGCCTCTTGACCATCATATGCTTGGTCAACATCAAAATTTGATACCTTTAAAACTCTTGTAACGGCATTAGATAATTCTTTATCATCTTCGGCTAAAAGAATTCTCATGTTTTACCTCCTATTTAGCAAATAAAGCATCCTTCTTTTCAAAAATCTTATCTCTTTGTTTTAATTCAAGAAGTGCTGAATCTAGCATTTTTCTAAGTGTTGGTGTAATCTTTTCGTAGCCTAATAAAACCGCGATAGTTCTATAGCAGCCATCAATAGTTATACCTCTATTTTTCTTAACTGTCTTATAAACACCATCAATATATTCATCAAAATGGATATATTGGGCATCTCTAGGATAATGAATTCTTAATTTGATCTTCATTAATGTATCTAGCATATAGAAATCACCAGATTTATAGACATCCTTAGGCATATTATCCAAGATTTCTTCTCTTAATTGGTTGTTAACCTTTGGTTTTTCTAATATTTCTGCTAGTCTCTTAAATAATAATTCCTCATGAATTGGAGCTTCTCTTTTAATGATTTCTCTAATTAAATATTCTAAATCATACATCTTTAAATAGCCTTGAGCAAGCTCAGTATCAAGTGGATTATATTCATCAAATAATGCATCAAGTGCATCATCAGATGTATCGATCTTTAAGTAAGATACGTCCTCATCGATAGACTTCCTATCAACAGGCTTAACCTCACCAAGTAAGGCTTCCTTCAACCTAGCCTTTTCTTCTTCCTCATTATTAATCCATGAAGTTGAATATAGTTTAAAATATCTCCAGCCTAATCTTTCTAATAGTAGCTTTTCAAGTCTATATTTATCTGTAACGTTAGCCTTCTTTTCATTATTAGAATCTAGCATTATAGCCATTGTAAAGGCATCACCATCCTTAACAGCTATATCTACCTTAAATGATGAAGAACCATAATTTGTTAATACATCAAAGCCTAAAGATTTAACATAATCGCATACTGATAGAATAATACCATTATCTGATGCGTTATAATTTTTAACTGTTTCAACATTTGTAGCGAATTCTAGATATTGTTTTAATAGTGCTACACCAAGTGAATCCGTATTATCAGTATTAATATCCTCATACGTGATTGAGGCAACAACTGTAATATTATATTTAGCTCTTGTGATGGCAACATTTAATCTTCTTTCACCACCAACATTATTTAATGGTCCAAATCTTTGATAGAATTTACCTTCATCATTATAGCCATAACAGATACTAAATATAATTCTATCTCTTTCATCACCTTGAACTGTTTCTAGGTTTTTAACGAAGAAAGGTTCATCAGTTGAATCATCGAAGAACTTTTCGAATTGTGGATATTTTGGTCTTCTCTTTTCAACCAAATTAGCAATTAATTCAGCCTGAACGTTAGAGAAGGCAACAACGCCAAGTGATTTATTAGAATTTGCGAAATGCTCAAATACCATATCGCATACGCGCTCTGCCTCAATTCTATTAGTTCTAGATTGAGCATCATATCTACCATCTTCAACATGAACAAAATCGATACCGAAGCCTGATTCATGCTTCTTAGATTGTGGAATTGTAATTAAATTAGAATCATAGAATGATTGATTAGAGAATGTAATTAATTCTTCTGATCTAGATCTATAATGCCACTTTAAGCTTGTCATATCAAATGTGTATGCAGCCTTATCCAAAATAGATTCCATATCATAATCATCACCATCAGCACCAAATTCAGCTTGGAAGAATGATGTAGGTGGCATTTGCTTATTATCACCAATTACAATACATTGCTTAGCACGATAAATTGCACCTAGGGCATCTGATGCAAATATTTGTGATGCCTCATCAAATATTACGCAATCAAACATATTTAATTTAGAAGCTAAATATGTTGATACAGAAAGTGGTGACATTAAAAATACCGGCTTAATATCTAAAGCTAGCTCAAATATTTGTTCAAGTAAGCTTCTAATAGGAAGCTGTCTTGTCTTCTTTTCAAATTCACGAGCTAATATTTTAAATTGTGAGCCTTCAATAATTGTTTCGTCTGGTCTTTTTTGAGAATTTAGAGAAATAATATAATCTCTATTGATATTTAATAATCTTTCATCTAATTCTCTAAAGTCCTCAACCATTTCATCCTCACTTTGACTTGAGAATTCCTTTAATGTCTTTGATGTTGCTACTATATCTTCAATTTTTTGTTTTAAGAATAATTTCTTATACATTAAAGCAAGCTCATTAATATCCCACTCACCCTCAACATAATAATCTAAGAAATTTTCAGCATCATATTTAGTTATTTGATCTACTGCCTTATTAATTAATTGATATACATCGGCAGTTTTTCTTTCATTATAAATAGTCTTTAGCTTTTCATTAATTTCTTCTAAATCAACATCAAAAATATTATATTTTTTCAAATAGAATATTCTAGATAAACTATTTAATTTAGTTAACTTAGCCTTAAAATCAGTTAATGATATTAGCTTACCATTAAATGTTTCTACTATTCTTTCATAAGTAGCTTTATCAATTACATAATCACTAATGCCATCTAAACTTCTTAAATCATTTAAAACAAGCTTTAAATCAGCCTTAGATACATTTTCAACCACTCTTGAAATACCAGCCACATAATTAGACATCATATTTAAATTATGCTTAATTTTAATAAGTGCCTCTAAATCAGCAATTATTTCATCCGGCTTAGCCTTTTCTTTTCTAAATGATAAAATCTTTTCATTTAATTCCTTAAATTCCTTATTCTTAAAAAGACCTACATTATTATTCTTATAGGTAAATAGCATAGATTCTAAGTCTTCATTTATAATCTTGTTATCATAATTCTTTAATGCTTCTGTATTTAGAGTTTTAGATTGTTGAAGATAATTTTCAATTGAATCTATAGCTTTAGCTCTAACTTTAGAATTAAAATAGTTTATATTAAATGTTCTTAAATTTAATAATTTATGAATAAATAATAATTCTTTAGTCGCAGTAGCGATATTTTTAATATTAAATGTATCAGTAATATTATTTAAGTTATTCTTAAAATCACATAATGCATTAACCAAATCTAGTGATTCAACTAAATCCGATTCAAAGTTATATGTAATATATGAAGCATCAATTTTATTCAAGCCATAAAATGCTGATTTTTTATAATCTCTTCCGATAAATTTAGAATGATTAATATAATCAACAAATGCTTGATAACATAAATCTAGGTCATATAAGTTCTTATTTTCTAGATTTAGTTTATAATTAATTGGTTCAACCTCTGTATTTAAATACATAGAGTAAAGGTCAGCAAGTGTTACATCTAGTGATGGAATGAATTGATGTAATTCAGTTTCATATTGTTTAAGGCTTGCCTTTATACCTTCATATTTAGCTCCTAAAAACCTTGTTTTGAAATCAACATCATATCTAGGTAGGGTTGCTGTTCTATATAAATTAGCAATAAATTCTTTCTTATTAGCTTTATTTGAATGCAACTCTATAGCAAAATCATTTAGCTTAGCTCTTCTTAAGTTTTCATAAACTACATTTAAGGCTGCAATTTTTTCTGATACGAATAAAACCTTCTTACCATTACCTAAAAGTGATGAAATCATATTAGTAATAGTTTGGCTCTTACCAGATCCTGGAGGACCTTGTAAACAGAAAGATTTACCTGATGCTGCCATACTTATCGCATTTAGCTGTGATGAGTCGCAGTTAACTACAGGGAAAATCTCTCTTTCCTTTAGCTTTTCAAACCGTGCGGCATCCTTATCACCAAGTAAAGCTCTAATATTACTATTTTGAATAACTATTTCTTGATTTAGCTTTAAGTCATTATACATATTCATCTTATAGAATGAATAAATACCTAATGCCACACTCTTTTCAACCATTATTTCAGGAGGTAGAACCTCTTCTACCTTTGAAATATAAGTTGATAAGGCATCATTTTTATAATCTGGTATTTCAAAATTATATAATGTCTTAAAATAATATTTTAATGTTGGATTTAATAAAACATCATCTTCATATAAATCTAGTACATATTCACCAGTCTCATTATCTAATTCTACTGGAATTAAAAGAAGTGGTGCTAAATATTCTTCTTCCTCTTCAATATAGTGAATGAAGCAAAAAGATAGATATAATGAATTAATACCCTTTTCAGATATTGATTGACTAGATTCCTTCATTAAGCTTTTTAAAACCTTATTATCTAAGCTATAGCTTCTCTTATAGGCTAAAAGCTCCTTATCACCTAAATCTGGTGAGCAGGCATCATAAACTCTCTTATCTAATTCTTTTAAGCTTGCTGGATCTTCAGCATCAACCTTAAAGTCTTCTAGTATTTGGCTAACTACTGAGTCAGTCTTAAAAAAGGTATATTCCTTATGATCCTTTATACCTCTAAATATTTCATCAACATTTGTATTTAAAATTTTTAAAGTTTTTAAACCTGTATCTTTAAAATTCAACAGTCTATTTCTTTTTCCTAAATCAAGTAATTGATTTATTATAGATAAAAGTCTATCAGTATACTTGTCCATATAAAAAACCTCATATATATTTAATTATAACATTTTTGTTATAAATTCTAAACATTTTATTTATATTTGATTTTTTTCTTGATTTAGCTAGTTGATAATGTTATAATACAAAAGCATTTGAAAAAAAGGGGTGACAATTATGGCAAACATTAAACAGCAAATTAAAAGAATCAGAACAAATGAAAAACAAAGACAAGCTAATGTAGCTTTCAAATCATCATTAAAGACTGCAATGAAGGCTGTAACAGTTGCTGTAGAAGCTAAGGATAAGGCAAAAGCTCAAGAAGCTTTAAATGAAGCTTATAAGAAGTTAGATAAGGCTTTAGCAAAAGGAATCGTAAAGAAGAATTATGTTGCAAGACATAAGTCAGAATTAGCTTTCTATGTTAACTCTTTATAGTATAGATTAAAAAGAACTCCAAGCGAGTTCTTTTTTAATGCCTAAATTTATCTTTTATTCATCTAAATAATTATGTATAATGAAAAAAGGGTAACAATTATATGAAAAACAGATTTCTTAACAGCAATGAATTAAAAATAATTGCTTGCATATTCATGTTCATAGATCATTTAGGCTACTTCTTCTTTCCAAATAATGAAATTCTAAGAATTATTGGAAGACTTGCGATGCCGTTATTTGCATTCTTTATTGCTGAAGGTGCTTATTATACAAAAAATAAAATAGCATATCTAGCAAATATATTATTATTAGGTTTAATAATAAGCTCAGTAACCTTTACAGCAACGAAAGAAATTAATATAGATATTTTAGTTTCATTTTCATTATCATTAATATTAATTTTTATAAAAGACGAAATAGTAGATAGTATCTATTTTAAATGCAAAAATAAAACAATAATTTATAGTATAATTCTTTGTATTTATCTATCTTCATTATTAACATTAATGCATTTCTTTTATTTTGAATACCAATTATTTGCCATATTAATTCCTTTGGGATTATCATTTACAAATTCCAAATATAAAATAATTAATGAAAATAAAAAGAAATTAATCAAATTTTTAGTTTTTATGCTTACATATTCATTATGTATGATATTATCTAATTTCATATATAAAATAAATACATCACTAAATATTCAAGCATATGGCTACTTAAGTGGATTATTTATTCTTCTATATAACAATAAAAGAGGTAAATATAACTTAAAATATTTATTTTATATCTTCTATCCAGCTCATGTACTTGTGATGTATGCAATACTATATATAACAAAATAAAATGTGGGAAAATTTTCCCACATTTATTATTTTAATAAATATAATTCTAATCCTAAATTAGGATCAATCTTACCACTTCTAATATCATATTCTAAATTATTTAATCTTTTTAGATTAGCATCAATTACCTCAAGTGGTGTAGATTTAGCATTTTTAACCATATAATAAGCTCTACCTGGCTTAACATTAAAAATATTTGCGATATCATCAGATGATAATTTAGCCTTTAATAATATTGATACATTATGCATTTCTTGGAATTTATTAATTAGCATTCCAATAATACCATTAGAATCTAGGTTATGAATCTTTATATCCTTTAAGCAAGCAAATATTCTAGGCTTATTATCTGAAATAACATAATCTATAAGCTCATAGATATTATCATCAAGTGGTGGAATAACCATCTTCTTTACATCTTCTGTAGATATAATTTTATCTTCTGTCTTATAGCACACTAAAATATCTAGACTTGTCCTTAATGCTAATAAATCTTGATTATAGCTTAATAATAAGTCTTTAGCATCATCCTTTATTTGGAAATTATTTTCTGCCAAATATTTTAATAAGAATTCATCCTTTTTAACATTTTTAAATTTGATATCAATAAAAGTAGAATATCTTTTTAATGTTTCAAAATTTGGATTTTGATAATCTATTTTATCTAAGAATACAAATATTAAAACATTTTGGCTTTCATTATTATTCATACTTTTGAATAATTCTTTTAATGAATCAGCATTAACTCCACATTTTTTATCCATAGCTATTAGCTTTTCACATGATTTTAAAACTACAAACTTAGGATTATCAAAAAGTGATATAGTATTAAATTCATCAATTAGGCTATAGAAATTATCTTCAGCTAAATCATAATTAACAATATCATAATCATTAGGTAGACTATTTTTTATTTCATCCACCTTATTTTGCATACTTAAATAATCATCAGAAGCTATTATGTAATTATATGCCATCTTAGCACCTATTATATTTCTTAGTAATCTTTAAAATATAATTTGCTAAGCCCTTAGAATAATCAGATTCTACTGTTCTAAATTGCCAGTTACCTGTAGCAGTTGAAGGTGCATTCATTCTTCCTACATTATCAGGTAGACCTAGATAATCTTGGAATGAAATAATAGCCATATTACATGATTTTGCAAAGCATGTTTCAATCATCTTTAAATTAGGCATATCGCCAAATTTAATACCACAAGCCTTATCGGCAGCCTTATGATATTTTTCATCTAGCTCATAATACCAAGAAATAATTGTTTGGTTATCATGTGTACCAGGATAAATTACATTATTTTCCTTATAATCACCCTCAAGTGGAACATTTATACCATCATTAAATTCAAATTCAGTAATAATCATTCCAGGGTATCCACACTTATCTAATAATTCATTTACATCAGGTGTTAAGAATCCTAAATTTTCAGCAACAATTTTAGCATTCTTACATTCCTTATTAATTTCTTTAAATAAATTCCAGCCTGGTCCTACTCTCCACTCGCCAATTCTTGCATCTGGCATTCCAAATGGAATAGTATAATAGCCTGCAAAGCCTCTAAAGTGGTCTATTCTTAAATAATCAAATAGCTTTAAAGAATGCTTAACTCGCTTTACCCACCAGCTAAAATTATCTTCTTGCATCTTATCCCAATTATAAATTGGGTTACCCCATAATTGACCAAATTCAGTAAAGCCATCTGGTGGACAACCTGCAACTACAGTTGGATTTAGATTTTGATCTAGTAGGAAGTTTGATGGATTTGACCAAACATCACATGAATCAAATGCTGTATAAATTGGAATATCACCCATAATGCTAACACCATTTTCGTTAGCATATTTTTTTACAGCCATAAATTGCTTATAGAATAAGAATTGATAAAATTTTTGAGCTAATATTTTATCCTTAAATTCATTTCTTGCCCATTCTAGGCTTTCTGGTCTTTTATATTTAAAATCATCATACCATTCAATCCATGCCTTATTATCATGTTCCTTCTTTAAAACCATAAATAAGGCAAAATCCTCTAGCCAATAAGCATTTTCCTTAACGAATTTATTAAATTCCTTTTCATAAACACTTCTATTTAAAAATGCTTTATATAATATTTCATATCTTGTATTAAATAGCCAGCCATAATCAACTCTTCTATTATTTACTACATTTGGTAAATCTTCTTTTGTTAATAATCCATCCTCTACTAATAAATCCAAATCAATAAAATATGGATTAAAAGCGAAGCATGAAAGTGAAGCATATGGTGAGTCACCATATGAAGTTGGACCAATTGGTAGAATTTGCCAAATATGCTGACCAGTTTTTTTTAAGAAATCAACAAATTTATAAGCTTCCTTACCTAAGGTACCAATTCCATATGAATTTGGAAGAGATGAAATATGTAATAAAATTCCTGCTTCTTTCACTTTAATTCCTCCTCTATTTCCTTTATTAATTTTAAATCCTCTTTTGTTTTTTCATATTTATCAAATAAATCTTTTCTTTGAAGCATTGTTCTTTTTAAGGATTCTTTTTTTCTATATAATCTTATTTTTTCATGATTACCAGAAAGTAAAACATCCGGAACCTTCATTCCCTTATATTCTACAGGTCTTGTATATTGTGGATATTCTAATAAACCATTCATAAATGAATCATCCATATATGATTCCTTTGTGATGGCATCATCAAGTAATCTTGTGATTGAATCAATTAAAGCCATTGAAGCAATTTCGCCACCAGTTAATACATAATCACCAATAGATATTTCTTCATCAACATATGATCTAATTCTTTCATCAAAGCCTTCATAATGACCACAGATGATTAATATTTCATCCATTTTAGATAAATCGATAGCCATTTGCTGATTATAAGGCTTTCCTTGTGGTGTCATAAGTATTTTATGGGTTGAAGGATTTGAATTAGCTAAAATAGCTCTATCAACCACATCACAGGCTAAAACCATACCAGCCCCACCACCACATGGAGTATCATCAACATGATGATGCTTATCTAAAGAATAAGTTCTCATATCGATAATTTCAATTTCAACAACCTTATTATCTATAGCTCTTTTTAAAATTGATTCAGTTAAAATACCACTAAA
>JAEEGL013760445.1_pt1 | contig 15899 bp, 11 predicted proteins | sample 9134231 | NCBI WGS metagenome assembly JAEEGL01 (sample SAMN16246548, study PRJNA631951) | gut metagenome | biome: gut microbiome; feature: rumen; material: fiber-attached | host: Bos | place: Iran: Karaj | collected 2018-10
GGCACAGGGCCTCGGCGTCCTGGCCGCCGATGTCGATGACGGTTATCGCCACCCCATCCAGAGCGCGGGCCCCCAGTGCGTGGCAGCTCAGCTCGCTCACGGTGACGTCCGCGCCGGGGAAGGTGGCCCGCCCGTAGCCCGTGGCGGTCACCGCCGCGATCTCCCCGCGGCTCGCCCCCGCCTGCGCCAGCGCCTCCTCGAAGGCCCGCCGGGGGCCGGAGGTGCCGGTGCCCGCGGGAATGAGCGCGGAAGAGACGATCTCTTCCCCGCCCCGCAGGACGAGGCACTTGGAGGTGGTGCTTCCCACGTCCATTCCCAGGGTCAGCACGTCACCCATGGTGGGACCCCTTCAGCTCGTCCCAGGTCCGGTAGACGCCCTTTTCGTGCATGGCCTTCAGCTCCTCCTCCGAGTACCCCAGGCCCCGCAGCACCTCCTCGCTGTCCTGGCCCAGCAGGGGAGCGGGGGCATAGTCCGGCAGTTCCCCCCCCACGAAGACCGGCTGCCGTACCAGGCTGCGCGTCGCCTTGGGATAGTCCATTTCGTAAAACACGTCGTTGGCCCTGGCCTGGGGGTCGGCCAGCACCTCTTCCCAGCTCTGGGCTACGGCGTGGGGGATGTCGTTCCGGGTGAAGATCTCGTCCCACTCCGCGGCGGTCTTCTTCTCGAAGGCCTCGGTCAGGATGTCGATGAATTCCGCGTGGAGCTTGTTTTTCGTGATGCTTTCCATGGTATAGCGGGGGTCGCCCACCAGGTCCGCCCGGCCGATCAGGGGCATGAAGCGGGGATAAAACTGGTCGAAGGGCGGCATGGAGATCTGCAGGAATCGCCCGTCCTTCGTTTTGTAGGCGCAGTTGAAGGGATTGTCCGCCGTACGCCGGGAGATGGGGTATTTCTGTCCCAGCTCCGTATACTGCGCCGCCTGCACCATAATGGACTGGACCCAGACGGATGCGTGGAGCAGGTTCACGCTGACCCGTTTGCCGATGCCGCTGCGTTTCGCGTCGAAGAGGGCCGCCATGACCCCCGCCGCCAGGAAGAAGCCCGCCTGGTGGTCCCCCATGCCGGGCACTAAGTTGATGGGCCATTCCCCCTTCTGCCGCAGGGAGTCCATGAAGCCGCCCCGCGCCCAGTAGGCGGTGAAGTCGTAGCCCGGCAGGTCCTTGTCCGGCCCCTTGTCCCCGTAGCCGGTGAGGGTGCCGTACACCAGGGCGGGGAAGCGCTCGTGCAGGGCTTCGAAGGTCAGCCCCTGCTTCGCCAGGGCCTGGGGCCGCCAGTTGGTGAGGAAGACGTCCGCCTTCTCCAGCAGGCGGAAGAGAGCCTCCTTGCCCGCCGGGTCCTTCAGGTTCAGCACGATGCCCTTCTTGTTTGCGTTCTCTAAGTCGAAGGTGGTGTTTTCATAGGGGTCGTCGGGCCGCCCCTCGCTGGTGCCGTTCCACCGCACCGCGTCCCCGGAGGCAGCCTCGATCTTCACCACTTCGGCCCCCAGGTCCGCAAAGAAGCGGGCGCAGGCGGGCACAGCGATAAAGGTGCTCAGCTCCACCACCCGGATCCCGCTGAGAGTGTTGTTCATTTCTCTTCTCCTTCCGCCGCCCGTGCAAGCTGCGGGCAGCTGGCTGTTCGGCTGAAAAACCGTGCCGGCAGGGCGCGCCCTGCGAAGGGCGCGGCATTGCTATCCTTATTATACAGGACGCTGCCGCCCTTGTAAACTTTGCCGTAGGGAGAAAAGCGGCCCCGGGCCAGGCGGAGGGCGTCCCGCGGAGCGGGCGGGCGGCCCTGCCCCTCATGGAGAAGGCTCGGAATGTTGACGGTTCAGACTGGAAATAGGGCGTCCTTTGCAGGGATGGTACCCTTTTGCCGCAGTTCACAGGTGTTTCACAGGGATCGGGAAAAGAAATGCTGGACATCGGAGGGAAATTGTGCTATCATCTTTACGCATTTAGGGCCTGGTGCGGAAGCTCACGCAGCTACCTGTGCTGTTGTTGTACCCGGACAACAGTTTGCCGCCCGGCACCCGATTATGAATGAGGAGTGAAACGAAGTAAATGAAGAAGATGAACAAAAAAGGCTTTACCCTGGCTGAGCTGCTGATCGTCGTCGCGATCATCGCCGTCCTGGTTGCCATTGCTATCCCCGTGTTCACCGCCCAGCTGGAGAAGTCCAAGGAATCCACCGATATGGCCAACATCCGCAGCGCGTATGCTACGCTGGTTGCCCAGTACATGGAAGATGGTTCCGCTAATTCCATCGCTGTTGCTGCTGCGGGCCAGAGGGATACGAGTTGGTCTTATGCTGAGGGCAGTCTGGTCACCATGAACGACGGCTCTGTCAGTTCTATTGCTTTCGACGCCAAGCAGAGCGGCGATTACACTGTTTCGATCGACGCCTCCGGTGCTGTTACTGTCAACTGAGTTTGAACAGAGCTTATAGTTTTGCATAAACAAAACTGAAATCCCGCCGCCTCCCCCGTCCGGGAGAGCGGGAGATGGCGGGTTCCCGGAAACCGAGCGCTTCCCCTGCTAGCGGGGAGGCGCTCATTTTCTCGGCGCTGCCGGCGTCCTCACCCGTACCGGCATACCGCCATTTTTGACGAGTCGGAACGAATACCGCGTGCGCGCGGATATGTCTAATGTTTGATTCACTGAAAAATGCAAAACATGGCGAATATTGCATTGAAAAAATGCGCTATATGCATGATATTGCATTGAAAAAATGCATTCCGTGTGTTATACTGACCCTTGCGGAGCGTTTTTTCTCAGGAGGTGATCGAATGCTGAAACGAAAAGCGGAGGAGGATATCCGGACATGGATCCGAACGCCGGGCACCGCCCTGCTGGTCAGCGGTGCCCGGCAGGTGGGTAAGACCTGGACGATCCGGAAATGCCTTCGGGACGAGGGCTGCGACTGGCTGGAAGTGAACCTGATCGAAGAACCCGCGCTGGTTTCGGCGCTTGAAAAATGCGGCAGCGTGGAGGATCTGATCGTCATCCTCTCCACGGCGAAAAACCGCAGCCTGACCAGAGGAAAGACCGTTCTGTTCATCGACGAAGTGCAGGAGCTCAAAGAGCTCGTCACCAAAGTCAAATTCTGGGTCGAAGAGGGCAGCTTCCGCTATATCCTGAGCGGCTCGCTGCTGGGCGTCGAGCTGCGCAGCCTCCGCTCGGCGCCGGTGGGGTATCTGTCCGAAGTACGGATGTATCCTCTGGATTTTGAAGAATTCCTTTCCGCCTCCGGTGTGACGGCGGAAACGCTGGCACATCTCCGCGATTGTTTCGATGCCGTAAAGCCGGTGGAGGAGTATACCCATCAGAAGATGATGCAGCATTTTCAGCGATATCTTGTGGTGGGCGGCATGCCCGCGGCCGTTCAGGAATATGTCGCTTCCGGGGATATCAGTAAGGTCACCGTGATCCAGCGCAACGTTATCGAGCTTTATAAGCTGGACTTTACCAAGTATGAAGAGGAAAACAGAAAGCTGCTGCTGATCTCTGTTTTTGAGCAGGTTCCCGCGCAGCTGATGAAGCAAAACCGGCGGTTTCATTTCAACGACATTAAAAAGGGGCTGCGCTTTGAACGTTTGGAGGACAGCTTCCTCTGGCTGAGCGCCGCAGGCGTGGTCGTTCCCGTATACAATGCCGCAGAACCGCGGGTGTCCCTGGGGCAGAATTCCAAGAGCAGCCTGCTGAAGCTGTATGCTTCCGACGTGGGGCTGCTCACCTGTCAATATGGAAATGCCCTGCGGTTGAGGATCCTGACCGGGGATAACTCTGTCAATCTGGGCGGCGTTTATGAGAATGCGGTCGCCCAGGAACTGAATTCCCACGGCTTCCCTCTGTATTTTTATAACAGTCACAAGGCCGGAGAATTGGATTTCCTGATCGAAAAGGATATGGAAGTCATCCCCATTGAGGTAAAGAGCGGTAAGGATTATTATATTCATTCTTCCATCTCTAAGGTCTCGGAAAACCGGGAATATGGGATCCAAAGAGCGTATATCCTGGCAAACTGCAATGTTTACCGGGAAGGCAAGCTCCTGTACCTTCCCGTTTATCTCAGCACGTTCATCCGGGACGATTACCGGCTGCCTGTTCTGGCTCCGATCCCGGTATGAGACCGCACAGACAGTGCGTCTGCTCAAAGGCTGATGGTAAGCACTCCTGGCCGTCAACCGCTGTTGTCCCGCCGCGTGAGAGGCGTTCCCTTGTGGCAGCGAAGCGGCGCAGCGGCATGACCGAGCCGCCGTGAGACAGGTGCCCTCAAAGGGGGCGGATGAGGTTGCTCCAACACCGCAGCGGCAGATGCGGGAGGCAGCGATGGGCGGATGGGCAAACGCACAGCCTCTCTCCGCCCGGGCGGAAACACATCGAAACTCCAATATTACAAACGGAAATGCGGTACATAATATGAAACTGTTTGCTTCCTCCCAGCCGTCGGGCCGGGTCGAAAAAGAGCGTCCCGCGTTGAATATCCTCCTGTCCTTTTTCCTTCCCATGGTCGTCATCACGGCGGCCCTGGCCGGGCTGAAGATCGTGCCTTTCGGGGATCACTCCCTCGTCATTTCGGACGGGAACGCCCTCTACGTCAACTATTTAGGCTATGTGGGCCGGGCGGTCCGAGGGCTGGAGGGCTTCACATACTCTTTTGAGAAGGGCTTGGGGGGGAATATGATGGGCTCCTGGGGCTGGTTCCTGCTGAACCCCACCTTCGTCCTCTTTGCCCTTTTCGATATAGCGGATTATCACCTGGCCTATACGCTTGTCTCCACCTTGAACCTCTGCCTCTGCGGCCTCACCATGTATCTCTTGCTGGCGGGGGTGAATGGGCATAGACTGAGCAATCTCATTTTCTCCACTTCTTACGCCCTCTGCGGATTCAATGTGGCCAATGTGTTCCAGATGAATTTCTTTGTCGGGGTCACCGTGCTGCCCCTGGTGGTCCTGGGGCTGATCCGCATTTTTCAGGATCGGGGCCCCCTGCTGTATATCCTCTCTCTGGGCTATGCCCTGCTGATGAATTTCTATTTCGGTTTCATGCTTTGCGCCGCCTCCGTGCTCTTTTTCTGCGCCGCCTGGATCGCCGACGGGAACAGTGTGAGGAACAAGAAGCGGGTGTTCCTGAAATACTGCCTGTCCTCCCTGTTGGCCGGGCTGCTGTCCGCAGTGATCTGGCTCCCCGCTCTTCTCTCCCTTCGGGGCGGGCGCCTGGATCAGACGACGATAGCGTCGTTTTCCCTGGGAGAAAGGCTGCCCTTTCTGGAGATAGGCGCCAAACTGTTCAGCGGTGCCAACAGCACCGCCGAGCTCTCCAACGGGCGCCCCAACGTCTTCGTGGGGATTTTACCCGTGGCCCTGGTGATCCTCTTTTTCCGCAATCGGGAGATCGACCGGCGGAAAAAAACAGCTGCCGCCTTCCTATTGGCGGTTTACGCCATCTGCTTTTATATCATCGCCTTTGACCTCCTGATGCACGGGGGTACGACCACCAATTGGTTCAATTTCCGTTATTCCTTTGTCTTTTCCTTCCTGCTGCTGTTCATCGCCGCGTATGAATGGCGTTATTTTACTGCTGCCCCCGCCGCCGACAGGAAATTCACCTGGGCGGCCATCCTTCTGGGGGTCGTGGTGGTTTTCTCGAAGCGATATGAGTTTATCAGCGGCGGGGAAGTGTTGGCAGATCTTGCCATTCTTGCTGTCGTGTTCCTGGCCCTTTGGATGCATAGAAAGGACCCGGCCAAGAACACCGCCCGCATCTTTGCGCTGGTTATGCTCCTGCTCATGTCTTTTAACCTCTTTCTGAATTATCGGGTCTCCACCAAGCGAATCCTGGCGTGGGAATACAAGGAATCCGAGTATCAGGACGTCGTGAACAACGTGGACGCCTTAGTGAAGGGTGTGCAGCAGGGAGATCCGGGTTTTCACCGGATGGAGATCAACCGGCAGCGTTCCGCAACCGCCGGCAACGACCCCATGCTCTACGGTTATGATGGTGTCGGGCACGGCGGCTCAGATGAGCGTAACTTCGTTCGGAATCAATTGAGTAAGCTGGGCGTCCATCGCTTCGATATGCGCAACTACTATGGGGAGGGCGTGCCCGCGGCGACGGATACCCTCCTTGGCATCCGGTATATCATTGCGGAGGAAAACCTGGCCGAGGAAAAGGGCTATGAAAAGGTCGTCACCTTGGGCGGCTGGACCCTGTACCGGAATCCCGATGCGCTCCCCCTCGCCTTCCTTTCCGATCCGGGCATCGAGGCAACGGAAACGGATTATACCGATATCTTCGCTAACCTCAACACCGTCTGGTCCGCCCTCAGCGGCGAGGACACCCGGGTATTTGAAGAAGAAAATGAAATCACCTTCCTTGCTCACCCCCGGAAAGGCGCGGGGGAAATCACCCGGACGGAAGCCGCCGCCATCGTGGAGAAGAGGGATCAGATCGCGGCAGCAGAAGGCGAACAAGAGCCTTCTTCCGCGACAAGCCGTGAAGAGCCCCCGACGGACATCTCCTATATTAAATATACATGGACGGCTTCCCGCGACGGAGCGGTCTATGTTTATAACCGTTCCGGTGTGATAGACGACCGGGGTGCCATTGAACCGCAGATGAACTGCGTCGGATACTATCATGTCGGCGATACCGTCACCGGCTACCTTCCCGTCGCCGACGATTCCATTTCCACTTACCTTCTGGAGGACGTGGCGGGGCGCTTCCGGGCGGCCTACGCGGATACGGACGCCCTGGCCGCCTTGAGCGAGAAGGTGCGTTTCCGCCCCACCACCATCGAGAAGCTCTCAGAATCCCACCTGCGGGGCGAATTCACCTCCGACGGGAACCAGATACTGCTGTTCACCATCCCCTGGGATGAGGGCTGGACCCTGTGGGTGGACGGGGAGAAGGCGGAGATCCGGAAGGTCTTGGACCTGTTCATGACCGCGGAAGCGCCGGCAGGGATCCATTCCTATGAGCTGCGCTTCGTCCCCACGGGCCTCAAGGCAGGGGCTGCCGCCGCTGCGGTCGGGGCAGTGTTGCTGATCCTTTTCCTGCTGTTCGATCTGAAAAACAGAAGAGAACGGCCCCCGCGAAAAGAAGAAGGATATTCCTCGCAGGAGCCGGGATCGACGGATGCACCGGGAGGAACGTCTGAAAAAGAGGCGGCGGAGAAGACGCCCTCTTCGGAAACGGGGGCGCTGACGCAGACGGAAGCGGAGGAGCGGCAGGCTTCCTCGTCGGGGCCGCCTGAGAACGGAAGCCGGGAGACGCCTGCCGCCATTGACGAAGAGGCGTTGCGCTCAGAACAGACGGAGGAGCACGACGCCCTTTCGCCCGTTTCCGGTCGTGAGACGCAGGGAACGGGAACTGTCATCCTGTTGGTCAAGGTGCTGGTGTGTCCCATCGTTGCAGGGATCGTCGGGGTGCTGATGCTCATACTGTCCTTTTTACTTCCGGTGCATACGATCCGCAAAAACGTGCAGGCGTCACTGCCGGTTCTGCTGACAGAAGGATTACGGTATTCCTTTACTCCTTCCGACACGGGCAGCTATCTGGACAATTATACAGATGCGATCTATTTGAATGAGGCGATGGTGAGGCCGGAGCTCGCAGACCTGCCGGCGTGCGCGCTTTCGGGAGTCGTTGTGGTTACAGAGGGCGCCCAAAATTGGATCGACTATTTAAGGAAATCTTTTGAAAGCGAGAAAGTGATTCTCGCAGCGTACGAGCAGCGCTTTTTCAACGGCTACCTGGTGCTTGTAAAGCTTCTGTTGGAGCTTACCGATTACTCCGGCATCCGGAGCTTCAACGGGGTCGCCATGGGCCTGCTGTTTTTCGCTTTATGTGCGCTGATGCTGAAAAAAGGCCTCGGAGCGTACATCCTGCCGATCACGGTCTCGATGGCACTGATGCGGCCGCTCGCGCTCTCACTGAGTATGGCTTACGCGGGATTTTATTATTGCATGCTCGTTCCCTGCCTCATCATGCTGGCGGCAAATGAGAAACTGAATCGTGCCGGGTGCTATGCACTATTCTTTGAATGCGTCGGCTGCTGCACGTTTTTCTTCAATATGAACTATATCCAAATGCTTACGTTTGTCTTTCCGTTTTTGTTCTATCTGCTCCTCAACGGGATTCCCGGGAAAGCAATCAACGTTTTGAAAACGGGTGCAGGCCTCTTTGCCGCATGGGCGTTTGGGTATTACGGGATGATGCTGGTGAAGTGGATCGCCTATGCCCTGGTCCTGCATCGGCCGGGTATTTTTACGGAAATGTGGGACCTGATCCGTTTTCGGACCTCCTCCACGGGCGAACTCAGCGAACCGATCGCGCGTTCATGGGCGCTTCGGGACAACGTCCTGACGGCGGTTTCGAATATCTGGCTGGACCTTGCCGAGCTCGGCTTCCTGGCCTACCAGGTCATTTCCATGAAAAGAGCAAAAGACTATCGAGCATTCACACAGGGCGAGCTGATTCTGTTCCTGGTCATGCTGCTGTTTCCGCTTGGCAGATACCTCGTTTTTTCGAACCACAGCTATATTCATGCATTTGTAATGTATAGACTGTTTATAATCCCCATATTGGCTTTAAATATTCTGCTTGTTTACATAAGTAATACCGCCCATGGTACTTGCGTCATGCGCACCCGAGCAGATTTGTGATTGCTGAAGGGAACATATTAAGTCATTGTCGGCAATGATGATGACTCGCCGGAAGGGGAGGCGGAGCTTGGATAAACCGGATATCTTCGACCGCATCATGGCGTGGCGGCTGCTTCGCCCTTTGCGGCCCTTCTACCAAAAGTACAAGGAGCCCCTGCTCTATCTCTTCTTCGGGGGGCTCACCACCCTCCTGAGCATCTTCCTCTATTGGCTCTTCGCCCACCCCTTGGGCCTGCCGCCCCTAATGGCCAACGTGATTTCCTGGGTGCTCTGCGTGGCCTTCGCCTATGTCACCAACCGCACCTGGGTCTTCGAGGGCAAGGCCCGCGGGGCCAGGGGGATCCTTCGGGAGGCGGCGTCCTTCACCGCCGGACGGCTGGCCACCCTGGGCCTGGACGAGCTGATCCTCTGGCTGGGCATCGCCGTCCTGGGCGTGAACGACCTGATCGTGAAGATTGCAGCCCAGGTGCTGACCATCGTGGGCAATTATATAATCAGCAAGTTCCTCGTTTTTAAAAAGGGATAAAAAGGGCGGCGCACCGGGATCCCGGTGCGCCGCCCTTTGCGGCGATATATAATACTGATATGCTATAGAAACAGACAATCTTTGCGGATGGGTTTGCGCCATGCTGCGTTGGCGGCCTTGCCCATAAAGCAATTATGCCCTGCGACCGCCGCCTTGCCTGACACAAATCCATCTCGCAAATCTTAGTCTTTTTCCTATTACATATCAGTATGGTACTGACAGCGTCCATAGATGTAGCGATTCCCCGGAGCGCCGCTCCGGGGAATCGTTTTTGAATCATCGGCCTGTCACCGTCAGCAGGTGCACCGCGCCGGCCATGCCCTGGGGACCGATGACCTGCAGCTTGCCGGGGGCGTATTCCATCTCGTGATACCCGTGGACGTGGCCGCAGAGCACCGCCTTGACTGCGTCGCTCTCTTCACAGAGGGTGATGAAGGCTTTCCCGTTCTCGTCCGCCGTTTCCCAGTCGATGTAGAAATAGTCCATGATCCGGCGCATCTCCTCATGGCACATCGAAGTGGAGAGGGGGATGTGGCAGAGGAGGATGATGGGTTTCCCCTCGGCGCACAGGGCCTTCAGCGCCTCCAGGTCGTCGGAGGAGACGGTTTTTCGGCTGTTGTCCACTGCGGCGATGCGGAAGCCCTCTAACTCCATGGTCCTTACGCCCGGCTCCCAGAGCCCTTCGCAGGCCGGGTCCTCGTGGTTGCCGGGGACGCAGAGGTATTTTCCGCTGTATTGGGACAGCTTTTTCTTCAGATAACGCTGCCCCGCGGGGTGCATGTGGTCCAGGTTGTCCCCGGAAAGCAGAAGCACCTCCGGCTTCAGCTCCTCCGCCAGGGCCATCTGCTTTTCAAAGGCTGCCGCGGTGCTGATCTTCTGGGGCTCCCCGTAGGGCTCGTCGTTCCCCTTGGAAAACGGCAGCGTCCGTCTGGCAAACTTCTCCTTGAAGTCCGCCCAGAGGGCTTCCTGCTTTTCACATTCCGCCCGTTCCTCCGGGGTGCTCAGCTCGTCGATCACGCTGACATGGGTGTCCGAGATGTGCATGAGGAGATGCTCGCCCTTGACGCCGGGCAGCGCGAGGGTATGCTTCCTGAACCAGAAGAAGCTGTCGTCCGTCATCATTTGCTTTCACCTGCCGAAAAAGTATTTTTCTTCACTATAGTTTTTGCATATCCCGCTGTCAAGAGCTGCGGAAAAATCCTTCTTGCACTGAGGCGAGCTTTCTTGCTATATTAAAAAGAAGGGGGTGCGGATATGCCGCTGCTGCACAGCTATGACGACCGGGAATATGACCTGACCCTGGTGGCCTTCGGGGGCGGCGTCGCGGAGGACGCAGGCTTCGGCCGCAGCCTGGAGGAGGTGCTCCGGGAATTCCGGCTGGAGCATGGGCGCGACCCCATCGACGTATCCTATATCATCGAGGATACGAAGTCTTACGGCTTGGATGATTGGTTCACCGCCGTCGCGCCGGGCTACCTGGAACAGCTGCCCACCCTGAAGGAGCTGTTGCTGCCGGCCTCCGTGGAGTCCGTGGGCATGACGCCGGGGCTGGAAAAGCTGCTGAAGGGGAACAAGACCCTGATCCGGGGTCCCTTTGACAGCTATGCCGAGAGCCTGGCAGGGGAGCTCGGCCTGCCCTTCCGCCCGGCAGACCTGGTGATCGCCCGGCACGAGCTGGAATCCGTCCATGAGATCACGGTCCTGACCCTCGTCTTCCGGCGGGACGGGAGCTGCTGCGTCAGGGAGGAGATCAATTCCCCCGGCTCCTCCGCGGGCAACAGCTTCGGCGGCACTTTCCTACACGAGCTGCCCCGCGCCTTTTACCGGGTGAAGACCGCGGAACAGGTGGCCGGGGACTTCCGCACCGTCCTGGAGGACGCGATCCTGGAGGACGGGCGCCTGGCGGGATTCATAGAAAAGGCGAAAGCGAAGGACAAGTCTCTGTTTTGGAAAAAGAACCGATGGTAAAGAGCCCGCAGCTCAACAGCGGGCAGATGAGAACGGGAGGATGCGGCATGGCAAAAAAACTGAAGGCGTTTCTGCTGGCCCTGTGCCTGGCCCTGGCGCTTTGCGTTCCGACGCTGGCCTATGACGGCGCATCGGCGGCGGAAGGGAACGTGCTGAGCCTGAATTCCTTCGGGTCTGCCCTGGTGGACGCGGAGGGGAACCTTTGGATGAGCGGTTCGCCTTTCGTATTCCCCGGCGAGTTTGAGTGGAACGCCGTCCATCCCAACGACGGTGCGATCCAGACTGTCCCGATGAAGGTCATGGAGCAGGTGCGCTCCGTCAGCTTTGGCGGCGGTCATCAAGCGATCCTGAAAAAGGACGGCACGCTTTGGCTTTGGGGCTTTACGGAATGGGGAAAGATCGGCAATGACTTCGACTATGATCAGGAGAGCACGAATCTCTGGGGAGAGCCTGTTTACATTCAGAGTGAACCCGTGAAGCTCCTGGAGGGCGTGAAGTCCGTCAGCTGCGGAGACGACCACCTGCTGGCAGTGAAGGAGGACGGCTCCCTGTGGGCATACGGATGGAACGGAAGCGGCCAGTTGGGAACCGGGAACTGCGGAGGGACGGACTGGGATTCCGCGCCGGTTCATGTGATGGACGGCGTTTCCCGGGTCAGCGCAGGCGATAACGTCAGCGCAGCCGTCAGGACGGACGGCACGCTGCTGGTCTGGGGTCTGAATCTGTATGGCGCTTTAGGAACGGGAGAGGTGCGCCTGGGCGGAACGAGGCAGTATTCCGAGGAAGACTTCGTTCTCGTCCCCTATCAGCTCCTGACGGATGTGACCGACTGCCGCCTGAACGGGGACAGCGGCTTTGCCATCCGAAGGGACGGGAGCGTCTGGGGCTGGGGGCAGAACGGCCTGGGCGAGCTGGGCAACGATTATAAGGGAAACTACAGCTGGGGAGCGAGCGGTAAGGGCAATCGGGTCCCCGTTTCCACCGTGCCCGTGGAGACGCTGTATCAAGCCGGAGTCCCCGCGCCGGAGAAGCCCTCCAAGTGGGCGGAGGCGGAGGTGGCGGAGGCGATCTCCCTGGGCCTCGTGCCGGAAGCGCTGCAGGGCGGGTATAAACAGAACACCACACGGGCGGAATTCTGCGCCCTGGCCGCGACGCTGTATGAAGCCTTGAAGGGCCCGGTCACGGAGCGCTCCGGCTTTATCGACACGACGGACGAGGCGGTGGAAAAGATGGCCGCCCTGGGCGTGGTCAACGGCGTGGGCGAAGGGAGGTTCGACCCGGAAGGCAAGCTGACGCGGGAGCAGGCGGCCGCCATGCTGGCCCGGCTGGCTGAGGCCCTGGGGAGGCCCGTCGGGGAACAGGCCGCCGATTTCGCAGACAGCGCCGACATCTCTGCCTGGGCGCTGCGGGCCGTGGGGCAAATGCAGGCCGCAGGGGTGATGAACGGCACGGGGGAAGGCTGCTTTTCTCCCAAGGGGACCTACAGCCGGGAGCAGAGCATCCTCACGATCCTGCGTCTGCTGCGGTATCTGGAGAGCTGAACGGGATGAACAAGGAATCCCTTGAGACCTTCGACGTGACCGTGGTGGTCCCGGCCCACAATGAGGAAAAGTATGTCCGCCGTTGCATCGAGTCCATCCGGGCCGCGGCCGCGGAATTCGGCGGCAGCGTGGAGACCGTCGTGGTATGCAACCGCTGCACGGACCGTACGGAGGCCATCGCGGCGGAAAACGGGGCCGCAGTCGTCCTGAATGAGGCGCGCTGCATCGCCAAGGTGCGCAACGCGGGCATCCGGGCGGCGCGGGGGAAGACCGTCCTCACCATGGACTGCGACAACCGCATGACCCCCGGCACCATCCGGGAGGCGGTGCGATTGCTGGACAGCGGGAAATACATCGGCGGCGGTGCGCCCATGCGCTTCGAGCGCTATTCCTTCCCCCTGAGGCTCAACGACTGGATGTGCCGCCTGGCCTTCCGCCTCACGGGCCTGTGGTGCGGCATCTTCTGGGCGCGGAAGGAGACCTTCCAGGCGGTGGGCGGCTTCCGGGAGGTGAAAGCCTTTGAGGACGCCGACACGGCCAAGGCCCTGAAGAAATACGGGAAGGGCCTGGGGAAGAAATACGGCGTCCTGAAGGAAAACCACCTCATCAATTCCACCCGGAAATTCGACGACCTGGGGGACTGGCTCTATTTCAGGCTCATGTTCCGCAATGCGGGCGCCCTCCTGAAAGCCGCCTTCGGGAAGACGGAGGAATACGACAAGCTGGTGGACGAGCTCTTCTACGATTACAACGACAACCACCCATGATTGAAACGGCAGGCTGTTCCTGCTATACTGCTTCCCGCAGAAGCTGAGACAGGGAGATATACCATGGAAAAAACGCCGAAAAAAGGCTTCGTCTATTTGTTCACCAACGTGTTCTGGTATCACTACGGCAAGATCAGCCTTCTGGTGCTGTTCCTGCTGGCCGCTGCGATCTGGATGACGGTGGACATGTTCAAGAAGGAAAAATACGACCTGAATGTAGCCGTGGTGTCCGACGGCGCCATTGCCCGCACGGACGCAAACGCCCTGGCGGAGCTGTTCGCAGCCGCCGCGGGGGATGTGAACGGGGACGGGAAAGCCCTGGTGAACGTGGTCACGGTAGCGATGGAGGACGAGGAACGGCCGGAGACCGGGCGGTATCAGGCCCTGCTGTATCTCTCCCTGCCGGAATACACCATCTTTCTCATGAACGAGGAGGAGTCCGCCCGCTACGTCAAGGAGGACGAGACCTTCCAGCTCCTGGCGGACTACGGCATCGAAACGGAGGACGAAAGCGGGCGCCGGGTCTGGGTGGGTGATAAGGAGGCCGTCCAATACCTGGGCGACCACGAGTTTTACGCCTGCCTGGCGGATTGGACCGTGGACGGCAAGGGCAGTCCCGAGATGACGGAGGCCGCCGTGCGGGCCCTGAAGGCCCTGCTGGCCAGCCCGGATGTGCAGAAAACGGGGGAATAGCCTATGGAAAGGATCACCAGCCGTCATAACCCCATCGTGACGGAGTTCCGCCGCCTGGCGGGGGATAAGGAGGCCCGGCGGAGCGCCGGGCTGCTGCTGGGCCAGGGGCGGAAGCTCCTGGTGGAGGCCTTGGCCTCCGGGCTCCTGCCGGAGACGGTGCTTACAAGCGAAGAAACGCCGGATATGCCCGACGGCGTCCGCTGTATTTCGGTGACGGAGGAGCTGCTGGCCTACGTTTCCCCCATGAAAAGCGCGCCGGAAATCCTCTTCACCCTTCCGATCCCAGAGGAAGGGGGACCGGTCTTCGGCCGGGTGCTGCTGGCGGAGGATCTGCAGGATCCCGGCAACGTGGGCACCATGATCCGTACGGCGGCGGCCTTCGGCTTCGACGGCATCCTCTTAGCCGGGGCCTGCGCCGACCCCTGGAGCCCCAAGGCCGTGCGGGCCAGCATGGGGGCGGCGTTCCGCCTGAAGGTCTGGGAGCGGGCGGACACGGGAGTTGCGCTGGAGGAGCTGCGGGAGGAAAACCTGCCCCTCTATGCCGCCGCCCTGGCCGAACAATCGGAGAAGGCAGGTTCTTTCCGCTTCCCGGAAAGCTTTGCCCTGGCGGTGGGCAACGAAGGCCACGGCCTGTCGGAAGCCGTGCTTTCCGCCGCGGAAAAGGTAATCAGGATCCCCATGGCGCCGGGGGCGGAGTCCCTCAACGCGGCGGCAGCCGCGGCGGTGCTCATGTGGGAAGCCTATCGGGAGAGGGATAGCTATGTCTGATCTGCGTTATTGGCTCTGGCTGGCCCAGTGCGGCGTCAGCCCCCTGATCGCACGCCGCTGCCTGCGCGCGGTGGGCTCGGTGAAGGAACTCTTCCTGGCCGACCCCGCTTCCCTGCGGGGCGTGGAGGGCCTCCGTACCGGCGACCTGCGCTCCCTTGGAAATAAGGATATCTCAGGGGCGGAGGCCATCGAGGCCCATTGCCGAAAGATCGGCATACGCATCCTTTGCCTGCAGGACGCGGACTATCCCGACCGTCTGCGGAGCATTGAAGATCCGCCCGTCGTGATCTATATAAAAGGTAAGCTGCCGCCGGTGGACGACCGGCTGTGCATTGGCATCATAGGCACCAGGAAATCCTCCGAGTACGGCAGGGACACTGCCGCGCGCATCGCTGGGGAGCTGGCGGGGCAGGGCGGCGTCGTCGTCACCGGTCTGGCGGAGGGCATCGACAGCGCCGCTGCCAAAGGGGCGCTGCGGGCAAAAGGAAGCGTGGTCGCCGTGCTGGGTACCGGGGTTGACGTGGTCTATCCTGCCTGGAACACGCAGCTGCAGGATGCCGTAGCGGCTTCAGGCGCCCTGGTGAGCGAATATCCGCCCGGAAGCACGGCCACAAGATACAGCTGCCCCCGGCGCAACCGCATCATCAGCGGCCTCAGCCTGGGGATCACCGTGGTGCAGGCCCCGCAGAAGAGCGGCGCCCTCATCACCGCCGCCCACGCCCAGGAGCAGGGCAGGGACGTATTCGTGGTGCCCGGCGCGGTGGACGATCCCGGCTTCCTGGGCTCCAACGCTCTCATCCGGGACGGGGCCCAGCTCATCCGCGGCGGGGCGGACATCTTAGAGGAATACAGCTTCCGCTACCCGGAGCTCCTGCGAAATTCGGCCCGTAGCAGGCCGGAACCGGGAGAGGATCCGACAAAAGAAGCTATTGACAAGGCCGATACCGTAGATTATAGTTCACTATCAGAACAGCTGGAGGGCCTGAC
>JAEEGL014227530.1_pt1 | contig 15899 bp, 14 predicted proteins | sample 9134231 | NCBI WGS metagenome assembly JAEEGL01 (sample SAMN16246548, study PRJNA631951) | gut metagenome | biome: gut microbiome; feature: rumen; material: fiber-attached | host: Bos | place: Iran: Karaj | collected 2018-10
CGATGATGATAACAAGGACTATATCGCTGATGAACTGCCCAATGCGTTCAAGAATGCCGTTGATGAAATCAAACATAGGTTACCTCCACAGTCTATTTATCGTCAAAAAGGAAACCGTTGTAAAACGTTTTTTCTGAAAACATGCGAAAAAATTTTACATTAATTTCAGCGCCTAATAGAGACTTCAAATCGGCCTTTTTCAGGGGAACCCATTTGTCCTTGGGAACTCCGGTCGGATTTACGGAAGCCGACAAACAAGCGCTAGTCGAATCCCCCCAACAAACTTTTTCTCGTTTACCCTTAACATCTGTTACTAAAACAGGTTTCCCTTCACCATCCAAGAATTCTATCCTACAAAATGGACTAGAATCCCTATTTGACCAACACTAGTAGAAATCAAGAACGGTCTCTATGGGAGCCTGTTCCGCACGATTTTCATCAAGTAAGGGCGTATCCCATTTAAAAGAACGATTAAAATCAAGGAACGCTTCTTGCGAAGAATATAAAACATAACTGCGAACACTATCTTAACTTCCAGTCAAATTTATCCCTCTAGCCTTACGGAGTAGAGAAAACCCCAAAATTCGAGGAAAATCGCAAGGACACCCTTTACAGGGTGTCTTTTTGTTGCTAAATTTTGAAGGGATAATTTTCCCTTTATTTTAGTGGTAAAGACATGGTCCTCGACATGCAGGTGGATATCCCGGACATCCCCGGAAAGATAACGAAGAAGAAGGTGAACGGGCACACCTACGTCTATTACGAGTGCGTCCGCGAGTACGACCCGTCGCGCAAGCTGACATTGCCCAAGAGGGTCTCGATTGGCAGGCTGGAGGCGGACGGGAGGATGACCCCGAACGAGAACTTCAGGCGGTTCCTGCCGGACATAGCGCTGCCCGACGCCCCAGTGCGCGAGGGCGTCAGCGGCTGCCTGCGGGCGGGAACGTTCTTCCTGCTGAGAAAACTTGCCGACGACCTGAAGCTGCGCGACGCGATGCTCGGCCAGTTCAACGCCCGCGGCTGCGGGTTCCTGCTCGACCTCGCCGCCTATTCCGTCGTGAGCGAGGATAACGCGGGCCAGTACTATCCCGCCTACGCGTATAACCACCCGGTATTCACGGAGGGCATGAGACGCTACTCGAACTCGACCGTGTCGGCGTTCTTCTCGGAAATGGAGCGTGAGCAGGCGGAATGCTTCCTGCTGAACTGGAACGAGGGCCGCTCCAGGAAGAAGCGCATCTACGTCTCGTACGACTCGACGAACAAGAACTGCCAGGCGGGCGACATAGAGATGGTCGAGTACGGTCACGCGAAGGACGACCGCGGGATCCCCATATTCAACTACTCAGTCGCCTACGACCAGGACAACTGCGAGCCGCTCTTCTACGAGGAATATCCCGGCAGCATCGTGGACGTGAGCCAGTTGCAGTTCATGCTGATGAAGGCAGACGGGTACGGCTACCGCGACGTGGGCTTCGTGCTGGACCGCGGCTACTTCTGCAAGGACGACATCAGGTTCATGGACGAGCACGGGTACGACTTCGTGATCATGGCGAGGGGCGTGCGGAAGCTTGTGTCGTTTGCCGTGATGTCTGTCCGCGGCAAGTTCGAGACGGACAGGGACTGCGCCATCCGCGAGTACGGCGTCTACGGCACTACGGTCCGGGCGAGGCTCTACGCCGACGACACGAGGGAAAGGTACATCCACGTGTTCCACGGCATCGGTCGGGAGGCGAGCGAGCGCACCGCCTTCGAACGGAGGGTGGACCAGATGGAGCGCTACCTGCAGAGCGTCGAGAACAGGGAAATACAGATACCGAAGGCGATTGCGGAGTACTTCGACCTGACCTATGACGGAAAGAAGTTTCTCTTCGGGAAGCTGAAGGGCGACGTGTTCCGGCGCGAGATGCAACTGTGCGGCTACTTCGCGATAGTCACGTCCGAGAAGATGACCGCCGCCCGCGCGCTCCGCATCTACAAGGGCCGCGACAGCACCGAGAAGCTGTTCCGTGCGGACAAGCCCTTCCTCGGCAACAGAAGCGCGAGGGTGTACTCCGACGAGTCGCTCTTCGCGAAGCTCTTCGTCGGGTTCGTGGCGCTGATAATACGCAACAGGATACACTTCCACCTGAAAAACGCGAAGCTCAAAAACGAACGGAAGAGCAACTTCATGAACGTCCCCGCGGCGATACGCGAACTGGAGAAGATAGAGATGATACGCCGGCCCGACGGCAGGTACATGCTGGACCACGCCGTGACCGCGACGCAGAAGGAGATCCTCTCCGCGTTCGGCCTGGACGAGAAGTTCGTGATGTCGGAGGCGGCAAGGCTGTCGAAAGAAATATGGAAAAACGAAAAGGAGATGCTGAACGATGGAAAACGCCAGGCGAAAGAGACGGACGATATCGATTGACGACAGGGTGGCCGCAGCCAAGGCCAAGGTCGAGAAGATAAAGTTCCGCTACGACCGCGCAATCGCAGAACTGCGGAAAGTCATGGACGAACGCGACGAGTGCAGGAAAAGGGAGTTGCTGGACCCAATCGGCAAGAGCAAGCGGACATACGAAGAAAGCCGAAATTGGCGAGCGCCGCAGCAGCAAGCTTGCTTGCTGATATGGTCGAGCTTTAAGGCTTGCACGAAGTGCAAATACTGAACTTCATCAGAGGCTAGAAAAAACTAGGGACCTGCGAATGGCGCAGGTCCCGTCTTTTTTACGAGGGATAAAAACCTCTGGAAGTTAAGAATTATTATAGTTGTCAAAATAAATAAAAATCGGTTGTTTAATGCAACTATATTCATTTTTTTTGCATGTCCCCCTTTTGGCTGTTTCCAAACCTATGCCCGATGAAAATCATCCTCAACGCGGATGATATCGTCTTCGCCGGTGTATTCGCCCACTTGAACTTCAACGATTACAAGTGGAAGCTTGCCTTCGTTCTGCAGGCGGTGAACTTCACCCACCGGAATATAGGTGGATTCGTTCGGACGCACGTAGAAAACGTTCTTGCCGACAGTCACCGTAGCGGTACCGCTTACAACCACCCAATGTTCCGAGCGGTGCAGATGCTTTTGCAGGCTGAGGCGCTTGCCCGGCTTCACCACGATACGTTTCATCTTGTAGCGTTCGGTAGATTCCAGCACCGAGTATGTACCCCACGGACGGCTCACGGTCTGCGGCACGTTAATGAGGTCGGAACCGCGTTCCTTGAGTTCTTCCACCACCTTCTTCACCTTCTGGCTGCTGCTGAGCGGAGCGACCAGAAGTGCATCCGGAGTATCGACAATGAGCATCTTGTCGAGGTCAATTGTCGCGATGGCACGCTGAGAACCCATCACCAAGGAATTCTTAGAATCCACGGCGATGTGACGCGGGTTCACGTTGTTGCCGTTTTCGTCGTGCGGATATTCGCTATAAAGACTGTCGAAACTGCCGAGATCGCTCCAGCCGATATCGCTCGGCACAACCTTCACCTTGTTGGATTTTTCCATCACGGCGTAGTCAATGGAGTTTGCCGGAATGGCGAGCATGTCTTCACGATCTATGCGAATCGGTTCGCCGTCCACGTTTTCTGCGTTTGCAAGAGCCTTCTTTGCGGCAGCGAGCATTTTTGGAGAGTACTTGCCGAGTTCAGAAAGGAACGTTTTCGCCTTGAAGCAGAAAATGCCGCTATTCCAGTAGAAATTACCGGAGAGCAGATACTTTTCGGCAGTGGCACGGTCCGGCTTTTCAACAAAGCGCTTCACGCATTCACTATTTTCGCCATCAGCTTCAATGTAGCCGTAGCCCGTTTCGGGGTTCGTTGGCGTAATGCCGAAGGTCACGAGGTTGTCAGCCTTAGCAAGTTCTTCGGCACGGAGGAGCACCTTCTTGTATTCATCCTTCTTACGAATCACGTGGTCAGACGGAGAAACAAGCACAATTGTTTCGGGATCCAAGTTTAAGCAAGCGAGCGCAATTGCCGGAGCCGTATTGCGACCCACAGGTTCCAAAAGGAACTTAGATTCGGTCATACCCTCTGCTTCGAGTTGGTCTTTTGCCAAGAAGAACTGGTCGGCATTGCTCACGATAAATTGTGACTCGCAAACAGCGGAATTGGTCACCACCGTCTTGCGGAACAATGACTGACCGTCAAAAAGCGGAGCGAACTGCTTGGGCATCAAGGAACGGCTCACGGGCCAAAGGCGCGTGCCACAGCCACCACAAAGTATAAGGTTAAGCATAATCTACCTCTATCGAAATAATTGAAATTTTTTATTTTTGTACAGTTTTCTCAGCATCGTTTTAACCAAATCATTTTCTTTTCAAGTATTTGAGCGAATACCACAGCTAATAATACAACAATAATAGGAAATGACCACCCTAATACCCCATAATCTGAATCTGGATTCTTTTTTAAGCCATACTTGAAAAAAAAACGTAATACACCATATATAAGATAATGGAATATATATATATTCAACGATAGTTTGTCTCCTATATATTCTAACGTTTTACAATACGATTTGTCAGGAATCTTGATTGCAAGGGTGAATATAGAAAGAGAATAAAGAATTATTCCTATTGACGAAAAATTAATCGGTGTAAAAATAATTCTAGGAATTATACATATTATCGCTCCTGTAAGTATACCCCCAAAAAATAAAGGATAGCGAATTGATTTGAAAAGAGGTTCTTTTGAATGTACATAATATCCAAAAAGAAAATACGGCATGGCTCTCATAAAGAAATTTTCACAATATTTCCAATGAAAATAATTCGTTTCAAGATATACAGTTCCAATAATAGAGATTGTAAAAAAAACAGGTATTGCCCAAAGTGCAAAACGTTCTTTTTTATATTTGACTATAAAATACCATGCGAAGTAAGTCTCTATCATGGCTATCAGATACCAAAGAGCAAATGCAAAATCAACATTGCAAAAAACGATACAATCAATTAATGTGCTCCATTGTAGTATAGAAAAGAACCATTTATTAAAATCGCCATGCAAAAGATGAATAAAAACATCGTATAGTAAAAACCAAAACAATCCAAAAATAAAAATTTTTAAAATTTTATAAAAACGTCTTTTTATAACATCAGAATCTTTGCCAAAAGCGAAATATCCGGCAATCATAAAAAAAATGGGAACAGCGAATCTTGATAAACGTTCAATAATGCTACCCGTCGTACCAGGAAAATTAACGTGTATAAAGACAACTCCAATACACGCCAAACCCTTAAGTAAATTGAGAACCTTGTTTTTTTGCATTTTAAGCATTGTTTGATTTATATTCGGTATCTCCATAAGTTCTCCTTAAATTGCTATATTTTTATTTCTTTTTCAGAAACTTCGTCCCTGCATATTCTATAATTTTTTTCTTTATTGTTTTATCCATCCCAACAAACCATGTAGAGAATGCAACAGATACAAAGGATACCACAATAGTCAATATGAAAGAAACAAGTAATTCTTTATCTAATTTAAAATACAGCAAAAGCGGAATTGGAAGAGAGCAAACAACAACTTTAAAACAAGGAATAAAAACAGAGAAAATGTCATTCCATGTGTAGTCAACAATTTTTACAACCATAAATGGCTTTATAATAAGTCCTAGTATTGCATACGAAATCAAACTTGCCCATGAAAGCGTGACTGGCGAGAATCCTAATTGAAACATTAAATATACAAATGGAAATTGAACAAACAATATAGTTGGAGAAACTAGAGCGTTTTCTTTCAAACGTCCTTTTGCATAAAGAGCTCTGTAAAAAGATGTGTCAAATATACAAAACAAGCTCTGAATTATAACCAATTGTAAAAATATAACAGTATAGTCGGGAACTGTTTTTAGCCATATTGTTAAAAGTTGCTTAGCTCCAAGGCATATAGGAAGACTAAGTAACAACATCAAATAAAAACTAAATTTAGTAGTTTGTAAGAGCAACTGTTTTGAACCTTCATAATCCTTGGCTGCATAGCGTTTTACAATTTGGGGATTTGCGGCTGTTTGAAAATTTGTAACAAATTGATTTACCGCTGTATTGACCTGCAATGAAATTGCTCTTGCAGCAACAACTGCTGGCGAAAAAAACATATTGAGCAAAACCAAGACACCTTGATTGTTGAGGGCAATAGCGGCATTTGCAAATAAGCTCCAGCCAGAAAAGCTCGCAATTTCTTTAAAAAGTTTTCCATCGAAAAACAATCTGAATTTAGTTTCTTCAAAATGTCGGATGCAGTAAATGTTATAATAAAGAACAATTCCAACATGAATTAAACAGAGCAAAAAAGCATACAATTTAAGTTTATCAACTTCACCAATATTTAAAAGATATACAATGAGTAATTTTAAAGAAGCATCAACAATGCTTACATATGCATATACGCCCATTTTTTCATGGGCGATGATACATGCATTGTAGGGTACTTGAGTAAGTGAAAAAAAAGCAGTCAAAATAGAGAGATGGAATACAAATTCCGCAGCATCCAATCGTTCAGGGGCAATTACAAGCTTATTGTGCAAAAACCATAACCCAGCGGTTTCTGCAAGAAGAACTATTAATAGGGCTAAACAAATATGCGTTGTTAAAGTGGTTGAAAAAATATTTTTCAGTTTTTTACTGTCACCTTCACCTAATCCAAAGGTAATAAACCTAGAAGATCCCGTACTCAAGGCGTTATTTAAAAAACTTAGAAAGCCTACAATGCCACCGACAGCTTGATATATTCCAAAATCCTCAACACCTAAAACTTGTAAAATAACACGTGATGTGTACAATGAAATAACCATTGTAAGCATCATGCGGAAATACAGGAATATAGTATTCTTAGCGATAGTTTTATTCGTTGACATAATTTAAAAACGTCTCAGAAAAAACATTATTTTTTTTAAAATTCTGATTCCTAAATTCAATATTTTTATAGGAATTGTATTTCTATAATATTCCAAATAGTACACCATTCTATCTTTTAACTTTGCATTATTTAAATAATCGATAAATTTCAAATTTAATTTTTTTGCCTCAACTTTATTTTTTTTACAACATTTTTTTATAATACGATCACAATCTGCATCAAATTTCCAATCAATACCTTTTTGATAATTATGATTTTTATATGCAACCATAGTTTTGACAATCCCTTCTTTAAGAGTAATTGTCTGTTTGAATGCCGGTACAATTTTTTTTATTTTTTTATTATCAATGATAGCATCAAAAGATCTCCCAACAATCTCTCCTTTCCTCTGTTTACAATATTTTTTATAATCTTCACTTGTTATATCAAAAAAAATTGGGGATATTTTCAAATAATTCGCAACAACTTCAACAACTTCATTCCATGAATAAGCATTATCTCCACATATATTAAATGCTTCATTATACGCTTGTGAATTTCCTATTAACCCAACAACTCCCACTGCAAAATCTTCAACACGCATCATACTCCATTTAGCCTTGCCTCCATCCCATCTAATAATAGGTTTCTTTGCCAAAAGTCTTGCCGCAAAAGTCCAATGATAACCATATGGAGGCATTATTCCATACGGAATCCTCGAATCATCATAGGTAACGCAGGGCCGAATAATCGTGTAAATCATTTTTCGGTCTGAAGCCTCCTTTCTAAGGTATTCTTCGCACTCCCATTTGTTTACACTATAGTCCCATCCATTTAAAACCATTTCTGATTTTTCGTCTTTTATTCCAGGAATTGCTGTATTGTATACACACGCCGAAGATATGAAAATATATTGATTAGTAAATGAACTTAATAAATCAATGCTATACGCAATTTGTTCTTTTGTATAACATAAAAAATCAATAACAGCATCAAAATGTAGACCTTTTAGCTTTTCTTTTATTAGATTATAATCATGATAATCCGCTTTAATAAAATTTACTTTTTGTGGGGTATTTCTCTTTCGAGTCCCTCTATTGACAATGGTCACTTCATTTCCGCATTTTACGGCTTCTTCTACAACAGCTCCACTCAATACACCTGTTCCACCAATAAGTAATAAGTTCATTTTTATTTCTCCCATTTTATATTTTCGTCTATAACTTTTGCTGGTACTCCCGCAGCAATGCAACGAGCCGGAATATTTTTAGTAACAACAGCCTTGGAGGCTATGATTGCTCCATCACCAATGGTCACTCCTTTTAAAATCGTAGCCCCCTGACCAATCCAAACGTTCCTACCAATTTTTATTGGTTCCGATATTTTGTAATCAGGCTTATCGATTTTATGACCATCGAAAGATCGAATGATAACATCTCTTCCGATTGTGGCTCCTTCACCTATTTCAACAACATCGCCAACAGTTATTTGAACATTTTCATTTATAAAACCGCCATGTAGAATCAATTTCCCTTCAGGAACAATACGAATATAGCTTCCCGCATAAGCTGTAAATGCTCCATCAACAACTAATTCTGAATTACGTTCCATAAGAATTCTTGATTCCATTTTGGATTTTTTTACCTGTTTTATACCAATAGTGAAATTCTCTTTCAGAAACATATGTGAACCGCAATCCATCTGTACAATGGTATTTGAATAGTTCTTGAAAAACTTTCTTTTAATCCTGAGAACCCCGCTTGATAAAAAATTGATTTTTATAAAAGTAATCCATGATGAAAGTGAAATCCCCAGCATAAAAAAAATCTTTACAAGGTTCTTCAGTTTTCTAAAACGTCGTTTAACTTTAGAGAATAAAGATAGCGGAGGCGGGAAAAATTTTTTTGCAACAATTTCAAATTTTTCTTTATCTAGAGATTCGAAAAATTCTTTACGATTGGGGTTGGTCGACATTAATGAACAATCCATAGCAGGATTTTTTTGGCGAGCATCATCGATAGAAAATTCTTTGCAGACAATAGAATCTTTTACAGATTCAAACAACTTCAAGCCCTTTTCAGAATTAATCATGACAAGAGAAGTTCCCTTATCCTGATCCATGGATTTATCTAATTTTTCTATACCCCAAAAATCAGCAAGGGTTATATCTGACTTTTGTGGGAACCCTTTGAAATGGCATTTATAACATGAAGGACGAGTAAAATTACCCGCCTGTAAATATCCTATAAAGAAGAGATCATGCCAGCGATCTTTGCAATATTCTTTTCCGTTTTCAAACTCTACTCTCAGTGAAAAATTATGCCAACCCCATTTTTTTGCTTTGAATTTGATTTTTTTTGCTCTTGCTCCATATTGACGTTCTAGCATGTCAATATATTTCAGAAATGCTTTAGGGGAATTTACTCCTCGACAAATAAAATCACAGGTTGTTAGATTATCTATTTCTTTATCGCCTAAATATTTGTACAAAGCGTGTATTTGGCAAGGTGTTCCGCAAAAAAATACTTCTTTACCATCTTTAAGTTGCGCTTTTATTGCTTTATAAACGCCTTTAGAATTACTCTGCAAATACTTACTGCTACGAATTTCAGGTAATCGTTCAGGATTTGAGTCTATAATTTGCGAAACGGTATGGTCTTCGTTATATACAGCACCGCCAACGAAAGCATTCTTAGCGTACATTGCATTCGCTAGCATGGAGTGTATTCCTCCCGAAGTACTATCAAGGCGAACTGTTTCGTCTTTAGTGTATGCAGCAAATACTCTTGGTATTTCAAATCGTTTAATGCCATCTGCAGATTGTAAAATTGGACAGACTTTTTCGCATAGGCCACATGCAACACATTTGGATGCATCAACTTTGGGATACCAAAATCCTTCAATATCCGTTTCAAAAGCAATTGCTTGCTTGGGACAAATGTCTTCACAAGCGTTACAACCGCAACATTGTTCTTTGGATGAAATTTGAATCATATTAATTCTCCAATGCTTTTTTTAGCCAGTTGATAGAGAATTCACGCATCTCTTCGAGTTTTCCTGAATGGTAGAGTTTCAAAAGCGATTCAAAGCGAGCTGAACCACGATTCCTGTTGTAAAAACTCTTGAATTCCTTTTTAAAGATTATTGAAAATACTGTTCCATGGAAGGAATCTGTCACAACATAAGAAGCATCTCGGAACATAGCAAGCCATTCGGGAACAGTCAGTGTGGATTTAGGACCTGCATAAATTTTTTTTACAATTAGTTTACGAGCTGCCGCCTCTTTTTGGTATATGGCTTTAACCTGTTCGTTTTCGTCTAATACATACACAGCAAGGTATTTTTCTTTGCAAGTAGGAACATCTTCGCAAATTGCCGCATAATCATCTTTCTGTAGCAACAATGTTGGATCTAACACCCATGTAGCTTCTACTCCCAAATAATCCTTACAAAGCTTAACACCTGATTCTTCGCGTACGCTGACCGCGTTAAATTTTTTGACAAGTCTGCTACATACGCGGGTCTGTTTGGAAGAAAATTCCCAAGAGTCAACACCAAAGGATGCTGCATATGCAACACGCTTGATTGGAAGATTATTAACGAATTTAAGAAACATATCTTTGATTCGATAATTGTACTTGGGACGCCAAACTTGATCTGAGCCAACAATCAAAGCATCGAATTTATTCTGTTTTACAAAAAAACTAGAGTATTTTTTCATCGGACTTGTTACAGTTAGCTCTTTTCTAACAAAAATGTCGTTTTGAGGAGTTCGTTTTTCTTCCGATTGCAGCTTTAAGAAAGGACGTTTTTTCCCTGGAATGAAAAATAAAAACAACGTTTTTAGCCATGATAAAAAAAGAATATATTTGGGAGGTCTGATCAAAGGAATATCATATGTAGAACATGAATGCTCCAATTTGCTTAAAACTCTTTGTAAAGCAAAATTTTGCAAAAGACATCCATAGTTATTAAGTAATGGTTGTGTTAATATCAATACCTTCATAAGCCTAATACTTTTTTAAAATTAAATTAACAAAGTTCAGTATATTTTTTTTAAATCCTTCAAACGTTAAAAATGTCTTAGCATGTTTTAACGCCCCAATTGACAGTTTTTCATATAATAAAGAATCCGTCAACAAAGATTCAATTGCGCGTTCCATTTCTTGAGAATTTTTATTTTTTACAATAAGTCCATTTTTCCCTGAATCAATTACATAAGGCATTGCTGAATTATTAAAAGCAATCACAGGTAGCCCATAATTCATCGCTTCAACCATAACCATCCCAAATCCCTCAAGTAAGGAAGGAAATACGAATATGCTTGAATCGTTAAAATACATTTCAAGTGTTTGTGAATCGACTCTCCCCCTAAAGAAAATATTACTTTTTAAATTTAATTTTTCTATTTCAACATCCAATTTTTTCCTATAAGAGGCAGAAACCTCTTTTCCAATAATATTTAGCTCAATAGTACTTTTTAACTCATCTGGTAAAAATCCTAACGCTTGAATCAAGTATATTAAGCCTTTTCGTTCTTCAATAGTACCAACAAATAACAATTTAGCATTGTATTTATGTCTTTTATCAATTTTTTTTTGATCAAAAGGTAGTCCCACATAAAACGTTTTTTTTGCAAAGTTATCGTTTTTTAGCCTATCGTAAATATAGGGGGAAAAAATGATAATATTATCACAGCACGACAAAAAAAATTTTTCAATTTTTTTATATATGAATCCTTTGGCTCCAGAAATAAAATCCGAACAGTAATGATGATGTGTGGTGATTATTTTTGAAGAGATAAATAAACATTTGCATATAAAAACAAATAAGGTTGTTTTAGGAAATAAAGATGAATCTATGAAAATAAAATCGTATGTTGAAATTTTTTTTATTTTTAGAAGAATGTTTACCATAAACGTGATGTTTCGAGAACAATTAAACTTTTCACATGAAAAGTCTATAGATATTTCAGATTTACACAAAATATTATATATATGATGATTGATAGCTTGTCCACCAGTAATGTTTATATTTCTTTGACAAAGAACAATGGCTTTCATACAAACCTTCTAAAAAAAATTATAGTAACGTGAATAAAATCTTACCTGACGTTGATTTAACATAATCATACGCCCTCTGTTTACCATCACAATGAAATTCAAAAACTTTACATTGCAGGTAATCTTCATAAGGAGAAAACATCCCCATTTGTTTATTATCAAACGGAAAAAAGAATGCTCTTGTGGGTATAATACACAATACAATAATAAATCCAATTATTATTGATTTAGAAAAGAATTGGAATGACTCAATAATGTAAGGAGAACATATAACAAAACCAAATAACAAAAACCAGCCCATACGAGTACTTATATAATTAATATCCCAAAAAAGATTTGTTATTACTAAAAAAACAAAAAAAATATTTTTAAATAAAGCAAATTTCGGAGTTTGCAATTGTGAATGCATTTGCTCTTTATAAACAAAGAATAAGTATATAAATAAATAAACAAAATACAATACAAAAATACCTCTTTCAAAAGTTGTGCCATCCGCATATTTAGAGAATTTTGCAACAGCAGTCATTGTTGGGAAAAAAATACTTAACACATTGCTGATTCCGCTAACCCAATGTATTTTTAAAAGAGCAATCAAAAAAGATATAAAGATCATTGCTAACTGAACCTTATTTGAAATTTTCTTGTTAATAAATAATAATAAGGGAAAGAGAAGAAAGACCGAATTATGAAAGAGACATCCCAAAGCCATTGTATAAAATGCTTTTAAATTTTTATTTTGCAATAAAAACATCCATGATAAATATGTAAAAGAAGCCGCCATGGCTTGTCTTAGGGTATGAAGTTCTAACAGCAAATAAACGAATGAAAAATACAAAAGTAGCGATAAGAAAAAATACCTTTTTTCAGTTACAAAGGAAAGCGTATAGAATAATACACTAGTGCAAAAAAGAGAGGCTATAAAAAATAACATTTGAGGCTCATTAAAAAAACTCTTTACAATAATAGAATAGATACAAAAACCTATTTCTGTATTAGTATCAGGCAATCCGTTTTTAATAAATGTAATAAAATCTATTTGCTTGTTAAAAGAGTATACGTAATTAAAATAATCTACTCCTATTTCATAACGCATCCCTGCTATGTAAACGAATATAAAGAAACACAAAAATTGAGCAAATCTAAAATACTTAGATTCTGGGTTATTATAAAATTTAATACCAAATATAGAAAGCAATATGAAAACTATGAGATATACCATTTTTAAGTCATCCATTTCTTCTTATAAAAACTTAATACTTTCTTTACATCAATCAATAGAATATACATCCAACATACACAAACACTAAGTATTTTAAAATCATTCAAAAAAAAAGCCAACGAAATTTTTTCAAAAAAGGTTTTGGAAGACTTTTGGAAAAAAGTTTTCTTTTGTAAAAAGGAATAAATAATCACATATTCTTCAAAAGCTTTCAATCCAAAACTAATCGAACCCATAGCTCTTGATATTTGTTGAAAACCAAATATCCGCAAGGTTTTAGGTGATGCTACTTGAGTTGGACTACAGCAATGTGTTTGACATAATTTTTTAAATATTTCATAGATTTTTTTTGAAGAATATAAGTAATTATCAATGCTATATTTTCGTTTTGTCAATGAAGAATCATTTTTAAAATCGAACGAATAAAAATAGCCTCTATATGCTTTTAAATGGTAATTTTTAACATAACAACAATAATTTAAAACAAACATGTGATCTTCGTTTAATGACACTTTTTCATCAAAAAACAATTTATTTTCTATAATAATTTTCCGATTAAATAATTTTGCGTAAGGGCAGCCATCTTTGAACAAGTCTATTTTTTTTATAGTTCCATAATCATTAGATGTAATTTGCATGCATGGATAAGAAAAAAAATCAATAAAGCGATTTAGGTGTACAGCATATTGCATTACACCTTGATAGACTAGTAAATCGTCTTCATTAATGTGCAAAATTTCAAAATTTTTTAGATAATCTTTATCAACCCAATCATCGCTATCAATAAAGGTTATCCATCGTCCAATAGCTTTTTTTATACCTTCATTTCTAGCAGAACTAACACCACCATTTTTTTTGTGAATTACTTTTATACGAGAATCGCGCAAAGCATATTTATCACAAATTGCACCACTTTTATCTGAACAGCCATCATCAATTAACAATAACTCAAAACAACTCATTGTCTGATCAAGGACACTTTCTATACACCGTGATATAGTTTTTTCTGCTTGATATACAGGAACAATTATGCTGAATAAAACATCTTTCATAGATGACTGCACCCTTTAACAATCATGTCGTCCAATAGTTTTGTTAAGACATCCTTTGAAAAAAAACAAAGATATAACTCGCATTTTTTCATTATGAATTATCCTCCAAAGACGATATTAACTTCTTTATTATAATACTATTGCTATTTTGAATCATAGGAATTAAATTTTGATAAGCCGCATTGACTCTTGACTTATAGAAATCTCTAACATTAGTCTCTAACATTTTTGTAATACCTTTTTCTATAGAACTTATTGAGTATGGGTCTACATAAATGCAATTTGAACCCAATACTTCAGGGATGGAAGTCCCATAAGCGGCAACAACAGGACATCCAAATTTGGATGCTTCTAAAGCAGGAAGGCCAAACCCCTCACTCTTGGATGTATATAGTAAAAATGATGCATTTTTGTAGAGATCAGCTAGTTTGTCATCATCAACATAATCAAAGAAGACTATATATCGTTTATTGATTAATAAATATAATTCTAAAGATTGTGTTAACGCATTTCGTGTTTGTTGGCTTGTTCCAACAACAAACAAAGGTATTTTTTTGTTATTATGCTTTAAATACCTTTTATAAGCCTCAATGGTTCGAGCAAGATTCTTTTCAGTTCTATTGCCACTTACAAAAAGGATATAATCATCACATTTATTTTGAATGTCTTTGTTTTTTTTATTTGTTACAAGATATGATCCCTGTAATTGGAGAAGTATATCATTTATATGGCAATATTTCGCCAAATTAGACAACGTATAGTTTGATACAGTAATTATGGTATCAACATATTTTGTATATTTTTTTATTGAACATTTATATATAAGTTGCCTTATCGGTAGTGAAATTTCTTGAACTAAAGCTTTAAATTTGCATAGCATTCCTTTTTCATATTTAATGTTGAAAAAATCAATTTTATAATCTAACAACCTTAATCCATGAATTGTTAGTATAACATTTAAGTGTTTCTTTTTTAAAGCTTTTAAAAGAGAGAACTCTTTAACACCAAGTAAAGGGAGAAAAATTGTAGCATTTGATTCAAATGTAATTTCACTAATTTTATTGTTAACAACTACGATTTCAAACAATTTACTGCAATAAATTGTTTGCTCTATTTCAGAATATGGTTCATAACCTTTTGGCCATAATACAATGATTTTTGCGTGATGCTCTCCTGTTTCTAGATAGCGTAGAATACTAATCAAAAGAGATCTTGTATAATTAGCTCCCCCATGAACTTTAGTTTGTTGACGAGGAACGGAATGTGTATAATCAATATATAATGTACCCATATATACCTTAAAAAATTCTATTAAAAAATGAAGAGCCCACCATCTCCATCTCTTTCAAGTACGCTTCCACAATTATTTGCCTATCAAATTCCTTTTCGACCTTCGCTCTGCCGGCAAGACCCATCTGCATTTTCTGTTCATGCGTGAGTGCCATGAATTTTTTGACTTTTTCGATGAGGTCCTGGCTATCGCGTTGTTTTACCATGAATCCGTTCACACCGTCTTCGACCACTTCGCGGCAACCGCTGCGGTCCGTGGTTATGATGGGACGAGCGCTGGAGCAACTTTCTAGAAGCACGTTGCTGATGCCTTCGGGGTAAAAACTCGGATGAATCGTGCAGTGAACCTTCTTGAGAATTTCACGAACATTGCGAACCATGCCATGATAAACGATGACACCTTTTTTCGTGAGTTCTTCCAATTGGGATTGGTATTCCTGTTCGCAAAAACCGCAA
>JAEEGL015828961.1_pt1 | contig 15899 bp, 20 predicted proteins | sample 9134231 | NCBI WGS metagenome assembly JAEEGL01 (sample SAMN16246548, study PRJNA631951) | gut metagenome | biome: gut microbiome; feature: rumen; material: fiber-attached | host: Bos | place: Iran: Karaj | collected 2018-10
AAAAGTACGCGAAGGCAAAATAATTGTTAGTAGTGGTGATAATGCATTTAATATTATCGTCAAACAAGCAGAATATGTAAGCTTTGATATTTTTACGGTTATGGATGATGGTTTTAAAAAATACTGCAAAAAATTTGATAAAAACAATGACGGTAAATTATCGCTCACAGAGGGAGAAAATGTGATAGAAATAAATGTTTATCGAGGAGAATTAAAATCTCTGGAAGGGATTGAGTATTTTCCAAATTTGACGACTTTGACCTGCAATGACAATTCATTATTGACATGGTTGGATGTAAGCAAGAATACAGCGTTGACAAAGTTGAACTGCAATAAGAATCAGTTGGAATGGTTGAATGTAAGCGGTTGTGTAGCTTTGACGGAATTGAACTGCGGTCACAATAAATTGACTACTTTGGATGTGCACGAGAATACGATGTTGCAGGTTTTTGAGTGCGATTTCAATAAGTTGACCTCGTTAGATGTGAGCAAAAATGCGGCATTGACGGACTTGATATGCCATTGCAATAATTTCACCTCGTTGGATGTAAGCAAAAATACAGCGTTGAAGTACTTGAAATGCGGTGGTGATCGAACCGAGACTAATTTTGCCTCATTAAACGTAAGCGGTTGTGTGGCGTTGACACACTTGATGTGTAATTGCGGTAAGTTGACATCATTGGATGTGAGCAAAAATACCATGTTGACGCATTTGGAATGCTATTTCAATAAGTTGACCTCGTTAGATGTAAGCAAAAATACGGCATTAACGCACTTGAATTGCTATCTCAATAAGTTGACAAAATTGGATGTAAGCAAAAATACAGCGTTGACGGAATTGATATGCGGTAACAATGAGTTGACTGCGTTGGATGTGAGTAAGAATACGGCGTTGACGGACTTAAAATGTCATAAAAGTCGTTTAACATCGTTGGATGTGAGCAACAATACGGCTTTGGCAACGTTGTGGTGCTATAGCAATAAATTGACCTCGTTGGATATAAGCAAACATACAGCGTTGACGGAATTGAAATGCGGTAGCAATCCGTTGACAGAATTGGATTTGAGTAAAAATACAATATTGACGAACACAAGTGTTTACGATGAGCGTCAATCATCAATTTCAATACAAACATTGTGGCTTAAGCGTGGTAAAGAAGATTACGCCAAGGATGGAGGAGATCTTACTATCGGAAAAATCAAGCTGCTTGAAAGTAGTGGCATAGTGAAGTATAAATGAAATTAAAAGGAAAAATAAATATTATGAAACATGAACTTTATAAGCAATTGCACGAACAATATGCGGTTAACAACAATGCTAATCTAAGCACTGTGATGACATTGATTGTTGCATTGATTGCAGTAATTTGGTTTTTATGGTCATATTTTTATCCATAGTTCAAATTCTTTTGCTTGCAATGCAGAGCAAACGACGATATGCAATGAAGTAACAGCAAAAAGTCCCAATTCTTCACCCGAAGAAAAAAACATTCATTCCATCAGTAACGATGCAAACGTTAAAGGTGAGGCAAAAAATGGTAGTTTCTACAATGCAACGAGTGAAACCTATTTTCTTGAAACATTATTATTTGCGTATGGTGCTTCTATTCTTGTTTTGGGTATTCTATTTTGTATATGTACTTACCAAGGCATTTCGCAAAGAAAAGAACAATTTATCATTTATGCCATTCGAAACCAAAATGACGCAAATAAGTTATTACCAGATGGTTATGATCCATATGATAAGAAATGCCTTCAAATTATACAAGGACTTTTTGGTGAATTAGTAAAAATCTTTTGGGGAGTTGCTCTGATTTTGTTTATTCTAACTTTGTGGAAAATATGTACGAAAAATTGCATTGTTCTTACAATTTTTATAGGATATTCTGTTATAATTTTAATATATTGTTTTTGGTATTTTTTAAAACAATGTGCATCTTATATGGATAGACAACTTGAATATGTAGAGCAAAAATACAAAATAGATGAACAAAAAGCTAAAGAGATAAAGCGTATAAAGAATGAGAAATACAATTTATGTAAGGTGTGTGAAGGTACAAAATTCGTACAAGATTTAGAAAAAAAAGATACTCCTAAATCATAAAACAATATTGTGAACAATGGCAGTTAAGAAAAAAAGGGCGTTTAAATGACGCTCTTTTTTGTTTTTGACGTGCGGTGTTGCTGCAAAAAGCACATCTGTAATAAATTTTTACACTATTATTTGCAAGAGTTGCACTTTTATTCCGATTTGGTGGTAAGCATACCACTAAAAATGGTGGTAAATATCGAGATGTAGAAAATCATTCCAACGATAGCCCCGACTTCTTTGCCTGTTGGAGTTGCGTCTTTTGGTTGGGGATGCGGTAGGTTTTGCCATCTTTCACAAAAACGGCACCCGTAGCAATGAACCAGAAAGGCACGCCAAAGCGTCTGCAATCGTCGCTCACTTGCTTCACCCACTCGTAATGGCAGGGCGTGTCGGTGCCAAACTCTTCGCCACCGAGGTTCACATGCTCTATCTGCCCACTCGCCAACGCAGGCGTTATGTCAATCGGACCCAGCAACGGCTGAAGCGTCATACCCTTGTGTTTGGCTGGAATATCCTTGAAAATCGCCCAACGTTCGTCAAAGCGTTGCTGATTCTCGCACGTGATGTTCAAATCCACATTCTCGTACCCTTCGCCCCAGTCGCTCGGCAGACACTCCGCAATCCGCTCCACCCGTTTGGTCAAGATGTAGAAAGTAACATCGGGACGTTGACGAATGATTTGCCACATCTCCTCTCGCCACTCGTCGGCTTGCTCGTGGAACGTGTCGGAGGTCATATTAACCTGCACCGTGCTTCCTGCGGGAATGACGTACTGCCCATTTTTGTGCTTCTGCAAGGGCTTGTTGAAACTCTTGGTCTTGGTAACCAGCGAGGCGTTTTGCGGCACATTGAACTTCTTATCCAACACAAACACATAGCAGTGCTTACAACCTTCGCTGTAACGCGTACAACCGTGCCATGGATTCCAACTGTATATTGCCTTTTGCTCAGACATGATTCGGCTATTATAATTGTCGTATCTCCTTTTGCAACTTATCAAGGAAGTAAGCCGCATGAGCTCCGTCCATCTGCGTGTGGTGGAACTGAAATGAAACGGTTAGCTTGGTCGTGAAGAAATGTCGCTTGTATTTTCCCAAAATCATGAAGGGATTGTTGAAAACTCCGCTATACATCCCTACTGCACCGTCTATTTCAAATCGTGCCAAGGCAGAAGTCCCGATTACCATGCTTTCTGTCAAGTCATGGTTCACACAACTATCGTGCACCATTCGTGTCAGCTCCAAATACTGCTGGTTGAATTGTGCGAGATCATCCGTGAAAGGAATGTCGCACGAACTTACTTCGCTATCCTTGTTTGCCACAATCGTGTTGACCGCAATGCTGTCGTACTTCATAAGCTTGTCGCCAACAGGCAACAGGTAGAACTCCTTTACTTGACTTGCAGCCTTGCCGATACAGTAGCACATTAGCATATTGAACTTCATGCCCGTCTTTTTGCTAATCTGTATCAAACGTGTTACATCAAGTGTCTTGAAAAATGTTACCATCGGCATTGGAGCTTTCAGCCACATTTCAAAGGCGTATGCACGAGTGGTATCTTTTGGATTGACTTCTATAACCATTTATTATTCCTGATTTTCTGTTATCGTTAGATTTTCGTCGTCATCGTTTTTCTCCTTCCTCTCTTTCTTTGAACCGAGATAAAGTCCAATAATCATCCCTATCATTATTGCAATACCGACATTGATTTGCAATGCGGAGCCCAAAACTTTTCCCAAGCCCATCCCCAAGATACTACCTTCGGTTTTATAATCCTTTGTTCCACTCTTTTTACGTTTTACATCTATCATTTTGAAAAGAACAAAGTATATGGCAAGCAAAAGCCCCATTACAATCCACGACCATGCTGCACTCATAAAATCTAAAACATTTTCCATACGTTTTTATCATTATCTGTTTTGATGCTACAAAAATACGGATAGTTTCAGTAATTACCAAAAATCAGGAATAATCTACGTCAAATTGTAACGCACGGCATAATTCCATTTCTCAATCATCGCTTCGTATATTTCGCCTTTACAATCTCGTATGAATTGCGAGTCAGTTCCTTCAATAGGTCGTCTGGGGCAAAGGTCGGGTCGATTCCAATCCAGTGCTTGGGCGACTCGTTGTAGGGATTGCCGATGCAGTCATGCTCGGCTCGCAACTCGTTGATGCGGTCGGGTTGGCATTTGAGGGAGATGACGGAGAAGTCGTTGCAATCAAAGAAGGAAAACATGTGTCCGCAGACATAAAACACCAGCACGCTCTCGCCATTTTTGAACTTCACAAACGGCAATCGCTCTTCCACGTCCGCACCCAACGACAGACAAAAATCCCGATAGGCTTCGATTTTCATAACTTCTTTGCCTCGTAGCCAATGGCTCGGATGGCATCAACGATGGCTTGGTCGTCCACAACACCTTCGATAGTGGCTTTGCCTGCAATCAGGTCAACCTCCACATCGATTACGCCCGAAAAACTTCGCAAGGTCTTTTCCACGTTTGCACGGCAGTGATTGCACATCATACCGTCTATCTTAAAAACTTTCTTTTCCATAATTTGTTTATCTTTTTTCTGAATAAATCGTCTAATCAGTGCATACAACAGCAAACAACCCAACAGCCCGCTACAAATCACATTCAACAAGGCTGGCGTTTGATGGCAACAAGCGTGCGTTTGGATGATATGAGCCGTGAACCATTCGGCAGGCAACAAATAATCCACCAAGAGTCCAAACGTTATCGCCCCCAAGGTAATGCTCAAAAGGTATATCCAGAGGGTTCGTTTGCCCAGCACCTTATGAATCACCAAGATAGATGCCATATTCGATGCTGGACCTGCCATAAGCAACACCAAAGCCGCTCCAGGCGTTATTCCTTTAAGCATCAATGCCACCGCAACCGGAATAGAACCCGTCGCACAAACATACATCGGAATCGAGATGGCAAGCACCACAAGCATACTCAGCAGAGGCGTGTTGGCAAAATGCAAAAAGAAATCGTCGGGCACAAACACCGTAATCAAACCCGCTAACACAAGCCCAAGCACCAACCATTTGCCGATGTCTTCAACCATATCCACATACCCGTACCGCAACGCCTCCAACAGACGCTCCCCAAAGGTGCGAGAGGGATTGTCGGTGGGTTGGGTGGTTGGTTCGGTGGCAGTCGGGAGGGTTTCGGTAGGAGTTTTACGTTCAACCCCATTCACGATTTGTCCACCTACCAAGCCCGTGACGAGAGCCGCAACAGGTCGCAAAATCGCAAACGGGACACCCATCAACGAGGCAGTCGCAAGAATCGAATCCACCCCTGTCTGTGGGGTTGAGATGAGGAACGAGGTGGTCGCACCCTTCGAAGCCCCTTCTTTGTGCAACGACATCGCCGTAGGTATCACACCACACGAACACAGTGGCAAGGGTACCCCTAATAGTGTCGCCCAAAAGACCGAACGAAAGTTATTTTCACCCAAATAACGATGATACAGAGCGGTCGGCACAAAAGCGTGCAACAAACCTGCAAAACCGAATCCCAACAGTAGATACGGCGACATCTCGTTTATCAAAGCCCAAATCTCTCGCATAAGCGTTTCCTACAACTTACGGTAGATTTGTGGCATCATCTCTTTTGCAAGTGGTTGAGTATCAACAAGTTTCAACTCTTTCACCATGTGAAGCGTGCCTTGTTTGTATTCCTTAAAATGCTCCGTTTGCAAGTGGGCTTGATAAGCCATCGTATCCTTGTAAATCTCCACGATACGTACGGTGTACGGCTGTTCGGGTATCTCCATCGGGAACAGACAAATCACGCCTGCCTCTTTCTTGAGCGACTCGGCTGCCACCTTATGGGCTGCCTGCAAATACTCCTTCCAGTAGCGTTTATGAACCGCAATCTCGGCAATTCGCACAATAAAATCGCCTGCCGACTTTTCTTCAACCTGCATCGGGAGATGGCTTTTCATCCGCTCCACATTGGCTTTAATCACTTGCGGGGCAACGTATGGATAATCCGTTCCGTAGAGCAAATGGTCGGGTGTGGTGAGCGAAAGCAAGGCTTGTACAGTCGCTTCCGAAGGCGAACCAGCGAGGTCAAAGTATAAGCATTGGATGTTCTTTTCAAAGTCAATCTCACCCATCAAACCATTGCGGTGCATCACGGGATAGAGCGACTGCATACGCGGGATAGCAATCGGCAAGTAGGCTCCCGAATGTGGCACCACAACACGCATATTCGGATAACGTGCCAAGACGTTGCGACTAATCATATTCGTAACGGCACGAGTCGTCTCCGACAGGTACTCTTGCATCGCAAGGGGCGTTTGCTTCATCACTGCCCCATTGGTCGGCGTAGGTTTATGCGGGTGCAGAATCACCAAAGCCTTACGCTCCGAGAGGAACTGCATCAGCGGGTCTAAAATACTATCGCCAAGGTACTGCCCGTACACATTCGTGGCAAGTTTTACCCCCACAGCCCCGAGCGTATCCAACGCATAAGTCGCCTCGCGTATCGCCGATGGCACGTCTGGCAAGGGCAAGGTTGCACAAAACTGGAACCGATTCGGGTGTGTTTTGCATATCTCCGCCGCTTGCTCGTTGAACTGCCGACAAGCCACATTACACTCCTCCTGATTGCCAAAATACGGGTGTGGTGCGGGCAACGTCAAAATCGTTTGGTCAATGCCAACCTCGTCCATCAACTGCAAATGCCCTTCCATAGTCCATTGCGGGATAGGGAATCCCTCGTCCAAAAGAGCATTATGCTCCTTCAACAACTCCAAATAAGACGGCACAACATAGTGTGCGTGATAATCCGTAAAACTTTGAGCCATAGCGTGCATGGTAAAAAATAACAAGAAAAATAAGCTACACTTTTTCATAAAACCTCCAATTTTTCAACACACAAAGTTAAAAATGTTTTTTAAGTTTGGCACATAAAAAGTAATTTTGCGATGAATTTTTATGATTGAACGATTATGTACTCGAAATTTGATATTACAACTGCCAAATACGGCGAAGTGTTGGAAATGAAGCGTTACGATTTGGCGATTCTGCCGTGGGGTTCGACCGAGCCGCACAACAAACACCTACCCTACTGCACCGATATGCTCATGGCACAAGCGGTGGCGTTTGAGGTTGCTGAAAAAGCTCATGAACAGGGCATTAACGCGATGGTGTTACCGGGTATTCCGTTGGGGTCGCAAAACCCTGGTCAGTTTGAACTGCCCTACTGCATCCACGCTACGCAACAAACGCAGAGTATGGTTTTGCGGGATATAGTGGGGTCGCTTCGGCAGCAAGGTATTCGTAAGTTGTTGATTTTCAACGGACACGGTGGCAACATCTTCAAAGGTATGATTCGCGACTTGATGCTCCAGTACCCCGACATGCTGATTGGTGTGAGTGAATGGTTCGCTTTCGTCCCTCGCAACGAGTTTTTTGACGAAGCGGAAGACGACCACGCAGGCGAGCAGGAAACGTCCACGATGCTGTACTATTTCCCCGACTTGGTGCGGATGGAGTTGGCAGGCGATGGTAGTTCGAAGCCGTTTGCCATCGAGGGTTTGAACAAAAAAGTGGGTTGGGTGCCTCGCGATTGGGCAAAGACGACTCAGGACACGGGCGTTGGGTTCCCCAAAAAAGCCTCAGCCGAAAAGGGCAAAAAATACATGGAAGCCGTCATCCCGAAACTCGTGCAGTTGGTGGTGGATTTGGTGAAAAAAGAGGTGTATTAAAGGGATTTTTGGGTAGGATTGCATTTGTAAAACATGCTCCCCAAAACCTTGTTTTTTACAATAATTTTCACTACTTTTGCACATCATTAAACCGTCAAAAGCAACAAAAATGAATACTTTGTCCAAAAACGAAAAAGCAAGAATTATGGCGGATATGAAGTCGTTTGATGAGCCGATGCCAGCCGTGGGTATCTTTTGGTACGACCCTGAAGAACACGATTTTTTTGGTGTGTACAAGAAAGAACTAACACCCAAGATGGTGGAGGAAGCAGCAGAGAAAGGTCTGCCGTTCATCAATTATCAAACTTTGCACCGTCAGGTTTGGCAAAAGCAGTATTTCCGTGCCTTGGCTAAGCACGTGCCGACCAAGTTCTCGGGCGATTACACGCAGGTGCCGCGTGGACGAGTGGCATGGAATATAGACAAGTTTATCGTGTTCGTGGGTCAATGGGCGAAGGACAAAGAGGACGAACTGACGCATTTAATTGAGAAGTATTTCGCTCTGCCGTATTTTGAGTTTTTGTACGATGAACACTGGGACTTAGGTCGCGGTTGGTCGGGAGATTTGTAAAATAAAAATTGAGGACGACCATCTGACGTATCTAAAAAGTTTAGAAAGTATCGGCATGTGTGCCTGTTTGTAGTAAAAGGAGCGTTAATTCGCGGTCATCTTGTTTCCAAACCAATAGCCAATCGGGTTCAATATGGCATTCCCAACAGTTGGCATAATCGCTTGAAAGTTTATGAGGACGATATGAACTCGGTAAAGAACCATTTTGAGCAAGAAGGGTTACTACTTTTTCCAATTTATTCATCGGAAGTCCCCGCTTTTGGCAACGTTTATACGAGCGCTTAAATTGCCCTGTATACAAAATACGATACTTCATGCCTTTAATTGTGCGATGAGGTCGTCCATGTCCTTTGCTTCGTACACTCGACCCGCATCAATGTCTTCTAACGATTTTTGCAAGCCCGTTGTACGTTTTTGACCTATTTTTTGAATCCTGACACCTAATTGTTGCAAATAGGTCAATAAGGCTTTATTATTTTTGGAATTATCGTTTAATGTAATCGTATAGGTTGCCATATCAAATTGTAATTAAAACGTCGTGCAAAGATACAGAAAGAATGCGAAAAAAAAGAATTATTTTGTTTGGAAGTTTTGCTTTGCTTTTCCCTCAACATCCAACCTACACCCTTCGCAGCAGATTCTCCATCATTTTTAAAGCCCCACTCCTCCATCCCCTTGTTTTTTACAATAATTTTCACTACTTTTGCACAGTGATTTTTAACCTTAAATATGTACAACCATAAAAATTTTGCGTATGACAGAACGATACCTACGCCTATTAGGCGAGAAATTCCCTAACGCACAAAGCGTTGTTACCGAGTTGATTAACCTCCAAGCCATCTTGTCCCTGCCCAAAGGAACAGAGCACTTCATGAGCGACCTACATGGTGCCTCGTCGGCGTTTATCCACATGATCAAAAACGCCTCGGGAGTGGTCCGCAAAAAAGTAGATGAAGTGTATGGCGAAAAAGTATCGGAGGAGGAAAAACGTGCCATCTGTGCCTTGATTTACTACCCCGAAGAGCGAATCGAACTCATCAAACAGTTCTACGCGGGCGAAGAGGTCGATGGACTTTTCAAGATAAACTCGCAACTATCCAACCTGCCCGACTTGGACAAATGGTACCACACACGCCTGCATCAGGTGGTGAACATCGCCCGTGCAGTAACCATCAAGTACAGCCGCTCCAAAGTGCGTAAACTGTTGCCACCCGAATACGCCTACATCATCGGCGAGTTATTGTACGAATCAAACATCGAACAAAACGAGCGGCAAACCTACTACAACGCCGTCATCGATTCTCTGATAGAAATCGGCAGTGCAGAGCAACTGATTATCGCGATTTGTAATCTTATTCATAGCCTGACGATTGATACGTTGCATATCGTGGGTGATATTTTTGACCGTGGACCCGGCTCCAGCAAGATTTTAGACGAACTTGCCAACATACGAGATTACGACATCCAGTGGGGTAATCACGACATCGAGTGGATGGGAGCGATGGCTGGGAATCAGGCTTTGATAGCCACCGTGTTGCGGGTTAGTATCCGTTATGCCAACATCGAAACCCTCGAAGAAGACTATGGTATCAACCTCTTGCCATTAGCCAGCTTCGCCATGACGGTCTATGGCGATGACCCGTGTACGATTTGGCAGACGAAGGACTTTGAGAACAACCCACGCCTGACGCGTTCTGCCCAACTGATGGCGAAGATGCACAAAGCCATCTCGATTATCCAGTTCAAACTCGAAGGTCAAACCGTGCGTCGCCACCCCGAATGGAATATGGACCACCGTGCCGTGTTGGATAAGTTAGACCAATGCGAACTGCTGGATTCCAATCTGCCAACCATCGACCACAACGACCCCTACGCACTCAGTCGCGAGGAGGCTGAACTGATGAGCCAGTTAGCACGCTCGTTCCACAAATCCGAAAAGATGCAGCAACACCTGCGTATGCTCTACGAACACGGCTCCCTTTACCTCGTTCGCAACGGCTTCCTGCTCTACCATGCTGCTATCCCCCTCAATGCTGATGGTTCTTTCGCCGAAGCCGATGTGTGTGGGCAACGCGTCTCGGGTAAAGCCCTCATGGACCGCACCGATGCTATCATTCGGCAGGCGTACTACGGCACGGGCAAAGCCAAAGAAAACGCACTCGATTACATGCTCTATTTGTGGGAAGGCGAGTTCTCTCCGCTCTACAATAAGGATAAGATGACCACGTTTGAGCGTTATTTCTACGCCGACAAAGCCCTGCATAAGGAGAAGAAAGGGGCGTATTTTTCGTTGGCAGACGACGAGAAGATATGCAAGCAGATTTTGCAAGAATTTGGCTTAGACCCCGCTACGGGACGTATCGTCAACGGTCATGTGCCCGTGAGTACCATCAAGGGCGAGAGCCCGATTCGTGCCAATGGCAGACGATTTGTGATAGACGGCGGTTTCAGTAAACCCTACCAAGAGAAGACGGGTATTGCGGGTTACACGCTCATCTACAACAGCCACGGCATTCAACTTGTGGAGCACGAGTCCTTCGAGAGCCGCGAGCAAGCCGTCATCTCGGGTAGCGACATCAACAACCGCACGCTCCTGCAAGATTTCAGCTCCAAACGGATGCGTATCCGCGACACCGACATCGGCAAAAAACTGCTTGAACAGATAAGCGACCTCAAACAACTCCTCCACGCATATCGCAACGGTACTTTGAGGCAGAAAGTGTAAGGTTTAAAAACAAAATGCCACAAATCATCGTCTTACGAAAGTTAAGGCGGTGATTTTTTTGTCCTCGTTTTTGGGGTGCGTGTTTTAGGTTCAAAATAGGGGAAAAACGTTTTTTTTTACAATTATTTTGCGTAGTTCAGAAAAAAATGCTAATTTTGTAGCCGAATTGAGAGAAATCTCATTTCAGACATATTGATTATCGCGTTTGCGATTTATTTGACCTATCGAAATGTAGGAAGTTTTGAATCAAGTCAAAGTAAGTCAGCAAACGTCCATATTTGTATATGGGCGTGACTTATCGACTTGATGGGCATTTCCTACAGCCTCGGTGGGGATAGGGAACGCCCATATTTATTTGTCCCTTTCTAAATAAATGACCGCAGACGGCAACATAAAGAGCCGCACTTTTGAAACGGGGCAAGACCTGCAAAGCCGTAAGAGCAGGAAAAATTAAATTATTTTATTATTTTTAAACCGATGGGGCGATGGGATATAACCGCCAAAAAAGAAAATGAAAAAGTTAATAGTTTTGATTTTTTCCGTTGTAAGTTTGTCTCTTAACCTGATGGCTAGCACCAATAGTTGCAAGATTTCAGGAGGACAAAATGATAATGCGACTGTTGTGGCATCTATAGTAGAAATTGGTGATGGTTATGTTAAAGTAGAACTATCTAATGATGGAGATTTTGCAGTTAATGTTAGTGTTAAGATTCATAAAGAGCAGGGTAGTGATTATACTGCTGCAACTATTGTGCCTGCTCAAGGAGGAAAAGAAATTAAGGTTCTGGTTACAGGTGCAAAATCTGGAGATAGTGTAAGCAGATATGATATTACTAGTGTTTCTGGAGCTCGTTGCAACTAATACAAAAGTTGATAAATACTTATATCTTCTACCGCCCGAGCCAAATACTCGGGCTTTTTTATTTAATTCGTAGAGTTTTTTTACACAACCCCAACTTGCAGACAGTTTTGCCCTATTTGGTGAATACCGCTAACGATTTTTTCGCGTTGTGCGGGCTTGGGTTTGCGTGTACCACAAGCATACTGCGAGAGCATCGCCTTACTAATGCCCGTAATCTGCGAAAGATAGGCAAATGAAATAAACGCTTTGCACTCCTGCAAAATAGCCGACATATCTTTGACAAACGTGAAGGTAGCCTCCACATCCTCCCCCGTACGCTCTTTGTGTTCGGTACGAAAGGCATCAAAAGTCGCCAAAAAATCACGCTCGGCTTCTTCTATCGTTGCACCTTCCCCAAAAAAGCCAAACGGAAACTCTTCATTACAATAAACGCTGTACCAACCTGCACCATTACTCTCTACATGTGCTTCGTATTGCTTTGCCATAATCTGTATGTTTTATGCGATTCCTGCATCGCGAAATGAAAGTAATGCTATTTTTTTGAATAGCAAATTTTTTATCCCATTTTTTCGCCAAAATATCGCTCTTCTTGCTTATTTCAAAAATATGTTATACTTTCGAGGCTGAAAAATTTCAAGTATGGAAAACACACATTTTGCACTCATCACAGGGGCTTCATCGGGCATCGGATTGGAGTTTGCACGGCAGTTGGGTAAAAAAGGCTATAACCTGCTCATCGTGAGCAACGAAGCCCTGATTCACGCTCGGGCAGACGAACTACGCACCACCTACCCCACGTTGCAAGTCATGGCGTTGGAACGAGACCTCAGCCAACAAACCGCAGCACGCGAACTGTACGAATACACGCACGCACAAGGCTTGGAAATCGAAGTGCTGATCAATAATGCCGGCGTTTATCACGACCGCGACATCTTGGACGACAGCGAGGCTTTTACGTCTCTCATCCTCAACCTGCACATGTACACGCCTGCGATGCTGTGCCACCTGTTCGGCACCGACATGCGAAACCGCAAGCACGGCTATATTCTCAATGTGTGTTCCGTAACCAACAAAATAGCCATCCAACGGCTCGGCACCTACGGCAGCACCAAAGCGTTTTTGAACAACTTCACGCGGTCGCTCCATATTGAACTCAAACCGCACGGCGTTTATGTAACCAACCTCAGTCCGGGGGCTGTGGATACGACTTTGTACAACATCAAGCCGTGGCTCACGAAACTTGGGAAGTGTTTGGGCATCATCGTTTCGCCCCAGATGCTCGTTCGGCGAGGCTTGTGGGCAATGTTTCACGGCATCAGCAAAGTAACCGTCCCGACCGTCTTTTGGCTGTTTTTAACGACCCTTATTCTGTTTATTCCGACCTGTTTGTTGCGGTTGATTCGACGATTGGGATTGTTTTGATTTTTTTGAAGCCAAAAATGGGCGAAGAGGCGTGTTTGAAGCAAAATTTGTAAAAAATAAACGATATGAAACAATTAGTTTGTATCACATTGGCAGTGATTATGATGACAGCATGTAATAAATCGACCCTTGTTATTCCGCATGACAGGGTTTTGAATCTTGAAAAAGAGTTGCAAACGCAGTATCCCGATGCGGATACGCTCCTGATGAATCGTGGCATTGAACAAGTCGCGGCTCTATGGCGAACAGAAGATGGCTCGGCAGACGACTTTACGCAGTTTGTCAAAGAACATTATTGTGGCACAGATGACGAGCGATTGGCTCTGTTTGAGTCGCTCAGTAGGGTGTTGGAAAACTGCTTCGAGTCGGCTGATAAACTGACTGTTGAACTGCTTCGTCCTACCCAACTCACGAACGCTACCGACCCGCAAGTGCCCGATTGGATCATGTCGGCTTATAGTCCGTTGGCACATTTCTCAGACGATATGTTTGCCAATAAGTTAGCCTTCATCACCATTCTGAATTTTCCACATTTTAGCCTGGATGAAAAGAACGTTTTAGGGCAGAGTTGGAACCGCAAACAATGGGCGATGGCTCGTATGGGCGACATTTTCACCACACGCGTACCTTCGGCAGTGAATACCCGTTTAGCACAAGCGTTTGCCAATGCGGAGAATTACATTGCCGATTATAATATCCACACCCAAAGCCTGCTTACCGACGATGGACGACAACTGTGGAAGGAAAATAAAGTGCTGTTGAGCCACTGGAACCTGCGAGATGAACTCAAAGGCTTATACGCCGATTCTATCCACGGGCAGGAAAAGCAGGAGATGATTTATCAGGTGATGCAACGTATCGTTCGGCAAGAAATACCGCAGGAGGTCATCAATAGCGACAAACACCTATGGAAACCCTACGCCAATACTGTTGAAGGCGAGGCGTTTGCGAGTGAGCCTTATACCCGCTACGAACGCATACTGGAAGTGGCGAACGCTTATTTTGAGGAGGATAAATACTGCCCTTTGATGCCGAGTGCCATCACGCGTAACTTTGAAGAGGGTGTCGAGGTACCTGCACACGAGTTGGATTCCTTGTTTCGCATGCTTTTGGGGTCGGAGCAAGTCAAAAAAGTGGCTTCGATTATTCGTCAGCGGTTAGGGCGAGAGTTGCGGCCGTTCGACATTTGGTATGATGGTTTCAAGACACGCTCCACGCTTAACGAGGATAGTTTGAGTAAGGTTACGCGGGGACTGTATCCCAATGCGGAAGCTTTTGCTGCCGACATGCCTCGTTTGCTGCAAAGTTTAGGCTTTGAGAAAAATCATGCCACAGACATAGCATCGCATATCGCTGTTGAGCCTGCACGCGGTTCGGGGCATGCGTGGCCATGTTTGGGACGCAACGAACAAGCCCGATTGCGGACACGTATCTTGCAGGACGGTATGGATTACAAGGGTTATAATATCGCCATACATGAGTTCGGACATTGTGTGGAAGAGGTGTTGGATATGTACTTTATTGACTACTATATGCTCGCGGGCGTACCGAATACGGCATACACCGAGGCAAGTGCTTTCCTTTGGCAAAACCGCGACTTACAACTCCTGCCGAAACCTGCCAAAAACGTCCAATCCAATGAGATGGAGGCACTCGACCATTTTTGGTCCATGTACGAGATAATGGGGGTTAGTTTGGTCGATATGGCAATGTGGCAGTGGATATACGCCCATCCCAAAGCAACGCCCAAAGAGCTCTGCGAGCAGACGGTTGCCATCGCCAAAGACGTTTGGAACAGCTATTACGAGCACGTATTGGGCGAGCATGACTGCGTTTTATTGGGAATTTATAGCCACATGGTTAATTCGCCGATGTATCTACCGAATTATCCGCTGGGGCATATCGTGCAATACCAAATAGAGGAGCATTTGACCCAATATAAAAACAAGGAAGCGTTTGCAAAAGAGTATGAACGCATCTATCGCTTAGGGAAATTGACACCCAAAGAATGGATGATTCAGGCGGTAGGCACACCACCGTCGGTTGAGCCGATACTGAAAAAGATAGATGAGATTTGTGCTCAGATAGGAAGTGGTGAGAAGTAGATGATGCCAAGGTTGGAAGAAAGGTCTCCAAAAAAGCGTATAAATCAAAAAAAACTATTTTACTTTTTCTTCCTGAACGCTGCGGGGCTTACACCTTCGTGGCGTTTGAAAAAAGTGCCGAAATAGCTCGACCGAAAACCGAAAGCGGTTGCAAAGGTACAACTTTTTTTTTGATATATGCAAATTCATTTGCAGCTTGACGTGAGAAACTGAACAAAATGCCATTCAAGGTACAATACTTTTTAGAGATATGCAAACAATGTTTTGATTTCAAAAAAAGACCCACGCTGTTTTTGCGCGAGTCTCATAGATGATACGTTGGCTATTTCAAGCGGTCAACTATTCTTTACTTCTTATGGTTTTAATCCATTGAGGATGAGGCGGATGAC
>JAEEGL016401181.1_pt1 | contig 15899 bp, 14 predicted proteins | sample 9134231 | NCBI WGS metagenome assembly JAEEGL01 (sample SAMN16246548, study PRJNA631951) | gut metagenome | biome: gut microbiome; feature: rumen; material: fiber-attached | host: Bos | place: Iran: Karaj | collected 2018-10
AAAGCCATCTATAAAAAGCTTTGGGACTAAATCCTTTTGGAAAGGAGAACCTTATGACACTTGCATTTCTGGAAACGGAACTGATCTATCTTCTACGGATCGCTTTGGCCTGCATCTGTGGCGGTATCATCGGTCTCGAGAGAGAACACAGAGAGAAATCCGCCGGCTTAAAGACCCACATTATGATCGCCCTTGCGGCATCGCTGATGATGATCATCTCAAAATACGGTTTCCTCGATGTCGTCGGGATCGAGGGCCTGTCCTGTGATGTGTCCCGTGTGGCCGCAGGCATTATCACCGGTCTTGGTATCTTCAGTGGATGCATCATCTTTACCAGTAAGCAGGGCATCGTCAGCGGTATCACCACCGCGGCCGGGATCTGGGTCACCATTGCCATCGGTATGTGCCTTGGTGCCGGAATGTATTTCATCGGACTGACCACCACACTTTTGGTAGAGATCATTCAGATCATTTTCCACAAAAACCTGAAGATCTATAAACAGCCCATGCGTGGAAATCTGCACATCCGCATCGGCGAGACCAAAAAGAGTTTTGAACAGATCGAGAAAGACCTTGCAGTCTATGACATCATCCTTCGACAGATGCGTTGGGACCGGAAAGGGAAGAATAATTTTGTGGTCCGCTGTCAGGCAACCATTCCCGCAAGCATGGAGAAAGACCGTCTGATGGAACTGATGACAGCCATCCCGGAAGTGGAAGAGTTCGAACTGTTTGCTTAAGTTTTTGAATGATATTTGGGGAAAATAAAACACAAAGAGAGGGTATGAACATGATCAAAGTAGGAATTATCGGAGCCGGCCGTATCGGCAAAGTCCATATGACCAGCATCAGCACCAGAGTTAAGGACGCGGTGATCAAAACCGTGGCGGATCCGTTTCTGAACGAGGAAACCATCGCCTTTGCAAAGAGCATGGGGGTGGAGCACACAACGAAAGATTATCACGAGATCATTAACGATCCCGAGATCGATGCGGTGCTCATCTGTTCATCCACGGACACCCATTCACCGATTTCCATCGAGGCCATCAAAGCAGGGAAGCATGTGTTTTGCGAAAAGCCCATCGACCATGATGTGGCGCGGATCAAAGAGGTAATGGAAGCTCTGAAAGGAACGGGATTAAAGTATCAGGTTGGCTTTAACAGAAGATTTGATCATAACTTTGAAGCTCTTCAGAAGGCCGTGGCAGAGGGAAAAGTTGGAAAACCCGAGATCATCAAGATCACTTCCAGAGATCCGGAACCTCCTTCACCGGAGTATGTAAAGGTATCCGGCGGTATGTTCCTTGATATGACCATCCATGATTTTGATATGGTCCGGTTCCTGGCAGGCTGTGATGCAACAGAGGTTTATGTGGAAGCCGCGAACCTTGTGGATCCTGCCATAGGAGAAGCGGGAGATGTGGACACCGCAGTGATCACACTGAAGATGGAAAACGGAGCCATTGCTGTCATCGATAACTGCAGAAGAGCGGCTTACGGGTATGACCAGAGAGCGGAAGTCTTCGGATCCGAGGGCATGGCAGCCATTGATAACGATTCTCAGTCCCTGACCAAGATCTCCAATGCACAGGGAGTCACCGGAGAAAAGCCTTTGTTCTTCTTCTTGGAGCGCTATATGGATGCTTACGGAAAAGAAGTGAGTGAGTTCATCAAAGCCATCGTGGAAGGAAAGGATACCCCTCTTGGCGTGGAGGATGGATTAAAGCCCGTACTCATGGGGCTCGCTGCAAAGAAGAGCCTTGAAGAACACAGACCCGTGAAGATCTCAGAGATCGGTTAAGGAAAGGGCGAGGGAAGATATGCTGAAAAAAGATAACGTAAAATTGGGGATCGCACCCATTGCCTGGACCAATGATGATATGCCGGATCTTGGGAGCGAGAATACTTTTGAACAGTGCGTCAGCGAGATGGCACTGGCGGGGTTTACCGGTTCCGAAGTGGGGAATAAATATCCAAAAGATCCCGAAGTGTTAAAACATGCCCTTGAACTTCGGGGCATGGAGATCTGCAATCAGTGGTTTTCCTCCTTCCTTCTGACCAAACCTTTTAGGGAAGTGGAAAAAGAATGCAGAGACCAACTTGCTTTTTTGAAAGCTATGGGAGCAAAGATCATCGGTTTTTCCGAGCAGAGTTACAGTATCCAGGGACAGATGAACACTCCGGTATTCGGCTATAAATATGTGTTGAACGAATCCGAGTGGAACCGTCTTTGTGACGGCCTGAATAAGCTTGGAAAGATCGCCCTCGAGGAATACGGGATCCATCTGACCTATCATCATCACATGGGGACTGTGGTACAGAGCCTGGAAGAAACGGACAGACTACTTGTGGGAACGGACCCGAAGTACGTGAGCCTCTTATTCGACAGCGGACATTTCGCATACTGCGGAGAAGATCCGGTGGCCATCGTAAAGAAGTATATTGACCGCATCAAACATGTGCATCTGAAGGACATCCGTCCTGATGTGGTAAAGAGGGTGAAGGAAGAAAACTTAAGCTTCCTGCAGGGGGTCCGGGAAGGAGCTTTTACCGTACCCGGTGACGGATGCGTGGATTTCCCCTCTATCTTCAAAGTATTGGAAGAAGGCGGATATCAGGGATATATGCTGGTGGAAGCGGAGCAGGACCCCGCAAAGGCAAATCCCTTTGAATACGCATTGAAAGCAAGAAAGTACATCAAGGAGCAGACAGGGATTTGATCCCTGTCTGTTTTTTCTGTCTTTAACCGGAAATGCTGAAGGAGGCGCACGAATCGGCAGATATTTCGCAAAGAGAAATGAGCGGAACTTTCTGCCCTTTGATATCATCATTGATGATAGAGGTTGATCAAAGATGATCAGGATAAAACAGAAAGGATAAAACCATGGCAGCTTATCAGACAGGAACATACAGAAACCTCCTTGCGGAGATCGGGATCTCCGAGGCAGAGATCGATCAGCGGATCAAAGAGGCCGTTCGGATCTTTTTTTATGATGAGACAGAACGGATCTATCATGAGGCCGGAGAAGATATGGGGTATCTTGTGGATACCGGTAATATCGATGCAAGAACGGAAGGCATGTCTTACGGCATGATGATGTGCGTACAGTTGAACATGCAGGAGGAATTTGACCGTATCTGGAAATGGGCCAAGACCTATATGTTCATGGAAGAAGGGGAAAATGAGGGATATTTTGCCTGGTCCTGCGGACTTGACGGAACAAAGAATGCCTACGGTCCCGCACCCGACGGAGAAGAATTCTTTGCCATGGCATTATTTTTTGCCGCGCACAGATGGGGAAACAGGGAGGGAATCTTTGATTACGAAAATGAGGCAAGGACGATTTTGAAAGCCTGTCTTCACAAAGGGGAAAACGGAAGACAGGGCTGCCCCATGTGGAACCGTGAAAATCATCAGATCCTTTTTGTTCCCGGAAGCGGACATACGGATCCGTCGTATCATCTGCCGCATTTTTATGAACTCTTTGCCGAGTGGGCTGACGAAGAAGACAGACCATTCTGGAAGGAAGCAGTGAAAGCTAGCAGAGAGTATTTGATCACGGCATGTCATGAGAAAACAGGTTTGTGCAGCGAATATGCCCATTTTGACGGGAGCCCTGTTTCCGAGGATCTTCCCTGGGGCAATTTCGGGGATTTCTTCAGTGACGCCTACAGGACTGCTGCAAATATCGGACTGGATGCGGAATGGTTCGGTGTGGAAAGAGAAAAGGCGGCTGAACTTTCCGGTATCCCCTTAAAGATGATGAAGTTCTTTGGAACGGACTTGGAAGCGGTACGATGTGCATATCATATTGACGGGGGTCCCATGGAACGTCCCGTGCTCCATCCCCTGGGGCTTTTATCCACCATGGCCCAGAGCGCCCTTTGCATCCCTTACAGTGAAATAGAGGGCAGTGATTTCGACATTGCAAAGAAGTGGGTTTTATGGTGGTGGAATCAGCCCATGCGAAAAGGTGTCAGACGGTATTACGATAATTGCCTTTATCTCTTTGCACTGCTGGCTCTTTCCGGAAATTACCGCATCTATTAAGAGGATATAAAAAGGTAGGACCACAGTTGTCCAAATACGCAGAAAATGCTATGATAAAGGTTGTGCGTATGCACATATACCGATCAAAACATCTGGGGAGGATGAGTTGTTATGAAAATATGTCCGAATTGCCAGTTACAAATGGCAGATGAAGCGAAGTTTTGCAAACAGTGCGGTACCAATGTACAGAATGTTGCACCTATCGGTCAGCAGCCTGCGATGCAGGCGCCTGCACTTCATTGCATGAAGTGCGGAGCGGTCTTAAATCCCGGAGCAAAGTTCTGCACAAAATGCGGCACACCTACATATTTTCCGTCTGTGCCGGTTGACGATGATGAGAAAACACAGCCGATCCCTTCAGCACCCGCTGATGTTGTGTTTGCGGTTCCCGAGACTGCGCCTGTAACGCCTGTAACGCCTGTTGCACCTGTAGCAGATGATGACGATGACAGAACGCTGCCTATTACTTCCGAAACATCCGCAGCAGCGGCTGCACCCGTAACTCCCGTGGCAGTACCGGCTACTTCCGATGATGATGAGAAGACCCTTCCCATCACCGCTGAGGCTCCCACAGCGCCTGCGGTGGACGATGACGACGAAAAGACGTTACCCATCACCGCTGAGGCTCCCACAGCACCCGGAAAGGAAGAGGCTCCCGCAGCACCTGTGGTGGATGAAGACGATGACAGAACCGTACTTCCTTCCCTCTTTAAGTCCGAACCTCGTGTTCAGGAAGCGGTAAAGAAAGCGGAAGCGCAGAAAGCAGCCGCTGTATCCGATGACGACGATGACGATGATGACGATGATCGTACCGTTCCCATGGCAAGCCAGCCCGTTCCTGTTGTTCCTCAGAACGGACCCAAGTGTCCTGCTTGCGGCAAACCCGTACAGCCCGGTATGGCCTTCTGCAACTTCTGCGGTGCTAAGTTAGAGCCTGCAGTGTCCAATCCATATGCCGGTACCCCCGGTTCCGTTCCCGTACAGGAGACGAAAAAGGGTGGCAGCAAAGTTGTTCTGATTGTTGCGATCCTCCTGATCGCAGCGCTTCTTATCGGCGGCATCGTTGCCATTACGCTTGGTGGAAAAAATGATTCCGGCATAAACCTTCCTTCTTTCTCTCAGAATAAAGAGGAAAAAGAGGCCGGTCCCGAAACCGAAACGGCAGCTCCCGAAACGGAAAGCGAAGAAGATGAACTTGCAGAATTCTACGCACAGGTGGAAAGCGGCGACTACAGAGGCGTGATCGACAGTTTCGTATCCGGAGAAGGCGCATCCATCACCGGAAGAGATGCCGACGTAAAGGCTCTTGTAAAGAGCGCATTGGAAGGGGAGGAGAATGCATTCTCTTCCGATATCTGGAATAACTATGCAGCAAACGGAAATTATGCCGATGCTTATCCTCTTGTGGAAGAAGAAAAGGCGTATTTTGAGACTGTGGCTGCTACGTTCGAAGAGGCGAAGACCCAGGTCCAGAACATGACCGATATGGAGAACGCTCTTAGATCCAATCATTATTACATGTTTGTTGAAGACGCTACCAACGCCGTCAAGAACAGTGATGAAGGCGAACTGAATGCTGTGATCGATGCCGCTGCAGCGTACTTTGAAGGATCAGAGGATTTCGGAAGTGCTTTTGAGTCCCAAAAGAGCGCTCTGTATGCGGAACTGATCCTGCATACCGCTATCTCCGTACATTCCAGCGGTAATCAGGTTGATACCGTGAATTATATTTTCGATCATCTGGAAGAAGGCAACTATCATTTCTACATGATGGAACTGTATGAGGATTCCGCGAACGCTCTGGGCCTTTTCTCCTATGCGGCATCCGTAACCCAGCTGCCCAACAGAGGAGATTACATCTTTGAGAACAGCGATACCGTTCTCCTTACAGACAGCGATCTTTCCGGAAAAGATCTTAACACCGTTCGTGTTGCGCTTCACGAGATCTATGCGCGTCATGGAAGAACCTTTACCAACGGTGCCATACAGGCATACTTCGACAGCAAGAGCTGGTACAGCCGTTTGGGTTCCAATTCCGGAGACATCCATTTTGATGAGAGCGTCTTAAACGAAACGGAACGTGAGAATGTGAAGACCATCGTTCAATATATGATCCAGAAAGGATTCTTAAAACGGGCTAACTAAGGCTTGTTGATCATCGAGGAATTATGAAAAAAACATTTCTAAGCAAATTGATCTGTCTGGCGATCCTGATCTTCGGATTTCTGTTCTTTACCGGGGATCTGAGATCCTACGCCATGACGGATGAGGCGTATCAGGCACTGCAAAACAGGGCGGTGCTGGAAGGCAGGAATATCCTGGAAGTAAAACAGTTCGGTACGGGGGGCAAATGCTTTAACCGTATTGCCGATGCTGTGGCAGCCGCCTCGGAAAGAGATATCATCCTCATCTATCCCGGCGAGTATATCGAAAGTATTGATCTTTCCGAGAAAGAACTGATCCTTATGGGATGGGACAGAAATACCTGTACCATCAGGTTTGGCACCGGTGACTATTTCCGTCCCGTGCTCAATGTTTCCGCAGGCGAGTTTGTGAACCTGACCCTCATGGGTGTTAAGGAAGAGGGCATCGAATCCAAACTGAAAACGCTTCAGAGTGCGGAAAACGTCAATTCGGATCAGCAGAAAGCGGAAGCTGCCGAAACCAGATCCGGTGTTACGCTGACTCCCGATTGTTATCCCGGTTATACCGTTCATATTGAAAATGATTATGAATACGGACGGAACATCCTGTTTGATAACTGCGACATCGTTTCCGAGAACAATTTTTGCGTGGGTGTCGGAACCAGAGGTAGCAGTATCGTTACCTTTGCAAACTGTTCCCTTCGTTCCTACGGTATGGGAGGTTGTGTCTTTGCGCACGATTCCGTTGATCCTCAATACGGCGGAGAGAATACGCAGCTGATCTTTCGGAATAACCGGTGGGAGAATTACGGAGCCCCTTATCTGATGTCTCTGTATTCTTATCAGCCCACGAATAAGATCTATACCACATTTCAGGACGTGAAAGTCTTTACCTATGCGGTGGATAAAAGAGCTTCCTATCATGTCGGAAACTTTTATACCGGAGCGGATATCGAACAGAGCCTTGGAGGTAACCTGGCGGATCCGAGCGGTCTGATCTTTGCCGTAAACCCGGAGATCAGCAACAGTTATCTCGGTGCACTGAAGAAAGGGAGCATTGTTAAGCAGGAAGGGATTATGTACCTGCAGATCAGAGACGAGCAGATGAGACGCGGCGTATACACACCGAAAGCGGAAGATGCGCTTTTAAAGATCTGCCTGTTTGATATCGTTAACGAATCCGGTCTGCCCGGCGTCGGGATCGGCGGAAGTGAGAATTTCATCCTGACTGCTGACAGTTATGGAAATACGCTTGGAGATATGAACTATGGTTTTTAGTTCCATGATATTTTTGTGGGTGTTTTTACCCGTTGTGTTGATCTTAGGGCTGCTGATACGTAAGCAGCCCTATCAGAATATTATCCTCCTTTTGGCATCTCTCTTTTTCTATGCCTGGGGAGAACCGATCTACATCGTTCTTTTGGTGATCACCATCTTTTTGAACTGGTTTTTCGGGCTTTGCATGGAAAAGCATGAAAACGGGAAAAAGGTGTTTTTGGTTTTGGCCATTGTCTGTGACCTTGGACTTCTCGGATTTTTTAAGTATTTCAATTTTGCCATGGACCTTTTGGGAGGTTTTGTTCCCGCAGGGATCCTTCCTCATTCTGAGCTTGTTTTGCCCATCGGTATTTCTTTTTATACCTTCCAGGCCATGAGTTATGTGATCGACCTTTATCGGGGAGAGTATCCTGCACAAAAGAATATCCTCAATCTGGCTCTTTATATTTCTTTCTTCCCGCAGCTGATCGCGGGTCCTATCGTTCGCTATATCGATATTGAAAAACAGCTTGTAAACCGTGTGATCACATCCGAGAAGATCGCATCCGGTATTCGCAGGTTTTTATACGGTGTGGGTAAAAAGGTTGTGATCGCCAATACGCTTGCGGTTTCCGGCGACCAGTTATTTGACCTGCTTCCGCATCAGATGTCATCCGGAGCCGCATGGGTCGCAGCGATCTTTTATACCCTGCAGATCTACTATGACTTTTCCGGTTACTCCGATATGGCCATCGGTCTCGGACGGATCTTTGGATTTGAGTTCCCGGAGAACTTCAAATATCCATATCTGTCCACATCCATCAGTGAATTTTGGAGAAGATGGCATATCACACTGGGTACCTGGTTCAGAGAGTATCTCTACATCCCTCTCGGAGGTAACAGAAAGGGTAATTTCAGGACCTATGTCAATCTCTTTATCGTTTTTGCGGTGACGGGACTTTGGCACGGTGCCAATATGACCTTTGTGGTCTGGGGCCTTTATCACGGTTTCTTTATGATCATTGAGAGACTGGGGCTTTCCAAGGTGCTGAAAAAGTGCAAACCCCTGGCGCATGTTTATGCTGTACTTGTTTTTGTTATCGGGTGGGTTCTGTTTCGGGCGAAAGATCTCCATACGGGTCTGACCATCATCAAGAGGATGGTGATGCCCTGGAAGTATACCGTTTCTTCTCACGTGATGACCATGCTGAGCGTACAGTCGATCCTTGCATTGATCCTCGGCATCATCGGATGCGGTATCCTTCAGCGTCTCTCAGAGACAAAAGCGGGAGCTGCAGTTACTGCAAAATGGAAGAACTCTGCGGCAGAGATGGTGTTCTTATTTGTCATTCTGTTCTACAGTATGATCCTGCTTGCCAGCGGAGCTTATAATCCCTTTATTTACTTCCAGTTCTAGAACCAATAAGAAATATAGGAAAATCGTATGAAAAAAGGAATCATTTATACATACATCATACTGTTCTGCGTTTTTGTCATCGCACCGATCCCTGTCTTTTGGCTGATCAGGGGACATATCGATACTTCCAATCTTGAAAACAGGACGCTTGCGGAAAAACCCGTATTATCAATCTCCACCATCGGAGATTATCCGGAGAAGTTTGAAGCATACTTTACGGATCATCTGCCGTTCCGTAATCAGCTTGTTCTGATGGGAGGGATCTTTGATTATGAAGTCTTTCATTCAACGACCTCCAAGAACGTGATGATCGGTAAGGACGGATGGCTCTTTTATGTCGGGCATCAGAGCGGAGAAGAAGATCCCATGGCGGATTATTACGGCACCAATCTGATGAGCGAGGAACAACTTCAGACCGCTGCCGCAAACCTGATCGCCGCAAGGGACAGGATGGAAGAGCGGGGCGGAGAATTCCTGGTTGTGATCTCGCCGTCTAAGATGACAGCCTGCAAGGAGTATGTCCCCGACAGATATGGCAAGATGGCGGACTATAAGCGCATGCAGCAGGTTGTGGAATACCTTCGGGCCAATACGGATCTTCGGATCGTCTGGACGTATGAGAGCGTTTCCGCTTATCACGAAGCGCATCCTGATACGCAGCTGTTTTATAAGTTCGATACCCACTGGAATAACTTGGGAAGTTACGTTGCAGCCAGTCAGGTCTTAGAGGAAGGCTTTGGGTTTGATCCTTTTCCTCCGCTGGAGACCCAGGACATCTTCCTGACGGAGACTCAGCCCTTTGATCTATCGAGAATGCTGATGCTTGGGAGTTACCTGAATGAGAAAGATGATGTTTACACCATCAATCCAAACGGATATACCACCCATTTCATCACCCAGGAGATGAACGAGGACTTAACACTCCTTCACTATACGGTGCCGGATCAGACGGCGGATCCTCGGAAAGTACTGATGGTCAGCGATTCCTTCGGGACCGGTATCGCGCCTTTTATCGCCCAGGCATTTAATGAGCTGAACTTCAATTTTTATTATCATTACGACCCTGCAGTCCTTGAGCGGGAAGCACCGGATGTGCTGATCTACGAGGTGACGGAACGTTATCTGGAGCATCTGTGGGGATTTCATGTGGACGCACCTTACGGACAGTAAGGGGAAGCGCAGAAAGGAGACAGTATGATCAGAAAAGGATTTAAGATGAAGTTATATCCCGGTATGGAAGAAGAGTATGAGAGAAGACATAATCTCTTATGGCCGGAGATGAAGGAGAGTATCCATGCCTGCGGAGGCCATAACTATTCCATTTTTCTCGACCGTGAGACATTGACCCTTTACGGTTATATTGAGATCGAGGATGAGGACAAATGGGCGGCTCAGGCAGATACCGCCATCAACCGTAAGTGGTGGGATTTTATGGCCGATATCATGGAGACCAATGAGGATAACAGCCCTGTTTCCGTTGACCTTCATCCCGTATTTCATTTGGATTAAGAGGATTTATCATGAGTGCATCAACGGAATTATTACAGTTTATCAAGAAAAGCCCCACGGCATTCCAGGCAGTGGATACCATGAGGGATATGCTCAAGGACGCCGGTTATATCGAACTTTTCGAAGGAGAGCGTTGGAAACTGAAAAAGGGAGCATCCTATTTTGTCACCAGGGGAGGGTCCGCACTTGCGGCATTTACCGTACCCTCTAAGGATTTTAAGGGCTTTCGTGTGATCGCAAGTCACAGTGATTCCCCCTATTTCAAGATCAAGGAAAACCCCGAGATCGCAGTGGAAAACGCGTACATCAAGCTGAATACCGAAAAATACGGCGGGATGCTGATGGCACCCTGGTTTGACAGACCCCTGTCCATTGCCGGCCGTGTGATCGTTCGGACCAAAGAGGGTCTTGTTCCCGTTTCCGTCAATCTTGATTCGGATGTGGCGGTGATCCCCAACCTTGCGATCCATATGAACCGGGAAGCCAACGAAGGCTATAAATTCAATGCACAGAAAGACATGCTGCCGCTCTTTGCATTATCCGGAGAAAAGGGCAGTTTCATGAAGATGATCGCGGAAGCGGCGGGAGTGGAAGAAAAAGATATCTGCGGGCATGATCTGTACCTTGTGAACCATGCTCCCGGCAGTGTATGGGGCACTGAGGAAGAATTTGTTTCCGCACCGAGACTGGATGATCTGGAGTGCGTTTTCTGTTCCGTGAAAGCTCATATAAAAGCAAAAAAGACGAAGTATCTGTCTCTTCACGTTGTGTTCGATAATGAGGAGGTAGGCAGTTCTTCCAAACAGGGAGCGGCATCCACCTTCCTGGAGGATCTTTTGGAGCGGATCGAGACCGGCCTCTCCAGAGACAGAGAACAGTATCTGATGGATCTGACGGAATCCTTTATGCTTTCCGCAGACAATGCTCATGCGCTTCATCCCAATTATCAGGAGAAGGCGGATCCCGTTAATCATCCCATTATGGGGAAGGGGATTGTCCTGAAGTTCAATGCCAATCAGAAGTACTGCACCGACGGCATGTCCGCCGCTATGTTCCGGGAACTTTGCAGAAAGGTAAAAGTTCCGGTACAGGAGTTTACAAACCGTTCCGATGTGGCAGGCGGTTCCACTCTGGGTAATATCTCTAACATGAAAGTTCCCATGCTGACGGCGGACATCGGTCTTGCTCAGCTTGCCATGCATTCACCCTATGAAACGGCAGCGACCAAGGATGTGGACTACATGATCAAGGCCATGACGGCATTTTTTGAATAAGTGAGAGGTTTTTATGTATAACGATCTTTTTTCCATCGGTCCCTTTACGGTGCACGGCTACGGTCTTATGATCGGCATCGGTATCCTGTGTGCCTACCTTCTTTCCGAGCGTACGGCAAAGAAGAAAGGGCTTAATTCCGATGAGATCTTTAATCTGCTGATCACCGTTCTTTTATTCGGTTGGCTCAGCTCAAAACTGTTATATTTCTTTACCATTCGGAAAGAGATCCTGCAGGATCCGAGCCTTCTTTGGAGGAATCTCGGAAACGGATGGGTAGTCTACGGAGGTATCATCGGCGGAGTATTATCCGCAGTGGTCTATCTTCGGATCAAAAAGCTTCCAGTCCTGAAATACGTGGAAGCTTGCATGCCTTCCGTTGCGCTTGCCCAGGGCCTTGGCAGGATCGGATGTTTCCTTGCCGGATGCTGCTATGGGGTGGAGACACATCTTCCCATCGGCATCACCTTCAGCCATTCCGATTTTGCTCCCAACCATGTGTCGCTCATGCCCACACAGCTTATGTCCAGCGCTTATGACTTGCTGCTGTTTTTGATCCTTTATCTGATGGTCAAAAAGAATGTGAAACAGGGTATCGTTCTTGGTTCTTATACGCTGATCTACAGCGTGGGGCGCTTTTTCATCGAGTTTTATCGCGGGGACCTTGCAAGAGGCACCGTTGGAACTTTATCTACATCACAGTTTATTTCCATCTTTACCGTGATCACCGGTATCGTCCTCATCCTGTGGGGACTTCGGAGAGAGAATGAGATTGCGGAAACAGCGAAAGAAGCAGATGACAAAGAAGAGGCAACAGAGACCGTAGAGGCGGAAACTGAGGCAGAGGAAGAAGATGCGTAAAAAGGATTTCATCCTTGGATTCATACTGGCAGTGGCGCTGATGATGTGCATTATCGGCGTGTTTTTCCTTGTCCGGGAGTTTCGGGTGGATACGGGATCCACAGAGCCCATGCAGCAATCCGTTGCAGCGATTGAAGAGACAGAGGCACTGCCGACAGAGTCTGAAGAGCCGGTCCTCTTCGTGCCGGAAACAGAAACCGAAGAGGAAGAAGACTGGTATGTTCCCGTTTCCGAAGAACCCGAAATGCTGGAAGCAGAAGAGACGGAAGAATATCCGGGAGTTCAGTTTCTCGATCTCACCCCGTATCAAAGTGTGAATGAGGATGTTTATGCGTATTTGAAGGTGCCGGATACGAAGATCGATTATCCGGTCCTTCAGCATGCCGAGGATGACGATTATTATCTGAATCATAACCTTGACGGCACCACAAGGCCAGGCAGTGTTTACAGTGAGAGCGTAAACTCCAAGGATTTTACGGATCCCATGACGATCCTTTATGCCCATAACATGACCAGTGGAGTCTTATTCCATGATCTGGAAAAGTTTCAGGATCAGACGTTTTTTAACGAACATCCTGATTTTTTTGTTTATCTGCCGGACCGGGTTTTGGTTTACAGGGTTTTTGCGGCGTATATGTACTCGGATCATCATCTGATGTACTGGTTCCATGATCTGGAGAGACGAAGCATCCGGGAACGTTATGCAAAAGAGATCTTTTTACACAATAATTATCGGGATCATTACCGGATGAGCGAAGCGCGGAATCTGACCACGGATTCCCATATCCTGACCTTATCCACCTGTGTCAATGAGCTGAGCGAGAACAGGTACCTTGTTCAGGCTTATCCCCGGTACGTGATCTATTACCGACAAAACGAACAACAAGGAGAACAAAGTGAATAAGAAGACCAAAGGATTACTGGCGATCCTTGGAATACCGGTCCTTTATCTCGGAACGGTACTTCCGGGAAAACGATCCATGAACAGAACGATCTTTCCGAGAAGGTACTATGCTCACAGAGGGTTATTCGATAACCGAGGTGCCGCTCCGGAGAATTCGATCCCCGCGTTTCAAAGAGCGGTAAAGCGCGGCTTTGGGATCGAATTGGATGTTCAGCTGACGAAGGACGGTATCCCTGTTGTTTTTCATGACGATACTCTGGGAAGAGTATGCGGTATCAAGGGAAAGGTCTCTGATTTTACGTACGAACAGTTGAGAGAGTTTACGCTGTTTTCTTCGGAAGAGAGGATCCCTTTGTTCAAGGATGTCCTTGCATCCGTAGACGGACAGACGCCTCTGATCGTGGAACTGAAGATGCCCGGCGTAAAGGCGGATGTATGCCGGATCGCTGCCGGTATGCTGGATGAGTATCAGGGGGCATACGTTGTGGAGTCCTTTAATCCACTGGCATTGTTATGGTACAGAAAGAACAGACCGCGTGTTATCCGCGGCCAGCTTGGGCAGGTTTACGGTAGACATCAAAAGGGATGCGGTCTTCATAGGGACCTGTTTTTGATCCTTCACGGACGTCTTGTTTTTAATTTCATTACAAAGCCTGATTTTATAGCGTATGACTGTCGCGACCACATGGAGTTTTCCAGAACGGTCTGCAGAAAACTCTTCCGATTGCCTGCTGTTGCATGGACCGTAAAGAGTCAGGAACAGCTGGAACAGATCCGAAAAGCATACGATGTTTTTATCTTTGATAATTTTGTGCCAATGTAGAAAACGTGTTTTGGTGACATTGCATAAATTGGTAGGACCAGGGTTTGTAAGTGTTTGATGAAAAGGGAGAAAAGGGTCCGGACCACTTATAAATGACCTCTGTTTTTGCTATAATGAACATGTTATGTGGCGTAAGTTCGCTTGTGTTTGATTATTGAAGAATGGAGGTTGTCGGATGTTCAAAGTAAGTGATTATATCGTATACGGAAACGCCGGTGTATGCAGGGTAGAAGCCATCGGCCCGATGGACTTTGGCGGGACAAACTCCAAGGACTACTATACCCTTTGTCCCGTTTACCAAAAAGGTTCCCAGGTGTTCACTCCCGTTGACAACGATAAGGTGATCATGCGGCCCGTGATGTCCGATGAGGAAGCTCATGAACTGATCGACAGTATTGATGAGATCGAAACACTGCTCATCGATGATGAGAAGAAACGGGAAGATACTTACAAAGAAGCCATCAGAACCTGTGAACCCAGAGAATGGGTCAGTGTGATCAAAACGCTTCATCAGAGGACCCAGAGCCGTATCCATCAGGGAAAGAAGGCAACCAGCAGCGATGAAAAGTACATGCACATCGCAAAGGAAAATCTCCATGGAGAGCTTGCGTTTGCGCTTCAGATCCCGAAGGATAAAGTGGAAGAGTATATCATTTCCCGGATCGGCCGCAAGACACTGGAAGTTGGCTGATCGTTCAAAAGATCATAAGTGAGATGAACCGTCTGCAGTTTGGCAGACGGTTTTCTTTTTGCCGTAGTGACGGATATTAAAATAAATCAGTTAAATCGATTAAATTTAATCATTTACACTGCATATAAAGGGTGATAGACTTCCTAGTAAAATATATCAATCAAAACGGTGTGATTTTAACATCGTGAAAGCGAGAAGCAGATATGAAAAATGCAAAGAAGTATACCAGACAGTACTTTCTCCCTCCGACGCAGGAATTTGACTGGGTGAAACAGGACTATATCAAGAAGCCTCCCATTTGGTGCTCCGTAGACTTAAGAGACGGTAACCAGGCTTTGATCGAACCCATGAACCTTGAAGAAAAGCTGGAGTTTTTCAAACTTTTGGTGGATATCGGCTTTAAGGAGATCGAAGTGGGATTTCCCGCAGCCTCCGAAACGGAATTTGCATTTATGAGAGCCCTGATCGACAGAAACATGATCCCGGATGATGTTACGGTCCAGGTACTGACGCAGGCAAGGGATCATATTATCAGAAAGACTTTTGAAGCAGTAAAGGGTGCACCTCATGCGGTGATCCATCTGTATAATTCCACTTCCGTGGCGCAGAGAGAGCAGGTCTTTAAGAAAGATAAGGACGAGATCAAAAAACTTGCCGTAAACGGCGCGAAACTGTTAAAGAAACTGGCAGCGGAAACGGACGGCGATTTTGCTTTTGAGTACTCCCCCGAGAGCTTCCATGGGACGGAAGTGGAGTATGCGGTGGAAGTCTGCAATGCCGTTCTGGACGTCTGGAAACCCGACGGTTCCAAAAAGGTGATCATCAATATCCCCGGCACGGTGGAAACCGCAATGCCTCACGTTTTTGCTTCCCAGGTGGAATATGTGAGCAAGAACCTGAAATACAGAGAACATGTTGTGCTTAGCCTTCATCCCCATAATGACAGGGGTTGCGGCGTTGCGGATGCGGA
>JAEEGL016612391.1_pt1 | contig 15899 bp, 12 predicted proteins | sample 9134231 | NCBI WGS metagenome assembly JAEEGL01 (sample SAMN16246548, study PRJNA631951) | gut metagenome | biome: gut microbiome; feature: rumen; material: fiber-attached | host: Bos | place: Iran: Karaj | collected 2018-10
CCGAAGCGGATCCTCGACGGGATCATCGAGATGATCTACGCGCTCGACAAGGTCGCGCCGGGCACCGCCAATATCGATACGCTGCTCTACGGCGTCGAAGTGAAGTTCTACAACATGGAGGTCGAAGTGGACGACCATCTGATGTCGAAATACCCTGGTCTCTACATCATCGGAGACGGGAGCGGCATCACGCATTCCCTTTCTCACGCGTCCGCAAGCGGCGTATTCGTCGCTCGGGATATCATCGGAAAAACCAACTGAACGACACAAGGAGGATCCAAAATGGTTTTCTATCGTTGCAAGCACTGCGGCAATATCATTGCCCACCTTCAGGATTCCGGCGTCCGCTGCGTCTGCTGCGGCGAGACGATGGAACCGCTCGTCCCCAACACCACCGACGCGGCCGGTGAAAAGCACGTTCCCGTGATCGCGGCCGACGGCAATACCGTTACCGTCACGGTCGGCTCCGTGGAGCATCCCATGCTGGAAGCGCATTATATCGCGTGGATCCTGCTCGTGACGAAGAAAGGCCGTCAGCGCAAGACGCTCCAGCCCGGCGAGAAGCCGGTCGCGGTGTTCGCCCTCACGGAAGACGACGAACCGGTGGCCGCGTACGAGTACTGCAATCTCCATGGTCTCTGGTCCGCTTCTCTGGAGAACTGACAGGACCGGATCGAATACCTGAAAATAAAAGAAGACTGCGGCGGGTGTGCTCCCGTCACAGTCTTCTTTGCTTTGTCAACAGATGCCGGATCAAAGATCGGTCCGGTCCAGCGTTTCGATCAGATAATCCGTGAACTCCCGCGCCGTCGCGCCGTCGCGGTTGCCGGTTACCGTCACTTTCTTTTCCGTTTCAGTGCAGACGGTCAGGGCCTTTGCGAGTTTCTCTGCCTTGTCCGTCATGGCGATGTGGCGGAGCATCATCTCCGCCGCCCGGAACAGGCTGGACGGATTGGCGTAGTCGCCGATCCCCTCTTCGATCATTCTGGGCGCGGAACCGTGGATCGCCTCGAACATGGCATACCGGTCGCCGAGGTTCGCGCTGCCGGCCGTGCCTACGCCGCCCTGGATCTGCGCGGCTTCGTCCGTGATGATGTCGCCATAGAGGTTCGGCAGAAGGAAGATCTGGAACCGGCTCCGTATGTCCGGATTCACCAGATTCGCCGTCATGATGTCGATATACCAGTCTTCGGCCTCGATCCCCGGATATTCTTCCGCCACTTCGTGACAGATCGCAGAGAAATTGCCGTCCGTCTTCTTCATGATATTGGCCTTCGTCACGATGGCCACGTTCGTCTTGCCGTTGTTCTTCGCATACTCGAACGCGGCGCGGGCGATCCGCTTCGTACCGGCCGTGGTCGTGACCTTGAAATCCATGGCCAGCTTGCCCGGGATCTCCACGCCCCGGCTGCCGAGCACATATTCGCCCTCGGTGTTCTCCCGGAAGAAGATCCAGTCGATCCCCTCCTCGGGCACCGTCACCGGACGTACGTTTGCGAACAGATCCAGTTCCCGGCGCAGCGTCACGTTCGCGCTCTCGAGAGAACCTCCCTTCGGCGTGGTCGTGGGCCCCTTCAAAAGCACGTCGCATTCCTTGATGGCGGACAGCGTATCCGCGGGAACGGCAACGCCCAGCTTCTGCCGGTTTTCCAGCGTCAGTCCCTCGATCTCCCGCAGCACGATCCGCCCGCTCGAGAGCTCGTCCCGCAGTAGGTGCGCGAGGAGCCGTCTCGCTTCGTTCATGATGATCGGTCCGATCCCGTCGCCGCCGCAGACGCCGACGACGATCCGGTCGGCTCTGGAAAAGTCTCTTGCGGCCGTAGCGTTTTCCATTTTCTCTTCCCGCTCCAGCTGCTCCGTGAGCAACGTACGGAACGAGGCGACCGCACTTTCGATCTCTTTCTCAAACATTCCTTCAGTCCTCCAGCGTCTTCTGTTTCGTGTAGGCAAGCAGTCCGCCGGCCAGCAGGATCTCGCGCTGGCGTTCGGTGAACGAGCAGGACAGCGGGATCTTTCGCCCGGACGACTCGTCGGTCATAATGATCCGTCCGTCCTCCAGGCCCGACCAGACGCCCTCGAGCGTCAGCCTGTCGCCCTGGGCGACGGAATCATAGTCGTCGGGACTCTCGAAGGTGAGCGGCAGGATACCTGCGTTGATGAGATTGGCCGCGTGGATACGGGCGAAGCTCTTGGCGATCACGGCGCGGACGCCGAGATACAGCGGGACCAGCGCCGCGTGCTCGCGGGAGGAGCCCTGACCGTAGTTGGCGCCGCCCACGACGATGCTCTTGCCGGCTTCGGCCGCTCTCGACGGGAAGGTCTCGTCGCAGACGGCGAAGCAGAATTTCGAAAGATAGGGTATATTGGACCGGTACGGCAGGATCTTCGCGCCGGCCGGCATGATATGGTCCGTCGTGATGTTGTCGCCTACCTTCAGGGTCAACTCGGCCGTAAAGGAATCCTCCGCAGGATGCGTGTCCGGGAACGGCTTGATGTTCGGTCCGCGCAGGACTTCCAGCGAAGCCGCCTCCTCAGGGGCGGCCGGCGCGAGAACGGCGCTGTCGTCGATCTTGAAGGAAGCCGGAAGAACGACCTTCGGCATCTCGCCGAGCGTCGTGGGATCGGTGATGGTCCCCCTCAGCGCGGCAGCGACGGCGGTCTCCGGAGAGACCAGATAGACCTTCGCGTCCCGTGTTCCGCTACGTCCTTCGAAGTTGCGGTTGAACGTCCGGAGGCTGACGCCGGCGGAATTGGGCGAGAAACCCATCCCGATGCAGGGACCGCAGGCGCATTCCAGGAGACGCGCGCCGCTCTGAAGGATATCGGACAGGGCGCCGCAGTCCGCCAGCATGGTGAGGACCTGGCGGGAACCGGGCGATACGGAAAGGCTGACGGACGGATCCACGGTCTTCCCGAGGAGCAGCGCTGCCACCTTCAGAAGATCATACAGCGACGAGTTGGTGCAGGAACCGATGCAGACCTGATCCACCTTCGTACCGGCGAGGCTCTCCACCGTCACCACGTTGTCCGGCATATGCGGGCAGGCGATCAGCGGTTTCAGCGTCGACAGGTCGATCTCGATCACCCGGTCGTAGACGGCGTCAGGATCGGCGGACAGGGGAACGTAATCCCCTTCCCGTCCCTCCGCCGCGAGGAAACGTCTCGTGACCTCGTCCGACGGGAAGATCGAGGTCGTAGCCCCGAGTTCCGTGCCCATATTGGTGATGGTGGCACGCTCCGGGACGGACAGCGTCGCGACGCCTTCGCCGCCCCATTCGATGATGGAGCCGACGCCGCCTTTCACAGATAGGATCCGCAGGATCTCCAGGCTCACGTCCTTCGCGGTGACGAACGGACGGAGCGTCCCTTTGAGATTCACCCGGATCATCTTCGGCATGGTGATATAGTAGGCGCCGCCTCCCATGGCGACGGCCACGTCCAGGCCGCCCGCCCCGAAGGCCAGCATCCCGATGCCGCCGCCCGTAGGCGTGTGGCTGTCGGATCCGATCAGCGTCTTGCCGGGGATCCCGAACCGCTCCAGATGCACCTGATGGCAGATCCCGTTGCCGGGTCTGGAGAAGTAGATCCCGTGCTTCTTCGCCACGGACTGGATATACCGGTGGTCGTCCGCGTTCTCGAAGCCGGACTGAAGGGTGTTATGGTCAATGTAGGCGACGCTGCGCTCCGTCCTGACCCGGTCGATGCCCATGGCCTCGAACTCGAGGTAGGCCATGGTGCCTGTCGCGTCCTGCGTCAGCGTCTGATCGATCCGGAGAGCGATCTCCTCTCCCGGAATCATGGAGCCTCCGACCAGATGCGCCTTGATGATTTTCTCCGCGATCGTGTATCCCATGTCAGTCGTTCCCCCTCTTCAGAATGTGGGCCATGGCGTTCTCCACGTGTTCCCTCATCCGGCGCTCCGCCAGATCCGGATCGTGCGCGGCGATGGCTTCGTAGATGTCGTGATGCTCCTTCGCTGAAAGGCTGGCGCGGCTTTCGTTCTCCACCGACGCCTTGCGGTACTTCTGGACTTTATTGTGCAGCGGCATCAGGACGTCGTAATAGACGGCGCTGCCGCTGAAACGGTATACCATCTCGTGGAACTGGCTGTCCATCCCCTTGATCCGGTCGGCGTCGCGGCGGGGTACGTAGAATTCCTGCAGCTCCACCGTTTCCTTCAGTTCCGCCAGTTCCTCATCGGTGATGCGGATCGCGGCTTCGCGCGCGGACAGTCCCTCGATCCGGGTGCGGATCGTGTAGATGTCCTCGAGATCCTTCAGCGTCACGCCCATGATCAGAATCCCCTTCGTGGTCAGCTCCACCAGGTGCTCCTGTTCCAGACGGTGCAGCGCTTCGCGGATCGGCGTGCGGCTGACGCCCAGGTCGTCGGCCAGCGTTCCCTCCGTCAGGATCTGGCCTCTCTGGTAATATCCGCTCAGGATCTCTCCCTCCAGGCGTTCGAACACCTGCTGGGACAGAGAAAAGGTCTTGTGCTCCATTCTCTTCCTCTCCTTTCGTCCTTCCGTCTCTTACAGTCTTCTGAAACGGCCGCCCGAGAGTTCCTCGATCTTCTCTTCCACCTCCGAGGTGGAGAGAACGGTCTGCCGGCCGTCTTCGTATTCCCGGTCGATCCATTCCTTCACGGCCGTCACCAGCGGATCGTGCTTTTCGATCCGTTCGGATTCGGACAGCCGGTAGTTCTCGTTGATCCAGTAGGCGATCCCCGCCAGCCCGGACGTCTGGCCCAGCATGACGGACGCCTCCCGGTTCAGGAGCTTCTTCGTGTTGAAGATGTTGTAGATCTCCTCGTCCTTCATCAGGCCGTCCGCGTGGATCCCGGCCCTCGTCACGTTGAAGCTGCTGCCGACGAACGGCGTCATCGGCGGGATGTCGTACCCGATCTCGTTGCGGAAGTAGTCGGCGATCTCGGTGATCACCGTGGGATCCATCCCGTCGAGCGAACCGCGCAGGCTCGCGTATTCGAAGACCATCGCTTCGAGCGGGATGTTGCCGGTGCGCTCCCCGATGCCGAGCAGCGAGCAGTTGACGCCGGAGGCGCCATACAGCCACGCCGTGGCGGCGTTGGTGACCGCCTTGTAGAAGTCGTTGTGCCCGTGCCATTCCAGCATCTCGCTCGGCACGTCGGAATAATGCTGCAGACCGTAGATGATCCCGGGGACGCTCCGCGGGATGGCGACTTCCGTATAGGGAACGCCGTATCCCATCGTATCGCAGGCGCGGATCTTGACCGGGATTCCGGCGTCGTCGGCCATCTTCATCAATTCGTTCACGAACGGCACGACGAAGCCGTAGAAATCGGCTCTGGTGATGTCCTCGAGGTGGCATCTGGGCATGACCCCCGCGTCGAAGGCGTCCGCCACGGTCGCGAGATAGTAGTTCATGCACTCCCGGCGGGTCATCTTCATCTTCTTGAAGATATGATAGTCGCTGCAGGACACGAGGATCCCGGTCTCCCGGATCCCGAGTTCCTTCACCAGCTTGAAGTCTTCCCTGCTGGCCCGGATCCAGGTCGTGATCTCCGGGAACTCGAGGCCGAGTTCGCGGCATTTCTCGATCGCTTCGCGGTCCTTCTTCGAATAGACGAACATTTCCGTCTGGCGGATGATGCCGTAGGGACCGCCCAGTTTGGAAAGGAGCCGGTAGAGATCCACGATCTGCTGTACCGTATAGGGCTCCACGGACTGCTGACCGTCCCGGAAGGACGTGTCGGTGATCCAGATGTCCTCCGGCATCCCGATCGGGACCCGGCGGTGGTTGAAGGCGATCCGGGGCACTTCGTCATAGGGATAGACGTCCCGGTACAGGTTCGGCTCTTCAACGTCCTGGAGGGCGTATTTATAGCTTTTCTGCTCCAGCAGGTTGGTCTTGTTCGAGATTTCGAGCATGGGTTCCACCGTCCTTCTGTGTTTATGTATACATATATACCATACACCGTTATATTTGTCAATACATGAATACGGAATTATTCCGTGAAAAAAGCGCCCGGCTGTTGCCGGACGCTGATTCCGTCATGATCTGCCCGGATCCGGTCAGGAGCGGAGGTTCTCCTTCCGGTTGCCCTGGTAGCCTCTGTATTCGTTCGGTCCCTCGAAATACTCGAGACCGCCGCGGCACCGCTTCAGGTAGTCCAGAGCGGCGACCTGTCCGGTCCATTCCATGTCGTCGTAATGGACGGGATCGTGGTAGCCTTCGATGTCGCAGGCGCCGACGAAACCGTTCTGCAGCAGGATGGTGAAGAGGTCCGACCAGTTGGTGTCGCCGAAACCGGGCGTCCGGTTCCAGCAGTAGGCGTGAGGCCCGTTGATCCCGTGCTCCCTGATCACGTCCCAGGCGACCGTGGCGTCCTTGCCGTGCACGTGCACCACCTTCTTCGCCCAGTGACGCAGCTGGCGGACGGGGTCGGAGAGACCTTCGATCGCGTGAGTCGGCTCCCACTCTAATCCGAGCGCCGGGCTGTCCACCGCCTCGAACATCAGTTCCCAGGCGTCCGGGCAGAACCCGATGTTATGACTGCCGCCGAACCAGCCGTCTCCGCATCCCTCGAAACCGATCCTGACGCCGTATTCGCCCGCCAGATAGGCAAGCGGCTCCCAGGCCGCCTTGAACTCGGGGATCGTCTCCGGCACGGTCTTCTCCGGATTTCCTCCGGCGAAGGCGCCGATGACGTGACAGCCCAGATCCCCCACGTGGCGGATCAGGATCTCCAGCATCTTCCGGTCGTCCTCGGACAGAATGGGGTTCCTGTAGAAGCCCATCGCCGAAATGGATCTTCCGTCCAGTACGGAAAGGACGCTTTCCGAGTATTCGCTCCAGTCCGTCCTTCCGACCCAGCCGCCGTTGCAGTCGAGCGCGTAGCACTCGAACCCCTTCGGGTTGAGCTGGGGGATCATGGCGGCGGCATGACGCGCCGGGATGAGCGTTCCGATCTGAATGTCGAACATAACGTGCCTCCTAATCTGTTGCCGATGGTTGAGCGGCGTCCTCACGGCGCCGCTTTATAGATGTTCTTTACGGTCTTCGCCAGCTGTTTCGCGATGCTGCTCCGGTAGGTGGCGTAGCGGCTCGCCAGATTCGTCGAGTTCTTGTCCACCAACATCTGGAAGACTTCCTCCAGTTTCCCGCAGTCGTAGATCATCGCGAGATCGTAGGTACGGTGGCTGAAGATCAGATCCAGCATGGCGGAGGAATCCTCGTCCCGGAGCGAACGGTGACGCACGCACTTGTCCACGAAGTCGGGACGGATGATCTGCTGTCCGTAGTAGCCGAGCGCCTCCATCACGTCACCGGCCAGGTCCCGGTCGCGGTTGGTGACGGGCACCACGGCGAAGGTGGCCCAGTAGGGACCGATCGGGCTGGCGTAATCCTTCTGGTCCTCGTCCTGTTTCGGGAACGGAAGGATCCCGAAATCGGAATCCATATTGCGGAGATCCAGCGTGACGAGAAGCTGGTTCGAGAAGAACAGCGCGCGGTCCTCCGTAAACATGGGAAGAAAGACCTCGTAGAACACGCTGTTGTATCCTTTCGGCAGGCGGATGCTGAGCAGGGTCTTCGAGCGGTCGTTCAGAAAGGGGACGAGCCGTTCGGTCAGCGCCGACGCCCTGTCCATATTCTCGTCCAGCGCCACGTAAGGAACGCCGTCCGCGTCCTTCTCCACGAGCCGTATGCCGGAGGCGTATACCGCCTGGACCATGGTCGACGGCTCGCACATCAGTCCGTAGGCGTCGCTGAGGAACGAAGTCTTCCCGTCGCCGTCCAGATCCCGGGACGCCTGAGACGCCATGGCGATCGCCAGATCGAGCGTCCAGGTCCCGTCGTAGACCGCCTGATAGGGATCGGCAAGCTGCAGATCCTCCGCGACCTGCTTGTTGAAGAACCAGGTGATCTGGGAGAAATCGAGATACAGGCTGATGTCGCCGGTGGCCGCGTACAGACGGTCGTTCACGGACAAGTCGTCCACTTCCCTGCTGTCCCACCAGCTGTGCCCGAGGTCGAGCGTATCGATGTTCCGGAGATCCGCGAGCATCCTGTCGGCCGTGAACGCGGCCAGATGCATCCCGCTGATCATGGCCATGTCGACGGAGCCGTCGTCCGCCTGGATCATGCGGGACAGCACCCCGTAGGACTCCCCGATGTTGGTCAGCGGGAAAACGGAAAGCGAGAGATCCAGCGCGTCTTCCACGGCGATCCGCCGTCTGAAGATCGCGTCGTTGATCTGGTCGCCGTTCTCCTCCTCCGCCATGACCTCGCAGTAGTCCTTCGCGTGCCATGACCCGTGGTTCGGCTCGAACTGATAGGCGGCGATGCAGAACGTCCGTCCCCGGTAGCCGGATACAGGCGGCGCGTATTCAGTTCCCGCCGAAGTTTCCCCAGCTTGTGCGGCCGGCCGGTCGTCCATCCGGCCCGTTTCCGCCCGGCAGCCCGTCAGGACCGCCGTCAGAAGACCGACCGCCAGGAGAGCCGCCATCCGTTTTCTTCTCATTTTCAACCCCGTTCCGCTCGCTCTGGATTCCGGTTCGATGTACGTCCCCATTATATGCCATGGGGGCGGTCTTGTCAATCGGCGGGGCGCGTCCGACTGTTTTTTCTCTTGCAATCGTTCCCCTCACGTGTTACAATAAGGCAAAGTCACGGAAGAGACACTTCCAATGCCAATATCCTTAAGGAGAGACCATCATGAAAAACACGATCCGCCGGCTGATTCTGGCAGCTCTCGCTCTTCTCCTCTGTTTCATCCTCTTCGGCTGTGACAAGACGGACGACCCGGCCGAAGTCCCGGACACAAAACCGGTCGAGACCGAGCCCGAAGAGACGAAACCGGCCGAGACCGAACCGTACGTTCAGGAGGAAGCCGCGCGCTCCGAGCTGATCGAAGTGACCGCGACCCTTCCCGCTGAACCGGTCCTGTACGTTTCCACGACCGGCACGGCCGACGGAGACGGCACCGAAGCGCGGCCCTTCGCCAATCCCGCCCAGGCGGTGGCTTGGATCCATTCGCTTCGTGAACAGGGCTATACGGACGCCCTGACCGTCAACATCCTGCCGGGCAAGTACGCGGTCGCCTCTCTCGTTTTTGCGGAAGAGGACGGCGGTCCGTCCCTCGAGGACCCGGTCGTCTACCGGGCATACGGAGATGGCGAAGTGATCCTCACCGCCGCGTCCGGGATCCCCGAAGAACTGTTCGCGCCTCTCTCCAATGAAAAGATGCTCTCTCTCGTCAGCCCGGAGGCGGCAGGCAAGATCGTCCAGTGCGATCTGGCCGAGGCAGGATTCACCCCTGAGCAGGTCGGCGGGCTCTACGGCTACGGCGTTCACACCAGCGCCTCGGTCTACCCGGAATACGTGGGAACGAACAACGCCCTGTTTGCCGGAGACACGCGTCTGACGCTGGCCCGTTACCCCGACCAGAACGAGGATCCGACGATGTCGAACCGTCTCACCTTCGAGGAGGGATCCGTTCTGGACAGCGGCGACAGCACGCACGGCGGTACGCTCCGGCTTCCCGACGCTGCGGCTGAACGGATCGAGTCCTGGTCCTCCCTGGACGGCGTCTGGATGGACGGGTATTTCAGCTACGACTGGGTCGAGGAACCGACGCCCGTCGAGTCATACGACCCGGAGACCAAGGGTGTGACGCTTCTCTTCCCCTGCTGGGGCGGATACCGCGCCGAAGAGGCCTACTGCGCGACCTTCAACTTCTTCAACGTACCCGAGGAACTCGACGCGCCGGGCGAATACTATATCGACCGTGACGCGCAGATCCTCTATCTCTATCCGACGGAGGACGGTCTCTCGGACGTCTACCTGAGCTGCACCCACAACCCGCTGATCAGCGGGACGCTGAAGAACGTCACCTTCGAAGGTCTGACGATCGAAGGCGTTGGCGACACCGTCGCTTCGCCCGAAGCGTCGAACGGCGTGACCTTCAGGAAATGCACCGTCCGCAACTGCGAAGGCAACTTCTTCATGGCCTACGGCAACCACAATACCGTTTACGGCTGCGAGATCTACAACATGGGCGTCGGCGGCGTCAGCATGACCGGCGGCGATTTCGTGACGCTCGAGCCGAGCGGGAACCTCATCGAGAACAACTATCTGCATGACATCGGACAGGTCACCCGGGTCTATCACTACGGATTCGATGTCCGCGGCGTCGGCGGCGACATCCGCTACAACGAGATCTCGAACGCGCCTCACGCCGTGCTTTCCGCCTGGGACATGGACCATGTGATCGAATGGAACTACATCCACCACGTGGTGATGGACTCCAGCGACGCGGGCGCCTTCTACATGGGCGGCCAGTGGTACGCCAGCGGCAACATCATCCGGAACAATAAATTCGAGGACATCGGCGCGCCCGGCTCCTCCCCGAAAGCCGTCTATCTGGACGATCTCGGTTCCGGCTTCACGATCACGTCCAACGTGATCATCGGCTGCCGCGGCTTCGCCATGAACTTCGGCGGCGGCCGCTGCATCACCGCGACGAACAATCTGGTGATCCTCGGCGAGGACCAGGACGGCGGTTATCTGCACTATGACGACCGTATCCGGGACTATTACAACGAAGGCGCGTTCGGCAGCAAGGAACACGCGATCTGGACCGCGCCCGGCCCGTACCAGAACGAGGTCTATCAGGAGACCCATCCGCTGCTTGCCCAGACGATCAGCCAGTGGGACTATGACGATCCGGACGATCCGGACTTCCTCGTGAACCCCGCCCACTCCGTCGTGAAGGACAACATCTTCATCGGCGAATGGGCCAAATGGAAATACATCGTGGAACCGTACGTTGAACAGTACTCCGAGATCGGCAACTATGTGAACGTCGATACCCCGAGCCGTATCTTCGAGGAAGGGACTTACGAGTTTAACAAGATCGGGCAGAGACAGAAGATCGACTACACGCCCATCGCCTACGACGGATACGGCACCTACGATGACTGAGCCGATCGGGATCGAGGAGATCCCGGCCGAATCGGTCCGTGAGTTCTGGCCGAAGCACATCGACTATCTGATCAGCGACGGGATCATCTCCGACGAGGAAGATATCGAATACTTCTCCGGGGACGAATACCGGGGGATCCTGGAAGCCCATATGGTCCGCGGTACGGACAGACACCATATGATCTACTTCCGCCGAGAGAGCGAGAGGATCGGCGCCTGCTCCTTCTGCGTCTATCAGAGCGAAGGCGGGAAGTGCTTCATCCTCGACTTCTGGGTCTTTCCGGAATACCGCGGAAACGGCACGGGCCACCGGTGCTTCGAAGCGCTTGAACGGTACGCCGGAGAGATCGGAGCCTCGTTCTACGAGCTGAACAGCACCAAGGAAGCCTCCGTCCGGTTCTGGAAGTCGCTCGGATTCGTCGACAACGGACGGGATGAATATGACATGCCGCTTCTGATCAGGCGGTGAACCGAATTCTTATCGAACGGATGGAACAGCGATGCCGAAAGTATTAGTCGGAATGTCCGGAGGCGTGGACAGCGCGGTCGCCGCGCTGCTTCTCAAGCAGGCGGGCTACGAAGTCGTCGGAGCGACGCTCAGGACCTGGGTCAGCTCGGACGGTCAGGAGAGCCGCTGCTGCGAGATCGACGACGCGAGAGAAACGGCGAAAAAGATCGGGATCCCGTACCATGTCTTCAACTGCGTATCCGATTTTGACGAGCAGGTCATCCGGCCGTTCATCCGCGACTATCTGAACGGACTGACCCCGAATCCCTGCGTCGGCTGCAACCGCACGATCAAATGGGAGAAGCTCCTCCATTACGCGGACGTGCTCGGCGCCGATTTCGTCGCGACGGGCCACTACGCCGCCGTCCGGAAGCTCGAAAACGGGAGGATCACCGTCATGAAGGCGCTGCACGCCGAGAAGGACCAGACCTACATGCTCTACCGGCTGTCTCAGGAACAGCTCCGAAGAACGCTGATGCCGCTGGGCGGCTACTCCAAGCAGGAAGTCCGCGCCATCGCCGCGGAGGCCGGTCTCGAGATCGCCTCGAAGGCCGATTCCCAGGAGATCTGCTTCGTCACGGACGGCGATTACGCCGACTTCATCCGAAAGAACGCGGGCTGCGAGATCCCGGGCGAAGGAAACTTCGTCGACGAGTCCGGCCGCATCCTTGGCGTACACAAAGGGCTCATGCACTACACGGTCGGTCAGCGGAAGAGGCTCGGGATCGCGCTCGGACACCCCGCCTACATCCGGGAGATCCGCCCCGACACCAACGAGATCGTTCTCGGGAGAGCGGACGAGACCTACTGCCGCGGGATCCGGTGCCTGGACATGAACTTCATGAGCATCCCGGAGCCCGGGCCCGGCGAAAAGATCCGCTGTCAGGTCAAGGTCAGATACCGGCATCCGGGTCAGCCTGCCGCAGTGGAAAAGGCCGGCGACGGCCTGTTCGACGTGACGTTCGAGGAACCGGTCCGGTCCGCCGCGCCCGGCCAGTCCGCCGTATTCTACGACGGAGACGGCTGCGTGATCGGCGGAGGCGTCATCGCCGGCGTCCGGTTCAGCGAACGGGATCCGGAATGAAACCGTCAACCGAACAAACAAACCCCGGGCCGTCTGTACGACGGTCCGGGGTCATTTATTGTTTTTTGGCGGTTCAGACGGGAAGCGGCTCGAAGTCCGCCGCGCCGTGCTTGCACAGCGGGCAGATGAAGTCTTCCGGCAGCTCGTCTCCTTCGTAGACGTAGCCGCAGATCTTGCACACGAAGCCCTTCTTCCCTTCCGTCTGCGGCTTCGGCTTCACGTTGTCCTGGTAATAGGTGTACGTCATGGTCTCCCGGTCGGAGAGGACGCGCGCCTCGGTCACGGAACAGATGAACATGCCGTGCGTGTCGAGATCCACGTACTGCTCGACCTTCAGGGACAGGAACGCGTTGATGTAGCGCGGCAGGAAGACGAGCCCGTTGTCGCTGCGGAGCACGTCGGCGCCGGCGAACTTGTCCACGTTCCGGCCGCTCTGGAATCCGTAGGTCTCGAAGACGCTGAACGGCGCGTCCGTGGAGAGGCAGTTGACGTTCATCACGCCGGTCTGCCGGATCACGTGGTGGGAGTAGTTCATCTTGTTGATGCAGACGGCGACCCGGTTCGGCATGTTCGTGACCTGCGTCACGGTGTTCACGATCAGACCGTTGTCCTTCTTCCCGTCGTTGGAGGTCACCACGTAGAGACCGTAGCCGATCTTGAAGAGCGCCGTCAGATCGTTCTTGTCCGCGGTATCGGACCGCTGCGCCAGGTAATCCTTGCACAGTTCGTTCGCGAGCGCCTCGATCTGCTCCCGGTTCTCTTCGGAAAGAGCGGACTTGATGCGGACGACATGTTCGGCGAACGTCAGGTTCCGGCAGCCTTCCAGCATCTTGCGCATCACCTTTTCGGCCTGGGGAGCCCACGTGCCGTTCTCGATCAGCGCGACGGTCCGGTTGGCGAAATTGCGTTCCTTCAGCTCGAGGAGGAACGTCCGCATGAACGGGAAGATCTCCGCGTTGTAGGTGGTCGTGGCCAGCACGATCCGGCCGTACCGGAAGGCGTCCTCGACGCATTCCGCCATGTCTTCCCGCGCGAGATCCTTGACTTCCACCTTGGGGCAGCCCTTGGCCTTCAGTTTCTCCGCCAGGAGCTCCACCGCCTTCTTCGTGTTGCCGTAGACGGACGTGTAGAAGACGGCGATCCCGTCCGTTTCCGTGCCGTAGGAGGACCAGGTATTGTACAGTCCGAGATAGTAGCCGAGGTTCTCGGTCAGGACCGGCCCGTGGAGCGGGCAGATCTTCTCGATCTCGAGCGAAGAAGCCTTCTTCAGGAGCGCCTGCACCTGGGCGCCGTATTTGCCCACGATGCCGAAGTAGTACCGGCGCGCCTCGCATGCCCAGTCCTCCTCGACGTCGAGCGCGCCGAACTTGCCGAATCCGTCGGCTGAAAAGAGCACCTTGTCGAAGGCGTCGTAGGTCACGATCACTTCCGGCCAGTGGACCATCGGCGCGGTCACGAACGTCAGCATGTGGCGGCCGAGCGACAGCGTGTCGCCTTCGCCGACCGTGATGCGGCGTTCCGCGAAATCGGTGCCGAAGAAATTCTGCATCATGGCGAACGCCTTGGCGGAGGAGACGATCTGAGCCTCCGGATAGTTCTTCATAAAGATGGCGACGTTGGCGGAATGGTCCGGCTCCATATGCTGCACGATGAGGTAGTCCGGCTTTCTGTCTCCCAGCGCCCTGTCCAGGTTGTCGAGCCATTCATGGGTGAAGGCACGGTCGACCGTATCCATCACGGCGATCTTTTCGTCAGTGATCAGATAGGAGTTGTAGGCCATTCCGTTCGGTACGATGTACTGCCCTTCGAACAGGTCGATCCGGTGGTCGTTGACGCCGATGTAGGTGATGTCGTTCGTGATTTTCATGCTGTTCCGTCCTTTCGGTCCAAGGTATTTCGTACTGTCCTAATGATACCATAAAAAAGCGTTCCCGTGCGGCGGACGGGAACAAAAATATGTAAATCTTTCATGAAGAGGGGTTGCGCGATAACGACACTCGTGCTATACTGTGAGCGAAAAAAGGAAAACCCATGCGGAATCAAACAAAAGCGGAAAGGAACGACATCCATGAGGAAACTGAGGACAGCGATCATCGGGTTCGGCCGGAGCGGCCAGGACATCCACGGCGACTATTTCAAGAGCGACGCCAATGACAAATACGACATCGTGGCGGTCGTAGACGAACTTCCGTTCCGCCGCGATCAGGCCGTCGAGATGTTCGGGTGTGAAGTGTTCGCCGACCACCGCGAACTCCTCGGACGGAAGGATCTGGATCTGGTCGTGAACGCCACCTATTCGCACGACCACTGCCCAGTCGCGATCGACTTCCTCCGCGCGGGGATGAACGTCGTTTCGGAAAAACCGATGGCCGGCAACGCCGCGGACTGTCAGAAGATGATCGACGCGGCCAGGGAGAGCGGCGCCATGCTTTCCATTTTCCAGCAGGGCCACTTCGCCCCGTATTTCGTCCGGATCCGGCAGATCCTCGATTCCGGCGTACTCGGCCGTCTCGCCACGATCCGTCTCCAGTTCGGCCGGTTCGGAAGGCGCTGGGACTGGCAGTGCGTACAGCGCTTCGCCGGCGGTTGTCTCCGTAACACCGGTCCTCACCCGATGGAGCAGGCGCTGACACTGCTCGATCTGCCGGACGGCGAGATTCCCACCGTCGTCTCCCGTCTCGACCTGATGAACAGCTACGGCGATGCCGAGGACTTCGCTAAAGTGCTCCTCCTGGCCCCCGGCAAGCCGGTCGTCGATCTGGAGGTCACCTCCTGCAACAACTTTCTCGACTACTGCTATTTGATCGAAGGCGCGTACGGCTCCCTCAAGGCGACGGACAAAACGATCGACTATAAATACTACGACCCCGAAAAGGCGCCGGAGCGCCACCTGATCCTCGAATCCCTCCGGGACGAAGAAGGACGGCCGCAGTATTGCTCCGAAAAGCTCGACTGGATCGAGAAGCACGAAGAGATCAGCGAGTTCGGCTTCCTCTACAACACGGTCGCGTATTACAACAACATCTACGCGCACATGACGGAGGGCGAACCGCTGGTGATCCGTCCCGAGAGGATCAAGGACGTCCTCGCCGTCATGGATGAAGTCCACCGCCAGAATCCGCTTCCGATCACCGTCTGACCGGTTTCAATAACAACAAAGGGGTGTCACCAGGCAGGCACCCCTTTTTCGGTCATTTATTCGTACGAATCTGCCATATAATACTCTGCGATTTCGTGCGATTTACTTGATTATTCTTCATGACATTTCAAATATTTCGAATACTATGAAGGAGAGAAGAGGAAATCATAAACAGAAAGGAGAACAACTTTGATCATATCAACGAC